>OGEZ01000093.1_pt1 | contig 98485 bp, 94 predicted proteins | sample 1570831 | NCBI WGS metagenome assembly OGEZ01 (sample SAMEA2582059, study PRJEB24529) | metagenome | biome: Human gut stool | place: China | collected 2011 | reverse complement strand
GCGCACAGGCGCGAGAACCATTTCTGGTTCTCTTTTGGTGCGCAAAAGAGAACTTGACCCCGCGTAACAGCGCTCTACTCTATTATACACCAAATCCCCCTGATTTCTATGACCAAGTCCCAAAAGCCTCCATTTTCCGCCCGAGCGCCACTTTGCAAGGGCGGGCGAGTGTGTTATACTTTCTATGAATGCGATTCAATCTTCCTGATGGAGGCTTTTTTATGTCCACAAAGCAGCGTCTGCTTTTTATCACCACCGGCGGCACCATCGCCAGCGTCCGCACCCAGCAGGGCCTCAAGCCTGTGCTCACCAGCGAAGAGCTTCTGGCTCATCTGCCTGAGCTGAACGAGCTCTGCTGCCCCGACACGCTGGCCCTGTGCAGCATCGACAGCACCGACCTCGGCCCGGAGCACTGGCTGATGATGGCGAAGGCCGTGCAGGAGAATTATGCCCTCTACGACGGCTTCATCATCTGCCACGGCACCGACACGCTGGCCTACTCGGCGGCGGCTCTGTCTTATCTCATCCAGAACGCCGACAAACCTGTCATCCTCACCGGCGCACAGCAGCCCATCTCCAACGAGATCACCGACGCCAAGAAAAACCTTCGCGACAGCGTCATCTGCGCCCTCGACCCCGGCAGCCGGGGCGTCATGGTGGTGTTTGGCGGCCATGTCATTGCAGGCACCCGCGCCAAGAAGAACAAGACCATCAGCTACGACGCCTTTGCCTCGGTGAATTTCCCGGCGCTGGCACTGGTACAGGGCGACCGTCTGGTGCGGTATGTGCCTTCGCCCTGGCCCACCGGCCCTGTGGAGTTTGGACGTTCGCTCAGCCCCCGCGTCTTCCTGCTCAAGCTGACGCCCGGCCTCAGCCCCGATTTGATTCCCGACATTTTCCGCCTCTACGACTGCGTCATCGTGGAGAGCTTCGGCGTAGGCGGCATCCCCCAGCGGCTGATGGACGCCTTCGCCGAGGGCCTCGGCGACTACGACAAGACCCACAAAGTGCTCATCCTCACCACCCAGGTCACTTACGAGGGCAGCGATGTGGGCATCTACGAGGTGGGCAAGCGGGTCAAGAACCGCTTCCGCTTCCTCGAGGCCCACGACATGACCATTGAGGCCGTCGTGACGAAGATCATGTGGCTGCTGGCGCAGGACTGCGACAGCTTCGACCAGCTGCAGCAGCGGTTCTACCGGCAGGTCAATTTTGATACGTTCTATCACTGAGCACGAAAAAGGACACGGCAATGCCGTGTCCTTTTTCGTGCTCAAAACACCATCTGCACCAGCAGCACATAGCACAGTGTGCCGCCGGCGATGGAAACCAGCGTCTGATGTTTCCACTTATGGAGCGCAACGGTCACACCGATGGCGATGGCCTCCGGGATGCCGTGGCTACCCGAGGTGAGGCTGACGCCCTTGAGGCAGTAGACGATGAGCATTCCAAAGATGGCGGCGGGCAGCACATGGCCCAGATACTCCACCACCTCAGGCACCTTGCCGCCCCGGGAGCCGAACACCAGAAAGGGAAGAAAGCGGGTAAGCATGGTCGCCGCCGCGCAGACGGCGATGGTCAGGATGAACTGGATATTGCTCATTTTGCCGCCTCGCTTTCTTTGGCCTCGATGGGGCGGCGGAGCAGCAGCAGTGCCACAAGGATGCAGACCATCGAGGGGATGAGGAAGCTGCCTGAGCCGAAGATGCGCAGGCAGACCAGCGGGGCGGCAATGCCGATGATGGCGCTGGCGTGCTGTTTTTCCTTTTCCCACTGGTTGAGGAAGATGACCACGAACATGGCCGTCATGACGAAATCGACGCCCTCGGTGCTGAAGGGCAGGACAGAGCCGAGGGCCGCGCCCATGGCCGCGCTGGCGACCCAGTAGATCTGGTCCAGCAGGGTGATGAAAAAGATGAACCAGCCTCCATCCACGCCCTCGGGCGGCTCTGCCGAGCAGGTGATGGAGAAGGTCTCGTCGCTCATGGCGAAGATCATGTAGGCGCTGCGCAGGCCGTAGCCGCGGTAGCGCTGCAGCATGGTCAGGCCGTAGAAAAGATGCCGCGCCTGGATCATCAGCGCCATCAGAAAGGCCGACACCGGCGCAAAGCTGCTCAGAAGCAGCGACGCCAGCACGAATTCCAGCGAGCCGCCGTACACTACCGTACCCATCAGGGGCGGCAGCCAGACTGGCAGGCCCAGCGACTGCACATAGATGCCGTAGCCGAGGCCCAGCACCAAATATCCGGCAAACACCGGCAGCGTCTGAGGCGCTGCGGCCCGGAACGCGCGCCATACCGGCGCACGATTCAAATTTGTTTCGTTTTGTTCCTGCATTTATTTCAACCCTCCAATATAGTAGTATAACAGGTTTATCTGCATTTGCAAGAACTATTTATAAGGCAAAGAGGGTTCTGTGCGGATGCACAGAACCCTCTTTGCCTTATATCTTTTATTTTTTGGTGAGGTCTTTCGTGTAGAGGGCGCGGGTGGCGTTCAGGACAGCGAGGACCATGACGCCGACGTCGGCGAAGATGGCCGCCCACATATTGGCGATACCCAGAGCACCCAGCAGCAGGCAGGCCGCCTTGATGGCCAGAGCAAAGACGATGTTCTGGTAGACGATGCTCTTGGTGCGGCGGGCAATGCGCATGGCGAGGGCGATCTTGGCCGGGTCGTCATCCATCAGGACGACGTCGGCGGCCTCAATGGCGGCGTCAGAGCCCAGAGCACCCATGGCGATGCCCACATCCACACGGGAGAGGACAGGGGCGTCGTTGATGCCGTCGCCCACGAAGGCCAGCATCTCTTTGGGGTTCTTGGCGGCCAGGAGCTTCTCGATCTGGTCCACCTTATCGCCGGGCAGCAGACCGGCGTGGTACTCGTCGATGCCCAGTTCTGCCGAGACAGCCTTTGCCACCGGCTCTGCGTCGCCGGTGAGCATGACGGTCTTGCGGACGCCGGCCTGCTTGAGGCCCTTGATGGCCTGTGCGCTGTGGGGCTTCACCACGTCGGAGATGAGCAGATAGCCCGCATACTTGCCGTCGATGGCCACATGGACGATGGTGCCGGTCTGGAGGACATCGGGGACGGTGAGGCCCAGCTTTGCCATCAGGCGGGCATTACCGGCAGCGACCGGCTTGCCGTCCACCTTGGCGGTGACGCCGTGTCCGCCCAGCTCCTCCACGTCGGTGACGCGGGCAGCGTCGATGTCCTTGCCGTAAGCAGCCTTGATGCTCAGGGAGATGGGATGCTTCGACCAGCTCTCGGCCAGCGCAGCGGCTTCCACAAGGGAATCTTCGGTACCGCCCTCCACGGGGCAGACCTTGACGACCTTGAAGGTACCCTGGGTCAGGGTGCCGGTCTTATCGAAGACGACGACGCGGGTATCGGCCAGCTCTTCCAGATAGGTCGAGCCCTTGACGAGGATGCCGCAGGCGGAAGCGCCGCCGATGCCGCCGAAGAAGCTCAGCGGGATAGAGATGACCAGAGCGCAGGGGCAGCTGATGACGAGGAAGGTGAGGGCGCGGTAGACCCAGTCGCCGAAGCGGGCGGGCTGGCCCATCAGCAGCAGAACGATGGGGGGAATGAAGGCCAGCGCCAGCGCGCCGTAGCAGACCGCCGGGGTATAAACGCGGGCAAAGCGGGTGATAAAGTTCTCGGCGCGGGCCTTCTTCATGCTGGAATTTTCCACGAGGTCGAGAATTTTAGAGACGGTGGATTCGCCGAACTCCTTGGTGGTCCTGACCTTGAGCAGGCCGCTCATGTTGACACAGCCGCTGATGACCTCATCGCCGGACCGGACATCCCGGGGCAGGCTCTCGCCGGTGAGGGCGGCGGTGTTGAGGGTGGAAGCGCCCTCGACGATGACGCCGTCGATCGGCACGCGCTCGCCGGGCTGGACCACGATGAGGGTGCCGATCTCGACTTCATCGGGGTCCACCTGCTCCAGCTTGCCGTCCTCGCCCTCGATGTTGGCGTAGTCGGGCCGGATGTCCATCAGGGCCGAGATGCTGCGGCGGCTCTTGCCGACGGCAACGCCCTGGAACAGCTCGCCGATCTGGTAGAAGATGATAACGGCACAGCCCTCGACGTAATCGCCCAGCGCAAAGGCACCCACGGTGGCGACGGCCATCAGGAAGCATTCATCAAAGGGCTGACGGTTCTTGATGCCCAGAAGAGCCTTGCGGAGCACATCCCAGCCCACCACGAGATAGGGGATGCAGTAGAGCAGCAGCTCCACCGACGTGGGCAGAGGCGGCAGCAGCTTGAGCACCAGCACCAGCGCCAGAGCGGCGATGATGCGGTACAGCATTTTCTTTTGTTTTTTCGTCACGGATCCCAGCCTCCTTTTGGGGCAGTTTTCTCAGATTCAACAGGTTTTCCCCACAAGGGGCTTGTTTTCCACGCTTTCCCCCGGCTTTTCCACGAGTTTTTCCCGCAAAAAGCCGCAAATGCGCGTTCATTTTTCTATTTTTGCGTCCAGAATGTTGAAAACGCCGTGGAAATTGTTGAAAATCGATTTATTTTTCCACATTTTCCACGCGCATCCCGGCAGTGTAAGTCGAAACTCAGATGCCGAAGATCTCGCAGTCGTCCTCGACCTTCTTGCAGGCGGAGAGGACGTTCTGCATGGTAGCCTTGACGTCCGCACCCTCATCGAACTCGACGTTCATCTTCTGGGTCATGAAGCTGACGGTAGCCTTTGCGACGCCGGCGACCGTGTTGGCGGCATCCTCCATCTTCTGGGCGCAGTTTGCGCAGTCAACTTCGATCTTGTAGCTCTTTTTCATAATAAGTACCAGCCTTTCTTTCTATATCCCCGCTCCGCCGCAGGGTGCGGCAGAGCTTGCAGCGTTTTGGGGGCATCACTCTTCGATGTGGTCCATGCCCATGGAGAGGATGCTGCGCACATGGTCATCGTCCAGTGCATAGTAAATGGTCTTGCCGTCGCGGCGGAAGCGGACGAGCTTTGAGTCCTTGAGCACCCGCAGCTGATGGCTCACCGCCGACTGGCTGAGCTGAACGGCATTTGCAATGTCCTGCACACACAGCTCATCGTCGTGGAGGGCGTAGAGTATCTTGATGCGGGTGGAATCGCCGAACACCCGGAACAAATCGGCCAGCTCGTAGAGCACCTCATCGTCCGGCAGCTCCGGCGGGACCTTGGGCAGCTTCTGTTCTGGGGCAAGAGCATTCTCAGCCATCGTTGTCATCCTTTCGCTTCAATATATGAACATCTGTTCATGTGTTCATGATAACACGCTGTATGACTCTTGTCAAGGGGATTTGCGCAAAAAATCAGCATTCTCTTAAAATTGATAAAACAGACCGCAAAACGCAAGAAATTTGCAGATTTATTTTGCAGGAAGGGTGCGATTCAGGGCAAAAGAAAAAGGCACTGCATTCATGCCCGCTTCTTCTTTTTATAGTCCGCCGCCCACGGCAGATACATGAGGAACAGCGCCAGCGCGGTGGCAGGCAGGAAGCCCAGGATATAATATTTTTCGCCCAGCAGGGCCGTGAAGGTGCTGGTGATGATGTTCCCGTAGGGATTATTAAGGAAATAGAAGTTGGTGTTAAGGGACTGATTCAGAAAGTAGATGGGCAGGGCAGAGCCGAACAGGAACGCCAGCACCTGCGGCACCCGCTGGGGACTGGGACGGTAGCCGCCCGCCACCAGCAGGACTGGATAGAGTACCAGCAGGGCATGGATACTGACGGAGTGCAGATTGATGAGCGTCCACCAAGAGGGGACATCCAGCCAGCTGGGGCAGAGCAGTGCCAGCATTGCGCCCGGGATACAGAGGGCATACAGCTCCTCTTTGCACCAGTTTCTGTCCGTGATCGTGTTGTACAGACAGACGAAGACATTGATATTGCACAGGTGCAGGGGCAGATAGCTCCAATTCCACTGGCCGGTCAGGGCCATCCCCAGCAGAAGGGCAGCTTCGTCCAGCAGAAGCAAAGCGGTGACTCCGACTAAAATGCGCCGCCGGGTGCGGGCAGAACTGCGGCGATACCACAGGGCCGCCCCCACGATAAAGGCAAGCGAAATGGCCAGCTCCATGAGGTGAACAGTGCCATACAGCGGGTAGCATCGGTAATCGGCCCCGTATTCGGCGTGGGTGATGTCGTAGGATTTCCAGAAATCGTTCATCTTCTTTCCCTCCTTGTCCAGCTTATGATACCGCGTTTGGCCTCAGACGGAAAGAGTTTTGAAGGAAAATCCCGAAAACAGGTGCAATGGCGTGGATTTTGTGGTATCCTTACAAATGTGAAATTATCTGCCGCAAACCGCGGCAGCACAACAAATTAAGAAAGAGGGAATTTTTATATGTTAGAAACCGGAATCCGCGGCAAGCAGAGCGTCGCCGTCACCCCCGAGAACACCGCCAAGACCATGGGCAGCGGCACGCTGAACGTCTTCGCCACCCCCGCACTGGTGGCGCTGGCCGAAAAGACCTGCTGGATGAGCGTCGCCGACGCTCTGGATGAGGGCTGCGGCTCTGTGGGCACCAAGCTGGAGCTGGAGCACACCGCACCCACCCCCGTGGGCATGACCGTCACCTGCGAGAGCGAGCTGACCGCTGTGGAAGGCCGCAAGCTGGTGTTCAAAGTCTCCCTGTACGACGAGAAAGGCCCTGTGGGCGGCGGCGTCCACGAGCGCTTTGTGGTCAACGACGCAAAGTTTGCCGCCAAGGCCGAGAGCAAGAAGGGCTAAGACTCTTTTTTCTCGGCAAGCTCGATGGGCGGCGGGTCGGCAGCCAGCAGCTGCTGCTCGGCCCGGGCCTGAGCTTCCTGCAAAAGCCGTACCGCCTGTTCGCTGGCACGGAACAGCTCTAAATACATCGCTTTATAGTCCGGCGCAGCCAACACCCCCTTCCGTGTCCCATCACGTTAGAAGCTGTTTTTGTAAGCAGGGTGCATCGAACGACGAGAATTTTTGCTCGCAGACAAGGCGATTTTCCGCAGCAATCCTGAGCGGATTGCAAGGGAAAGCAACGCAGTATGCGGACAAAAAGGCCGTTCGGGCGGTGTGCAATGCTTATGAAAACGGCTTCTAAAGGGTTAGTCTGCCCGGCAGACTGCAAAAAAATCACCTGAGGAGTTTATCATGAAAAAAACCAATCTCTCATGGGTAGGTGCTCTGTTGGTATTTGCCCTGCTGCTGTGGTGTACCGCCGCAACGCCCGGCAAAATCGAAGACCCTTCCACCTACACCTGCGCCGTGTACAGCTCGGCGCTGTCCCTGCTGCCCCCTGTGGTGGCCATCGTGCTGGCCCTGAACACCAAAGAGGTCTACACCTCGCTGCTGGTGGGCATCGCCACCGGCGCACTGCTCTACGCCAACGGCAATCTTGAGCTGGCACTGACCACCCTCTTCTTCAATGAAGACGGCGGCATGGTGTCCAAGCTGTCCGATTCCAGCAACGTCGGCATCCTCGTCTTTCTGGTGATGCTGGGCATTCTGGTGGCCCTGATGAACAAGGCCGGCGGCAGCGCCGCCTTTGGCCGCTGGGCCTCCACCCACATCCACACCCGGGCGGGCGCACAGTTCGCCACCCTGCTGCTGGGCATCCTCATCTTTGTGGACGACTACTTCAACTGCCTGACCGTCGGCTCCGTCATGCGCCCGGTCACTGACCGGCAGAAGGTCTCCCGCGCAAAGCTGGCCTACCTCATCGACGCCACCGCAGCACCCGTCTGCATCATCGCGCCGGTGTCCAGCTGGGCCGCCGCCGTCACGTCCTCTGTGCCGGAAGGCTCGAGCATCAACGGCTTTACCATGTTCCTGCGCACCATCCCTTATAACTACTACGCCATCCTCACCATGGTGATGAGCCTCTTCCTCATCTTCAGCGGCCTCGACTACGGCCCTATGAAGAAGCACGAGGATAACGCCCTGCTGGGCGACCTCTTCACCACCGACGACCGCCCCTACGGCGACGACGCGGACGACGGCAGCGACACCCGCGGCCATGTGGTGGACCTCATCGCGCCGGTGCTGGTGCTCATCGCGGCCTGCATCTTTGGCATGGTGTACACCGGCGGCTTCTTTGAGGGCGTGGACTTCGTCACCGCTTTTGCCAACTGCAGCGCCTCCATGGGCCTCGTGCTGGGCAGCGCCATTGCCCTGATGTTCACCTTCGTGTTTTACCGCGTGCGGGGCGTCATGACCTTTCAGGACTTTGCCGCCTGCATCCCCGAGGGCTTCAAGGCCATGGTCAGCCCCATGCTCATCCTGACGCTGGCATGGACGCTTTCCGGCATGACCGGCCTGCTGGGCGCAAAATACTACGTCGCAAGCCTGCTCAGCGGCTCTGCGGCGGCTCTGCAGTACCTGCTGCCCATCATCATCTTTGTGGTGGCGGTCTTCCTCGCCTTTGCCACCGGCACGTCCTGGGGTACTTTCTCGATTCTGGTCCCCATCGTCTGCCACGCCTTCCCGGAGGGTGAGATGCTGGTCGTCTCCATCGCCGCCTGCCTGTCCGGCGCGGTCTGCGGCGACCACTGCTCGCCCATCTCCGACACCACCATCATGGCCTCTGCCGGCGCGCATTGCAGCCACGTGAACCATGTCTCCACCCAGCTGCCCTACGCCATGACCGCCGCCGCCATCTCGGCGGGCTGCTATCTGCTCTGCGGCGCAGCACAGGCCGTCCTCGGCGATGCCGCCAACACCCTGACCTCCTTTGTGCTGCTGGCCTGTGCCATCGTCATCGAACTCGTCGTGCTCAGCCTCGTCAGGGCGCGGATGGGCCATACTGGGAAGGAAGAGGTCACAAAATCTTAACGGAATCGTAGATTTTTGTCTTCCCCTCCGGCGCAAATCATGGTATACTTATCAAAAGAGTAAATTTTTTGAGCTATTTGCTCACTGGAGGAAAACCCCATGCTGGAAGAAGTCTTTCAGGACGTCTATACAAAATTCAAGCTGCATTTTTATCAGAATGTATTTCAGCGCTTTGCCACCCGCGAAGCCACGCTGACTACGGTGGAGTCCTTCTGCATGGAGGGCATCATGGCGATGGGGGAGCCCACCATTGCGGAGTTTTCCCGTATGATGGGCATCTCCACCCCCAACGCGGCTTATAAAATCGGCAGCCTCGTCAAAAAGGGCTATGTGGAAAAGATCCAGTCCACCACCGACCGCCGCGAATACTTCCTGCGCCCCACCCAGAAATACATCGATTACTACAGCATCAGCTATTCTTACCTGCACACGGTCATCGAGCGTGTGCGCAAACGCTTCCCGGCTGAGGACTGCGACAAGATGGAGCAGATGCTCTCGGTCATCAGCGCCGAGCTGATGCCGGAGCTGGATATGCTGGCCAAGTGCCGCCACCCTGAGGCTCCGGCAGAAGATACCACCCACTGACAAGCACAAAAGGCCCTCCCGGGCAAAACCGGGAGGGCCTTGTTGTTTGCAGGGAGCTTACCCTCTTACAGCACCATAAACAGGGTGCCGGCGGCGATGAGGGCGCAGCCCACCATACTTTTGGCGGTAAAGGGCTCGTGGAGGAACACAAAGGCCAGCACCAGGGTGATCACCACGCTGAGCTTGTCGATGGGCACCACCTGAGAGGCCCGGCCAAGCTGCAGGGCCCGGTAGTAGCACAGCCAGGACGCCCCGGTGGCCAGCCCCGATAGGATGAGGAAGAGCCAACTCCGGCGGCTGATCTCCCCCATGCCCCCCTGGACCCGGGTGAGGAACACCATGCCCCAGCTCATGGCCAGCACCACCACGGTACGGATGGCGGTGGCCAGAGTGGAGTTGACCCCCTCGATGCCCACCTTGGCCAGGATCGAGGTAAGGGCCGCAAACAGGGCCGAGCCCAGTGCAAATACAAACCACATAAACAGACCTCCATTTTTGCTGCCCAAAGCGAAGTGCGGACGCCCCGACGGAACGGGACAGCCGCAGCTTCTCTTGGAATGTAACAGACAGAGCTTGTCAGGATGTTGAGCTTATGCCTTCTCCTGTGCAGCGTTTGCAGCTGCACGCTTGTTGATCTTGCTCTGGTTATAGACAGAGTAGACGATGACCAGGATCGCGACCGTTGCAAAGACCATTGCGATGGGAGAAGTGGTGATGGCGAAGAAGTTGCCGCGCTGGATGTTCATGTAACGCACGAAGTTCTTCTCGCACATGGGTCCCAGAATGAGGGCCAGCAGGATGGGAGAAAGCGGGAACTCGTACTTGTTCATCAGCCAGCCGATGATGCCAAAGGCGACACAGACGCCCACATCAAAGGCATTCTTGTTGATGGAGAAAGCACCCAGCAGGGAGATGACGAGGATGATGGGGTAGAGCATCTTCTTCTCGACGGAGACGATCTTTGCAAAGAAGCGGACGCCCAGGCAGCCGACGACCAGCATGCAGAGGTTTGCCAGCATCAGAGCCGCAAAGACGCGGTAGACGGTGGGCAGCTCGGTGACGTACATCATGGGGCCGGGGGTGATGCCCTTCATGATGAAGGCACCCAGCAGGATGGCGGTGACGGAGTCACCGGGGACGCCCAGAGACAGCAGGGGGATCATCGCGCCGCCGGAGCAGCCGTTGTTGGCGGACTCGGTAGCAGCAACGCCGTTGGGGATGCCGGTGCCGTACAGCTCGGGGTGCTTACTTGCAGACTTGCTGGCGCCGTAGGAGACGAAGACCGCGATGTCGCCGCCTGCGCCGGGGATGGCGCCGATGAAGGTGCCGATGATGCCGCCGGAGAGGATGTTGGGCCAGATCTGCTTGATGGTCTTCCAATTGGGCAGGACGTTGGTGATCTTCTCGTTGGACTTCTGCTCATGCTCTTCGCCGCGGATGATGCGCTCAACGCCGGCGATGACTTCAGAGACAGCGAACAGACCGATCAGAGTGGGGATGAACTGGAAGCCATCCAGCAGGCCGGTCTGCTTGGTGGTGATGAAGCGGGGGATGCCGTTGGTGGGGTCGAGGCCGACGGTGCAGAGCAGCATACCGAAGAAGGCGCTGATGAGGCCCTTAGCCACAGACTTACCGGAAATTGCGACGATGACCGACAGGCCGAAGACGGCCAGCATGAACATCTCGCCGGGGCCAAAGTTCATGGCCATATCAGCGACCAGCGGAGACAGGAAGGTCATGATGAGGGCGCCGATGACGCCGCCGCAGAAGGACGAGAACATGGCAACGGACAGTGCCTTGCCGGCCTGACCCTTCTTGCACATGGGGTAGCCGTCCAGCAGGGTGGCGGCTGCGGCGGGCGTGCCGGGGGCGTGGATGAGGATGGCGGAGATGGAGCCGCCGTACATGCCGCCGCAGTAGATGCCCAGCAGCAGGCCGATGGACGGGATGAGGTCCATGCCGAAGGAGAAGGGGATGAGCAGCGCCACGCCCATGGTGGCGGTCATGCCCGGGATAGCGCCCAGCAGAACGCCGCCCAGTGCGCCGATGAAGGTCATCAGAAGGACCTCGGGGTTGGACCAGACAGCAGCATAGCTGGAAAGAAGCAGACTAAAATCCATAACTGTGCTCCCTCCTTATATCATGTCCACGAGGGTGCGCAGGAAGTTCAGCGGACCCAGCGGAATATTGACGGTAAGCACCTTGTAGAACACCAGCCACATCAGCAGCGGCACCAGAACGCTCACAAGGATCATCTGCACCCAGTTGCGCTTGCCGATGAGGAACATGATGATCATCGAGAGCACCACAGCGCACAGGATGTAGCCGCAGCTCTTGAACAGAGCAGCGAACAGCACACAGAGGAGCATGACGAGGTAAGCAGCGGCCACGCCCTTATCCTTGAGGGGATTCAGGGTGCCGACTTCGACAGCAACGGGGTCGGTGGGCTTCATGGTACCCATCAGCTTGAAGATGGACTGGATGAGCAGGACCACCGAGAAGATGAGCATGCCCACGATCATGACGCGGGGGAAGGTGGAAGCCTGCACATAGGTGTTGGCCACCTCAGGGAAATTATCGGTCTGGAACCATGCCCAGATGCCGATCGCAAGGAAAATGATGGAGCCTGCCAGATTGGAGAAGGCCATCGTTTTCATTTTGTCTTTGTTCAAAAGGGGTTCCTCCTCTCTATATCTTCTCATAAAAAAGGGCAGGCATAAACTGCCTGCCCCAGCAAATACTCAGAGAGACAAATCAGAGGCCGACAGCGTCCATAGCAGCTGCGACATCGACAGCAGCCTGCTTCAGGTAGTCAGCATAGCCCTGTGCATCCAGATAGGAGATCGCCTGACCGTTGTTGTTCATGAAGGTCACGAAGTCCGGGTCCTCGATGGCAGCGGCGCAGGCCTCTTCCAGACGGGTCATGATGGCATCATCAACGCCCAGAGGAGCGGCCATACCGCGCTGGGTATAGTAGGTGATGTCGTAGCCCTGCTCTTTACAGGTAGGAACATCGGGGAAGACGGGGTTGCGCTCTTCGTCCATGACGCCCAGGCAGATCAGGTCGCCGGACTCGATGAAGCTGCGAGCTTCGGCCAGAGAGACGGTAACGCCCTGAATGAAGCCGCCGGCTGCGTTCTGGACAGCGGTAGCAGCGCCTTCCTGATAGGTGATCATCTGGATGTCGATGCCGGTAGCGCTCATCAGGTAGCCGCCAGCGATGTGCCAGACAGAAGCGTTGGAAGAACCGCCCATCTGCACCTCACCGGGGTGAGCCTTGCAGTAATCAATGAAACCGGACAGGTCGGTGATGCCGTTGTCAGCAGCCCACTTTGCGCCGACGGTGATGGCAGCTGCGTCGGTGTTGACGCGGCACAGGGGAGCGTAATTCTCCCAGGTCAGTTCACTGGTGCCCAGCTTCTTGTAGGTAGCCAGCTCGAAGGTGATCATACCGATGGTGTAGCCGTCGGTGTTGGCATCTGCGATCGCCTGATGGCCCAGGATGCCGCCGCCGCCAGTCTGGTTATCGACAGTCAGGGTGACGCCCAGATTCTTGCCCATAGCCTCGCAGAATGCGCGCAGGCAGGAGTCCGTGCCGCCGCCTGCAGACCAGGGGCAGATGACGGAAATACCCTTGGTGGGGTAGTCGGTGGACTTGCCGCCGGCAGCGGTGCTGGCAGCAGTGGAAGCTGCGGTAGAGGTGGCAGTGCTGCTGGAAGAACCGCCGCAGGCGGTCAGGACGCCAGCTGCACCCACAGCAGCAGAAGCTGCGAGGAAGTCACGACGAGAGATCTTTTTCATTTCTTGTTACCTCCGATTCACGTTGCGTTTATCCGTATTATGGCAGCGCCGTGCTTTGCTCACGGCAACATTCCTTCCGCATACGGGTCGCCTTTGGATATTATGATAGCGCATATTTTCTCATCCCGCAATTAGATTCAAGCACAAATTTTTCAGGCAATGTTTGTACAAAGTGACCCGTTTGATTGGTTTTTGAAGCCTTCTGCAAGCCTTCCTTTCGATTCTTAGCTCTTATATTCAAAATTCTTTGCTGATGTATTTTTGATGCATACAGTCCTTCTGAAATTTCGTCTGTTCATCGTCCGGATCTCATTGTATCCATCCCGCAGGCAATGCCCGCAGGATGGCTTTATTTCCTGTGAAATTATACCTTCCCGGCACCCTTGTCCAGTATCTTGCCGAAGCGGGAAAAGAAGGTGATGGCTGTAATGGTCGCTGCCAGAATATCACTGACCGGCTCGGCGAGAAAGACGCCGAAGCACTTATCTGCCGTGAAGCAGGGCAGGATAAAAATCAGCGGGATAAGCAGGATGATCTTCCGCAGACAGGCCAGCAGGAGGCTGACTTTGGCCTGACCCAGCGCCATAAAGCTCTGCTGGCAGGCGATCTGAACGCCCATGGCGAGGATGCCCGCCATGTAGATGCGCATAGCCCATGTGGTGTATTCGATGAGGACAGCGTCCGAGGTAAAGATGCCCGCCACCACGCCGGGGGCCAGCATCATGAGCAGCCAGAACAGGGTGGTATAGCCGAAGCAGAGGGTGAGCTGGAAGCGGAACGCCTCCTTGACGCGGGGCTTTTTGCCTGCGCCGAAGTTGAAGCTCATGACCGGCTGGCCGCCCTGACAGATGCCCTGAATCGGCATGGTGCAGAGCTGGGACACGCTGGTGATGACGGTCATCGCGCCCACGGCCACATCGCCGCCGTAGCGGGCGAGGCTGGAGCTGAAACTGATGGAGAGCAGACTCTCCGTCGAGAGCATGACGAAGGACGAGATGCCCAGCCCCAGCACCGGCAGGATGATGTTCCGCTCCACTTTGAGGTTTTCTTTCCGCAGCTTGAGGATAGTCTTGGGGCCGGTGAGGAACTTCAATATCCAGCAGGCACCCACAGCCTGACTGAGCACCGTCGCCACTGCCGCACCCCGGACGCCCCAGCCAAGACCAAAAATCAGGATGGGGTCGAGGATGATGTTGATGACTGCGCCAATGACTGTCGTGAGCATACTGATCTTCGCAAAGCCCTGGGTCGTGATGAAGGGGTTCATGCCCATGACCAGCAGCACGAACACCGAGCCGAGGATGTAGATGCGGCCATAGGCCACCGCATAGGGGAGAGTGGCGTCGCTGGCACCGAAGAGCCGCAGCAGGGCGGGCGCACCGGCATAGAAGCCCGCCGTCAGCACCACAGCGAAAAACAGCAGCATGGCAAAGCTGTTGCCGATGATTTTTTCGGCCTCGTCTTTATTGCCCTGTCCCAGCGCGATGGCCGTGCGGGGCGCACCGCCCGCGCCGATGAGCATGGCGAAGGCGTTCAGGAGCATAAGGATCGGCGCAAACAGGCCCACGCCCGTCAGCGCCGCCGCGCCGATGCCCTCGATGTGGCCGATGTAAATGCGGTCTACGATGTTATAGAGCAGATTGACCACCTGCGCCACCACGGCGGGTATCATCAGCTGCAAAAGCAGGGGCTTGACCGGCCCGCTGCCCATATCCTGTCGATTCTGTGCCATAGGTTCTCCTTTGAGCATATACTTCAAATTTGAAATAAATATAACACACCCCGCTCTGCCTGTCAAGCACAAGGGGAAGGGCTTTTTGTATTTCCAGTTGACGGAAAGGCGGGATTTTGCTATAATAATTAAGCTGTATTGTGAATATGGAGCATTACTCAAGTGGTCGTAAGAGGTCGCACTCGAAATCCAAGTGGATGCTTCGCCAGAAATCTCCATATCACACGAGAGAACGTCGATTTTGATGTCCCGACAGGCTTCAGAACCTGTCTGAACGATGCGTTTTCTAACAATATTCTAACAGCAACTGTTCCAAGTTTCAAGGTCAATTTGCGATATACAAATCGTAAATTTTCCATGAAAATATACTTGGAGATGTATCGAAGCGGTCGTAACGAGAACGACTCGAAATCGTTTTGTCCTTAATCGGGCACGTGGGTTCGAATCCCACCATCTCCGCCAGAATTCGCAGATTCAAACGAATCTGCGAATTTTTCTTTTGCATCAAGCGGAGGAAGACCGCTTTTGCTCATCACAGTATGCTTTATACATGAACGATAAATCCATAATTACTTGGGGGACTTGGATTCTCCCAAAAGGTTCGCAATGACCCCGGCCGACCCTTCCTTGCTCTTGTAATCGAGGTGCGCATAGATGTCAGCGGTGGTAGAAAAGGTGCTGTGCCCCAGCCACTCCTGAACCTGCTTCATGGATACGCCATTCATCACCATCAGGCTGGCGCAGCTGTGGCGCAGATCGTGAAAGCGGATGCGCTTCAGCCCATACTTGGTCAGCAGCCAGTCGAAGTGTTCCGTCACGAAGTTCGGGCGGATCAGCTTGCCTTCCTGATCGGTGCAGACGAAATCCAGATACTCAGTGCTGTAACTCTTCTTGAACAGCTTGCGGTAGAGCTGCTGCTTTTCCTTCTGCTTCAGAAGTTCTTCTTCCACAGCCGGGATCAGCGGCAGAGTACGGCAGCTGGTCTTGTTCTTCATCACATCGCTGACCACCGGAACATACTTGCCGTTCACCAACTGTTCCGTCACCTTGTGATTGATGGTGATAGACTTGCGCTCAAAGTCGATAGACGACCACTTCAACCCCAGTACCTCGCTGCGGCGCAGACCGTAGTAGGCCGTAATAAGGATGCACAGGTGCAGGGGGTCATCCTGCGATACTTCCAGCAGCTGTTGGACTTCATCCTTGGAGTAGAAGTTGGGCCGGAAGCTGTTCTTTTTCGGGCGGTCAACTTTCAGCATCGGGTTGGTTTCCAGATAATCCTTGCGGACGGCATCCTTGAATGCTTTGCCGAAGATGGCGTGGTAGTGAATGACCGTGTTGGTGGTATAGCCCTCCAACAAGATCTTCTCCTGAAACTCATCCAGCACCTGCGGCGTGACCTCGCACAGCTTCAAACCCAGCGGCTCAAAATACTGCGTGATACGACCTTGAATCATCTGATTATAGCTGATAAAGGTTGCAGACTGGATGGATGCCTTGTGAACTTGCACCCACTCGTTGAGATAATCCAGAAACAGCATCTCCGATTTGCTGACGGGTTGGAGGGGTTGCGGCAGAGGCTTGGCGGTTTTAGCATCTACTTTTTCGTAGGCTCCGCCCCGCCCTGTGGGCAGCTCCCCGGTCTCATCATAGTGGAGCAATACTTCCCGGAGCATGGATTCTGCCTTGCGCTTGTTGCCCCGGACGGTCAGACCTGTGGAGATCCACTTGATCCTCCGCTTGCCGTTGGCATCATAAAGATTGATCACGAAATAGAAACGTCCATTTTTCTCTTGGACAGACCCTGTAGTTTTCATCATAAACCTCCTTTGGGTCAACAGGCGTGCTGTCCGTTGCTGCACCCACAGCATACCACATCCAGCGGTGGATTTCCAGCCGGGAAGGTGCTCTGCCCGGTGAGCAGGAACTCGATCACACTCAGCTTCGGGATACGATAGGTGCGGCCGATTTTAAGCGCAAATAGGCGGCGGGAACGGATCAGTTCCCCAACTGTATGGCGGTTCAGACCAAGCATCTCCGCAGCCTGCTGAAGGCTGATGGCATCGGGGTAACCAGGAAACAGCTGGGAATAGGCATCGTTAAACTTCATAGGCACTCCTTCTGTATAAGTAGTTTAAGGCCGAAAAGTGTGTTACCTGCGGTTATATCCTTTGCAGCAAGGCTGCGGTCAGGCGGCAATGTAAAGAGAGCTGACAGTAGTTTCAACTCTCGCATCGCAGATAGACTTGCAGCCCATCTGCGTCAATATGATATAGGTCTCCCATATTCGCCCTCGGCACCCTAGGAGTGGGGAATCGTCCGGCAGCGGATTCACACCGCACCATTGGCATTTCAGCCACCCCGTCTTCGTTATGACCGGGCTGCGAGTTACAGAAGTACCTTTTGTGAAGTACCGGACGATTGAACTATTCTGTTTTCAAAGAACGGAGTTATATAGAAAATCCTCGGAATTTAAGGCTTCCGAAAAATTGTCCCTCTAATTGGTAGCCGACGAAAAAGGCCATTTCGTAGCATTGAAAGCAATTTTGTAGACAAAACGTAATAATAGTCCGAGAATGGTCTTGAAAAAGATGCCCTACACTTGGTAGGCATCGAGAACGCCTGTTTCATAGCATCGAAGGGAAAATTGTAATTGAGTTGTAATTCTTGAGGCCGAATCTCCACTTTTGAAAAAGTCCTCTCACTTGGTAGCCGACGAAAAAGACCAAAAGACAACCATCTTTTTGAGAATTAACAAAAAGGTCACAAATGACTGACCTTCAAAGAAGCGTTTCTATTATTAACAGAAAAAGTGGCCTGAAATGGGGGGGTGTTGACGCTGATTTTTTTGCCTTCATTGAAGGTTGAGAGCGTTCCCTCACTTGGTAGGCATCGAGAAAGGCTCGTTGACAACCTTTATTTTGAAAATTAACAGAAAGTTAACAAAGCAAGATGCGCTGAACAAGAAACAACCGCCGCTCACTCCGGGAAAGAGTGGACGGCGGTTGCAATTCAAATTTTTGATTCAGAAAATCAGATGCTCGTTAAAATATCTGTCAGTGTGGCGACAAATGCTTCATCCTGCTCCTTCGTCCGCTTTGGGCTCCCCTTGGGGTGCTTTCCGGCACGGAGGAGTTTTTTGTTTTCATAACGCCGCAGCATGAGAGCGTCTATGTTGTCGGCTGTGTACTCCAGACCATTCTGGTTCAGCACCCGGGCGCACTTGGCAAGACACATGCTGGCCAGCCCGTAGTCCTGCGTCACAACCACATCTCCCGGTTTTACCCGGTTGACGAGAGCAAAATCCACGCTGTCCGCTCCTTTATCGAACACCAGCGTCTGCGCACCTTCCCGCTCGATTTGGTGAGCGGTGTCGCACAGGATGATGACCGGAACGACAAACCGCTTTGTAATCTGCAAAGTCAGATCGACGACCGGACAGCCGTCTGCATCAATCAAAATGGTCATGTGTGTTCCTCCATCGTCCACCGAAAGGCTTTCGCCGTGCGCAGGGCGGCGTTTTTGAAATGCCCGCCGCTGTTCCATTCAAGGGTGCAGTCTGCAACGCGCGCTATAAGCTGACTGTGCAGGGTGCGGATGTTATCCCCTACCGCAGCCATGACGGCGTTTTTCGTATGCTCTTCCTTGTCGCCAAGGCTCAGATAAACGCGCTGTGCCTGTATCGGGTGCTGCCGTTCAAACTCCATCCAGCCCGGAAACCAAACAGAGGGCGAGGCGGCGGCGACACCGTAGAACAGATTTGTCTGGGTGGAGGCCCACAAAGCAAACAGCCCTGCCAGCGAGTAGCCGCCCAGAATGATTTTGACGTTTTCCGGGAGATTGAACTGTTGTTTCAGCGTTGGCACGACCTGTTCTGTCAGAAAGCGCAGGGTGTCCGCAGCCTTACCGCCGAAGCCTTGCTTTCCCCAGACAGCAGGGGCTTCCCACGGAGAAAGTGCATCGTTCCAGCTTTCCACCGGGATGGCCGCAAACAGATACTTTCGTTTGCTTTGTGCAATAGCCGCCACTTCATGGTCCATGCTCTGCAACTCATGTTCGCCTGTCATTTGGAGCAACAGGTATTCCGCATGGGCTTCGCCGTAAATGCGGCAAGGTCTGCTCCCGATTTGCATTGTCTGTGCGGTCACTGCGACGTCCTCCCGAAAAAACTTTGATAAGCCCAGTATAGCAACTGAAAAATCATTTTGCAATTCAAAAGGCGTTCATAGCCGTAGCAAGCAGTGTCTTCGTATATACAAAGACCATTTTTGCGTTGCAAAATGCTTGTTGGGAAATCCCAAACCCTTGAACTACATCCGATGGATGCAGGCTACGCGTTTTTTGCAAAACGCTTTTTTAGGACTCCGCAGGAGTGTGCAACCATCACGGAATCGTGATGATCGAAAGAATTTAGCTGTTGTGCGCACAACGGCACCGCTTGCTGAGATAATGAAAAAAGCTCCTAAAAATTTTTACGCAATAGGAAAATTCATTATAGCAATGCTATTGCAACACTATAGCGCAGATGCTATACTCAAATAAAGAATTTGCAACTGCGAGGTGAACTACATGGGATTGCCTACAGACATTAGAAACTTGCGGAAAGCGGTACTGTTAAGTCAGGAGTCATTTGCAAAAGAATTGGGAGTGTCCTTCTCAACCGTAAATCGTTGGGAAATGGGAAAGAGCCGACCGAGTTATGCGGCATTAAAGAAGCTTAAGAATTTTTCTGAAAAGCATGGTTTGACGTTTACAATCGAGCTCGAAAACTAAAAGTTGGTTGAGTGGAGGGAAAGCTCATGGCAAAAATCATGGAAATTATCTCCAAAGAGACAGGCGGAAAAAGTTATAACACGGAAAAGTATTCCTATGACACAATTGGTATGCCATCATTTGACTACGATGACGATGGCGAAAAATTCATAAAATGGCAAGTGTCCGGGGAGACGGAAAAGCATAAAACGTATGTTGATTTAACGAATGAAGCGAAAAGACAGATTGGAAAGCGGCCAGTCATCAGCTACTTTTTGGACGGATCGAGGCACACTTATAAGGTGGATGATATTTCATACAATAAAAAGGTTTATCCAGTTATCGCAGGACAAGTTGGTATTGGATGTTGCAAACGTACCGATGGAAGAATGCGACCCGAAAAATTTTACAGACGATTGGTTTTGTCACTTCCAACGGTTAGTAACGCAGATGGCTGGAAGGATGATGTATTTTTTGCAGCTCAAACGAAAAAGCTCAATAAAAGTGAAGAATTGAAGAAGCTAGGGATTGAATTTGCTACGATCCTTCCATATTCTCCGCCTAAGGATCAGAAAAATGGGAAGATGGAGGATTCGGGTATTGCACGAATTCAAGATTATATGATTGAGTCTGAAAAAGAAATGGTCGCTGAGCTGGTGAAAGCTGGAAAGCTAAATCAGGACAATTATCTTTTAAAAGACGGTTCGCTCGAATATAAATCAATGAAATCAGGACGAGAGGATTTAAGGACGCTTCAAAAGATCAAACACAATTATAAATGGGTCATTGGCGTATCAAAATCTTTCAATCCAGAAAGCATTTTAGACCACACGGGAAAGGCAAATGCAAACTATATTGCAGACTTACCGCTTTTTCATAGAACACCGGTAGCAAGATATGAAAATGCTTCTTACTTAGGCGATGTGAAATTTGGTGTTTGGTACATCAGAATCAGAGACAAAAAGTATACACGGACTCCTTTCGATGGTGTGATCAAGGTCGAGAAAATCATGATGGATGAAGAAAAAGACACTGGAATTGATAGTGAAGAAATCGATTTGATCAGTGCAACCTTAATTAACGAACGAACGCCTACTTGCTATGGAACGGATAAGAGATGGGCTAATCATCTATATCCAGTCTTTCTGACAGAATCCTATGTCAAAAGTCAGTATATGAGTACGGAAATGTTTCTGCATTTGTTTTGAGGAGGAATAAACAATGCCTAGTCCTGTGATCATTGGTCGCATTTTAGCAACAGAAAAAGCACCAACAACGATTGACAACTTTGCTTTTTGGACGAATCCGAGCTTAATATTAAATCCATTTGATATTGTGAAGGTTGAACATGTAAATGGCTCGTTTTCGTATGGCATGATAGAAGATATTTCGCACATAACAGATGCGGCGAGCTTTTTGACCAACTATATTTCGAGCGATTTTGGCGATGTAGAAGTAGAATCTCCGACTTTGCGAGTTGGAATGAACTATGTTCAGGCAAAGGTAGTATGTAATGACAAAAACATTTATATACCGTTGCAAAGCAACTCGAAAGTGTTTTTAGCAACTGCTGAAGAAATCGAATATGCGCTTGGCTTGAAAGATATTCGCAATCCGCTGGTTTGTGGCTATTTGGAAATGTATGAAGGTACAAGCGGCAGTGAAAAAGTAACACTGCCTGTTCGGCTCAATTCAAAGTTTATTATTGGACCGGAAGGTGCACATCTGAATATTTCTGGCATTTCTGGATTGGCAGCAAAAACTTCTTATGCAATGTTCTTGATGAAGGCCATTCAGGATACTTACATTAAGAACAAAAGCGAGGACGAATCGGTTGCATTCGTTATGTTCAATGTTAAAGGCCGTGACTTGTTGACGATTGATCAGCCAAACGATTATGATGATGAGGAAGATCCGGCAAAAGAAAAGGCTGAAAATGAAGCTCTGTATAAAAAGCTTGGCCTTTCGCCTGAGCCGTTTCATAATGTCCACTATTATTATCCGTATTCTACCGAGGGAAGCTGGAACACGTATCTAACTCCCGAAGAAGTTGATGATGCGATAAAAACCAAAAAAGCTAAAAAGTATAAATACATTTATAGAGAAGATCGGAACAATTTGGATCTGATGTTCTCTAATATTGATGATTCGACTCAGACCATGGATGCTATTATCAATTATATCATGGCTGGGCAGGGTAAATTTTCCGGTGCTGATGATTGGCAAGAATTTCTTGAAATAATTCGCGAAAAATGTGCAGCTGGAGCACAATCTGATAGGGAAAAAGAGATTCCTATAGCAAGTTGGCGGAAATTTTATCGTATTGTCAACAAAGCAATCAATGATAAGGCTGCAATTTTTGCCAGAGATATTAACGCAAGCAAAGGCGAAACACGGCTCGGAGATGCCCTAAAATACATCAAAAAGAACGAAGTACATGTTGTTGATATTGCCAAGCTTTCAGAAGATAAACAGGCATACGTTTTTGGTGATGCAGTAAGGACGATTTACAACCTGCAATTGGGCGAATATAATGGCGATGAAAATGTTGCACCTCCATCAAGAATTATTATCTTTATTGATGAGCTGAATAAGTACGCTTCCAAAGATTCTCCTAAAAATTCCCCTATTCTCCACCAAATTTTGGATGTTGCAGAGCGTGGACGTTCTTTGGGTGTCGTGCTGTTTGCAGCAGAACAATTTAGAAGTGCCATTCATGATAGGGTAACTGGAAACTGTTCTACACATGCGTATGGACGCACTAACACCATTGAAGTGACAAAGAGCGATTATAAGAGTGTTCCCCCTGTGTATAAGACGATGATGACTCGTTTAAAGCAGGGAGAATATATTGTTCAGAATCCAATTTTCAGATCAATGCTTCATATAAAATTCCCGAAACCGATTTACAAACAGGTAAAATAATGGAAAGGAAGCAACTATGGCAACCATAGGAAAAAACATCCTTGAAAATTTGACAACTGGTATGTATGCGGATTCAAAAGTGATATACCGCGAGTATGTCCAAAATGCATGCGACCAGATAGATAAAGCAGTTGAACTTGGAATCATTGATAGAGAGCAAGCTGAGGTTTTCATTTCAATAAAAGAAGATGAACGATTTATCTCTGTTGAGGACAATGCTACTGGTGTAAAGGAAGCAGACTTTATTGCACAGCTGGGCGATATTGCAAATTCTGATAAAAAAGTAGGTGTTGATAAGGGTTTTCGAGGAATAGGACGCCTCTGCGGGTTGGCATATTGTAAGACGCTGGTGTTTTCCACTTCGTACAAGGGCGAAACTAAAGGTTCTAAAATGGTATTTGATGCAAAGAAAATGCGTGAAATGCTAAGCTCACCAGTGAAGTATACAGTAGATGATATCATGGGAGCAATCGTTTCGACGGAAACATTTCCGGAAGAACAAGAAAAGCACTATTTCAAGGTTGAAATGATTGATATAAATCATGAAAATACGGATTTGTTGGATAAACAGTTGGTTTCTGATTACTTGAGTTTTGTTGCTCCAGTTCCATACGTGAATAGTTTTCATCATAGAGATGCAATTTACGAACATGCCGCGAGCTTGCATTTCAAAATCGATGAGTATAATGTTGAGGTAAATGGCAATCCGCTTTTTAAGAAATATCAAAACAGGCTATATGATATAACCAATGCAACTAACAAAGTGAAAAAGGCATATGACGAAATTTCGAGCGTTGCCTTTAAGGATTTTGTTGATTCTAATGGGCAGTTGCTCGCATGGATGTGGTATGGCGTTTCTCGATTTGAAAAGGCCATTCCTAAAGCAGCAAATCCAATGTGTGGGCTTAGAGTTCGTCAAGGAAATATCCAGATTGGCGATAATACGACCGTTGCAAAATTTTTTAAAGAGGAACGTGGGAACAGTTACTTTGTAGGTGAAATATTTGCAGTCTCAAAGGGGCTGATTCCAAACTCTCAAAGAGATAATTTTAATGAAACTGTCGAACGAGTTGAATTTGAGACCCAATTAAAAAAGTTCTTTTATGATACGCTGCACAAATTATATTATATGGCAAGCGCAACAAGAAATGACTATAAAAAAATCGAGGCATATTCAACTGCTGTATCAAAATACCAAGAAAAAAGCCAGAAGGGTTTTATTGATATTAACGAAAAGGCTCAAATGGAAGCTGAAGTAGAGGCAGCTAGAAAACGAAAAGAAGAAGCCGAAAGAAGAATTGCCCGATTTAAAGAATCTGGCGCAGGAAGCGAAGCGGAACAGCGCGTTCGTAGAGCTATTGAGCAAAAGTATGAAGATCAGAAAACAACGCAGCGGGCCAAAGATGCAGAAAAAGCTGTTTCTAAAGTAACGGCAGGAGGGTCAAAAACAAAGTATTTTACGGATAATCTATCTAAACTGGATAGAAGCAAACGAAAACTAGTGCAACAGATAATGGCGATTATAAGACGTATTGTGTCGAAAGAAGTTGCAGACCAAATTCAGGAAGCAATAGAAAAGGAATTTAGATAAAAATGAACAGAAAAGTGCTTTTGGTAGAGCCTAATTATAAAAACAAGTATCCTCCAATGGGATTGATGAAACTGGCAACATATTATCGAGAATCGGGGGATGACGTAAGGTTCTTCAAAGGCGACCTTTTAGATTTAGCAGCAGATATCGTTGTTGAGGATTTGTTGAACGCACTTGCGACTTTGGACGCTGAAACAAACTGGAAAACCGATAAAAAAATTCTGGTAGAGTGTGTCAGAAAAGGAACGATTTCTTTATTGGATGAACAAGCACATTTCCAAAACAATTCAGATGCCATAGAGTTGGTAAAGAACGCTAGAAGCTCCTATCGAAAGAAAGAATACTTCAAGAACCCACCGTTTGATAAGGTTGGTATAACTACTCTTTTTACATTCTATTGGAATATTACTATTGATACGATAAACTTCGTAAAACAGCTATGCAAAAAGCCCGAAGATGTGATGGTCGGCGGTATCATGTCAACACTTCTGCCTAACGAAGTGTACGAAGCAACAGGAATTCATCCATTCGAAGGACTGTTGAACCATCCTGGAGATATTGATAAAGGCGATACACGCATTATAGATACACTTCCGTTGGATTATTCGATTCTTGAAGAAATCGACTATAAATATCCGGCGAATAATGCGTATTTTGCTTACATGACACGTGGCTGCATCAATTATTGCGCATTTTGTGCAGTTCCTAAACTAGAGCCACACTATTGTGATTATATTGGACTTAAAGAGCAAATAGAACGGGCAAGAGACCGATTTGGTGAGCAACGTGATTTGCTTTTGCTGGACAATAATGTGCTGGCATCCAAATGCTATGATAGAATTATCGATGAGATTAAAGCGTGCGGATTTCAAAAAGGTGCAACTTATATGCCGCCTAATCAGTACGAAATTGCTATCCAAAATTTAAAGGATGGCTACAATGATCGTGCCTATGTAAGAAAGTGCATAAGACTATATAAAGAATTGACGGAGAAACTCCCGTTGGAAGAAAAAACGGAGTTATATCTTCGTTTAGAACAATCAGCATGTTTGCATTATGAAACTGCGACAAAAGAAGAGATTTTAAAACTTGATGAATTTGTTGCGCCATTATTCAAGAAACATTTTAAACATACAAAAAAGGTAAAACGCATTGTTGATTTTAACCAAGGGATTGACGCAAGACTGATAAATGATCAGAATATGGCAAAATTGGCTGAAATCAATATTTCGCCTCTTAGAATTGCTTTTGACCATTGGGAGCAAAAGGACATCTACGAAAAAGCGGTTCGTACCGCAGTAGCACATGGCATTACAAATCTATCGAACTATATGCTATATAATTTCAGAGATAAACCAGAACATCTGTATTATCGCATGAAGTTGAATGTTGATCTGTGTGATGAATTAGGGGCAAACATCTATTCTTTCCCGATGAAATACCATCCTATCAATGATCCGGATTTCTTTATGAACCGAGATTATATAGGCGAACATTGGAACCGAAAATTCATTCGAGCAATTCAGGCTGTACTGAATTCGACCAAGGGTAAAGTCGGCAAAGGGAAGCATTTCTTTGAGGAAGCATTTGGTGCGGATGAGCATCGATTCTGGACAATTCTCTGGATGCCTGAAACCTTTATAATTTATCGTTTTATGTTCAAAGAAAATCTCGCAAAGGAATGGGAAGAAAAGTTTTGGAGTCTGCCTACTGAGGAACTTGAAAAAGTGAAATCTGTTGTGGCAGTAAACAAGTTCAAGGATTTGGATTTCTCAAAATATTCAAAAGAAGCAAGAGACGTCCTTCAATATTATATGGTTACACGCGATGAGGCTGAGCAAATGCTGAAGGAAAAGAATAGCTGAAATTATGCCATTGAATAAAACTCTCCGCAAGTGCGGCGGTGCGTTATCTGGGAGCGCAGAACTAATTGATACGAAGAGTTTTCCGAGTGGAGAGAAGCCTCCGATTGCAAAATAATAGATACTGAACCTTAATACAAAGCCCACAGGCTAGATACAAGTCTAGCCTGTGGGCTTTGCTATATTTTCAAATTGATGTCGTTCAAATCTTGGAGTTCAAATACTCCACCAGTTCCCAAACCGTTGTCAACGGATTGCTCTGCCGCGAAATCGGTTCAATGCCTTGATTCTGAATCTGATTGGCACGAGCTTTCGCTCGCTGAATTGCAGTTGCCTGCAAAGGCTTCAAAACGTCAAAGTAATCCTTATTCTTTTCATAATCAGGGATTCTGTTCGGCTGTTTCAGCAAGCGGATCAATGACTGACAATCCTCAACCTCTGCCTGTTGATTTACAAAGTGCAGTAGGAACCACAACTCGAAAGATGGGTTAGAATAGGCCAGATGGTAGCCTTCCTTTTGAGCGGACTGTTTGGCGCGCAGAAGTACCTCGTTGGAATTATCGTCACGGTCAAATACGCACCAGATGGAGTCACCATCTTCCGGGTAGTATGGATTATTGCCCATCGTTGCTTTGGCCTTTTGCACAAGCTTGTCGGCAGACTTATACTGAGAAGAAATCGGGATAATATCAATATTGCACCCTCGGCTGCGGAAACGTTTGAAATAGCGGCTCTCGGTTTCACTGCCCTCACAGATGAGATACACCACCGGGTTGCGCTTTCTGGTGTGAACAGACTTGCGGCTGATCTCTTTTATTCTGCCCATGCTGCATCCCCTCCAATGAACGGAATCGCACCATAGCGGCCTTGCAGATACCCTTTGGAGATATTCTCACCTTTCCGGGGAGAAAACTCGGTCAGGGCGTAAATATCGGTCTGCAGGGTCTTTTCGTTCTTCTCTGCAAACCAAATCTGATCGCGCCGCAGCAAAGTTAAGTCAAGAAGTCCGGTGTCGTGCGTGGTAAAGATGAGCTGTGCATGGTTCGTATTGATAGCGGCGTCCTGTACCATCTCGATCAGATGCCGCGTCAACAGTGGGTGCATACTGGATTCGATCTCGTCTACCACCAGAACAGACCCAGATTCCAGTGCGGCAAGCCACATACCGATGCGGGAGAAGAACCGCTGTGTCCCAACGGATTCCTGCCCCAATGGAAGCCAGAAGCCCCTTGATGCGCCATCTTCGGCATCGAGGGTGTGCAATGCGGAAATGATAGGCTCTTCTTTGGAGCCAGTGATGCGGATGTCCTTGATACCGAGGTCTGCATACAGCATTTCATGCAGGATACGGCTCTTTTCAGAGCCGCCTTGCCGGATGGCAGACAAAGTTGCGTCCAGTCGCATTTCCGTTCCCATAAAGCCTGTCAGTTTTTCAAAGAACCACAGATATGCCTTTTCAGTCTGGGGGCAGTTCCACTCGTTCGAGCTGGACAGATAAAGGCGATTTTCAGCAGTTCGTCCAGAAAGCGTAAGCTGTTCTTGGATGTTTTCACGAAATTGGTAGCCATTTCCCTCTCTGGAAAAAATTAAGGCTTCCCGGCCATTCGGCCAGTGGTAGAGATATTCGGTCAGGACTTTGGACTTGTCAAACGAGAACCCATAGGCATACTTGATGCCGCCATAAAAATAGATGGCTTCAAAGCTGGTCGGCTGTGTGGGCTGGTCAGTGAAAGCAAACGGCTCCTGCGGAAGGGACTCGCCCTTCAGCAGCTTGGCATATCGGCCACAGACCATTTCCCGCATGAGCAGGAGAGCATGGAGAACGTTGCTCTTCCCGGCTGCATTTGCGCCGTACAGTGCCAGCACAGGCACAAGTTGTTTCTTCTCATCCGGCGAAATCAGGCAATCAGACAGACTTTTATCCGTAGATGCTTTCAAGCTGATAATAGCCGTGTCCTTGATGGAGCGGTGGTTGGTGACTGAAAATTGAAGCAGCATCGCGATTCCTCCCAGATGATTTTCTGAATCTAGTGTACTCTATTCTGGGCAGAAAGTCAAATTTTGATTTTGGAATTTGCAAATATTCCGCAAAAATCAAGGATAAAATCCAAAATGTCGGCTTTTGATACCGTTCGGATGCTATCGGGTTTCATTCTGCATACACAATCTCCCTCACCACCACTTCCTCGGCCTGCGCTTTCAGCCCGTTCATGTGCGCCACCCAGAGAAGCTGTGCGCGCTCTTTGCCCGGCGCGGGGTACTTGTCTAACAGAGTGTTCATCGTGCGTTCCAGCCACGCGCAGGCCGTTTTCTGGACATCCTGCAAATGCGGCCAGAGCGTACCGTTCAGCAGCATCTTGTTGTACAGCACAGGACGCTGAGTTTTGAGATACGCCAGCCGCATCCGGCCATATTTGCCCAGCGGTTCGGAATCATCGGTCTGCGGCAGGGTGAGCAGGGGCAGCTGATACTCCCCAACCTGTGCGTAATGGATCTCGGTGCGGACGGCGTTCGTGTTCTTCATGGAAATTCTCCTTTGCATTTTCAACAGGTGTTGCGTTCTTTGTGGAAAACAGTGCTTACTTCTTCCGATTCTGTGCGGTCAGCCAGTTGCCCTGCGCTTGATAGTAGTGCTCCATCGTGGTGGGGGCGTTCAGGATGGTGGTGCGCAGGTAGGCCATGATGTTCTTGATGGGCTGGGTGGTGTTGGACATCACATCGAAGATGTACTCAATGTGCTGGCTGGTCAGCTTGTCCAGCCGCAGCCGGATGGCTTTGGTGGTCTGCGGCTGCTTGCCGACGTACTGGGTCTGCCGAGGACAGCAGTACATCTCCACAATGTTGTCCAGCAGTTCCTCCAGCTTGTCGGGGTCGTACCGCTGGGCAAGGGTGTCGATCTCCAAACGTTCCCGAAACTCCTCCCGTACCTGTGCTTCCATCTGGTCAAAATTTGCGGATTCGCCTGTCGGCCCTGATAGATTAGTACTTTGTCTTTTAGTATTTTGTTTATTAGTATTTTGTTGCATTGCCTTTTCCAAATTGGGCTCAGCCAAATTTGGAAAATCCAAAAATGGTGAAGAGCAAGGCTTCATGCGGCTTTTCAGACTTTTGGATGCGGACGGGTTCGACGGCTCGCCTTCCTTGCCGGGAACGGCAGGAGCGTCCTCAACAGGCGATTCATAGACCTGATAATCGTAGTCGATGATCTGCCCTTTGGCATTGCGGACTTTCTGACGGCGGACGTAGCCGTGTTCTTCCAGTTCCAGAACAGCGGTGCGTACACTGTCCAGACCATCCTTGCAACCAACGGTCAGCCCCTTCAGGCTATAATCCCAATCGTCCGGCAGGGAGAGCATATAGGACAGCAGTCCCTTGGCCTTCAGGGACAGCCTCTTATCCTGCAGGTGGTGGTTGCTCATGACGGTGTAGTTGACATTTTTATTGACGCGGAATGTTGACATGGCGGCTTCCCTTTCAGCCCAATGCGGGCAAGAGAAAACGCAGCATCTCCCGACTTTCGGGAAACGCTGCGTTCAGACAGGGAAGCCTGCTGTGAGCTGGCACAGCAACGGCAGCACTGCATATTTCTAACGGACATCTAACACAACTACACCTGAAATGCAGCCGCTGACGGCCCGTGTGAAAAGGCTTTTTCTAACGTCATTTCGCAAAAAGCGGCTGATTTTTGCCTGCAAATTGCGGTGTGACGTGCCTTTTTTGAGGTTGCAAAAATGCCCTCGGCTGCCAATGACGGCCGCGCGGGACCAGCTTCATCCAACAATTTTAAAGACTCGAAATGCGATAGGCCGGGAGACCGGTGCCAGGGTTCGACTCCCTGATGCTCCGCCAAATCGAATGGACAGATGAATTTTATTCGTCTGTCCATTCTTTTTTGCCGGAATATCGCCCGTCCACCCTGTCTTTGGGGCGTATGGCATCATGCTGACGCATTGCCATAGCCCAGCCATTCCTAAATCTGCTTCATGGGAACGCCGTTTGCCAGAAGAAGGCTGGCGCAGGCGTCGCACAGGATGATGACTGGAACGCTGAATCGCTTTGCGATCTGCAACGTCAAATCCACCACAGGGCAACCATCGTCATCCATGCTTTGCAGCTCGTGTTCGCCGGTCATTTGGAGCAGCAGGTATTCTGCATGAGCTTCGCCGTAAATGCGGCAAGGTCGGTTCCTGATTTGCATTGTCTGTGCGCTCATTGCGGCAGCCTCCCAAAAAGATTTTGATAAGCCCAGTATAGCAACTGAAAAATCATTTTACAATTCAAAAGGCGTTCATCGTTGATTCATTGCAGTTTCAGCTTACAACAAAAAATGAGATAGGCAACCCCTTTCGGGGAAGTCTATCTCATTTTTTATTCGGAGCCATTTTGCAGCAGCCCCTTTTTCATTGCATATTTTACTTTCCCGCCAGCAATACCGCCAGCACAGCCTTCTGGACGTGCAGTCGATTTTCAGCCTCGGTGAAGATCTCGTCGGCGTGGGCCTCAAAGACGGCGGTAGAGATCTCCTCGCCGCGGTGAGCGGGCAGGCAGTGGAGCACCATGCAGTCCGGCTTTGCGGCTTTCAGGAGGCCGCTGGTGAGCTGGAAGCCTGCAAAGTCCCGCAGGCGGCTCTCGCTCTCGGAGGTGCCGGGGGTGGCGGTATTCCAGACAGCCGTCACCACCACATCGGCGTCCTTGACGCCCTCGGCGGGGTCTTCCAGCAGGCGGAACGCACTGCCGTACTTATGGGCGAACATCAGCACATCTGCCGCCGGGCGGTAGCCGTGGGGGCAGACGCAGTCCACCTTCATGCCGGAGAGCAGGCCGCCCACGATAAGGCTATTGGCCATATTGCTGCCGTCGCCTACGAAGCAGAGCTTCTGACCTGCCAGCGCGCCCCGGCGCTCCCGGATGGTCATGAGGTCGGCCAGCACCTGACAGGGGTGAGCATAGTCCGTCAGACCGTTGATGACGGGGACGCCCGCAAACTCAGCGAACTCTTCCAAATCGCTCTGGCGGTAGGTGCGCCAGACAACGCAGTCATAATAGCGGCCCAGCACCCGGGCGGTATCCTTGAGCGGCTCGCCGCGGCCGGACTGCAGCTCGGTGGCGGCATTCATGTAGTTGCCGAGGCCGCCCAGCTGGTAGACGCCCACCTCGAAGCTGGTGCGGGTACGGGTGGAGTTTTTCGAGAACATCAGCGCGACGCTCTTGCCCTTGAGCAGAGGTTCGGTGCCTCCGGCCTTCTGCTGCGCTTTCAGCTCATCGGCCACATCAAGGATGTGGGCCACCTCGTCAGGGGTGAGATCGCTCATTTTCAGCAGATGCTTCATGCCTGCTCCTCCGTTTTGCTGGGGTCCATCTCTGCGAGAACGCTGCCCAGAATATCCAGCGCCATCTCCACATCGTGGGCGGTCAGAGTCAGCGGCGGCAGCAGGCGGAGGCGGGTCTTTGCGGTAAGCACCAGCAGGCCCTTTTCGCGGCAGGCGGCCAGCACGTCAGCGGCCTTGATGCCCTCGAGGAACTCGATGCCGACCATCAGGCCGATGCCCGAGAGGCTCCTGACGCGGGGCAGCTTTTCCAGACCGGTGCGCAGCTGGACGGCCCGCTCGTTGACGTTGGCGAGGAAGCTGGCGTCCATCCGGTCCACGACGACATTCGCACCGGCGCAGACCACCGGGTTTCCGCCGAACGTGGAGCCGTGGCTGCTGGGTCCCATACTGGCAGCGACCTTCTCATTCATCAGGACAGCGCCAATCGGCAGGCCGCCGCCCAGACCCTTGGCCAGCGTGACGACGTCGGGCTGGAGGTTGTAGTGCTCACAGCACAGGAAGGTGCCGGTGCGGCCCACGCCGGTCTGCACCTCGTCCACAATGAGGACGAGGTCTTTTTCGTCGCAGAGGGCGCGGACAGCCTGCACATACTCGGGTTCCAGCGCCACAACACCGCCCTCGCCCTGTACCAGTTCCAGCATGACAGCGCAGGTGTGGCGGTCCACCATCTCGGTCAGGGCGTTGATGTCGCCGGCCTTGACGTACTGGAAGCCCTCGTTGAAGGGGCCGAAGTAGTTGTGGAACACGCCCTGTCCGGTAGCGGTCAGGGTAGCAATGGTACGGCCATGGAAGCTGTTGACCAGCGTGATGACATTGTAGCGGTCAGCACCGTATTTGTCGAAGCTGTACTTGCGGGCGGCCTTGATGGCGCCCTCGTTGGCCTCTGCGCCCGAGTTGCCGAAGAACACCTTGCTCATGCCGGTGCGCTTGCAGAGCTTTTTGGCCAGCTTGCCGCAGGGGGCGGTATAGTAGAGGTTGGAGGTGTGCTGCAGCTTGTGTGCCTGCTCGGAGACGGCCTCGGCCCAGGTCATATCGCAGTAGCCCAGGCTGTTGACGCCGATGCCGCTGGTGAAGTCGAGGTACTTCTGCCCCTCGGGGCCTTCGGCATAGAGGCCGTGGCCCTTCTCGAGGACGATGGGGTTGCGTGCGTAGGTATGCAGGACATACTCGTTGTCCCTCTTGATGACTTTTTCGGAATCCATAATATCTACCTCCTGACGGTGGAGCCACATACTTTCCCTCTTTGCCAAAGGCTCCCCTACAAGGGGAGCTGGCGCGAAGCGCCTGAGAGGTTGTACGAAGGAGAGCCCAGCCGTGAATCGCAGCGAGGCTAAACCTCTCCGTCACGGCTGGCGGCGGTTATCGCTGCTGCCTATCGAGGGGAGACCTTGGCATATCGGAAAGTTTTCTTATCAACTATTATAGGGTACTCCGGCGCATCGCGCAACCCTTATTCGTGATGGCTGCGGCGATAGAAGCGGGTACCGGAGCCACGGTCGGAGAACAGCTCCAGCAGGATGGAGTGCGGCACGCGGCCATCAATGATGACAGCCTCGTGGACGCCCTGATAGATCGCATCGGCCATGCCGCCGATCTTGGGGATCATGCCGCCCGCGATGATGCCGGCGGACTTGTAGCCCTCGATCTCGGAGACCTCCACCTCGGGGATGAGGGTGGATTCATCTTCCTTATCCCGCAGCAGGCCCGCAATATCAGTCATGGAGACAAGTTTTTCGGCCTTGAGCGCGATCGCGATCTGTGCGGCGGCGGTGTCAGCGTTGACGTTATAAGCCTGGCCCAGGTCGTCCATGCCCACCGTTGCAATAACGGGGATATAGCCGCTGTCCAGCAGGCTGGAGATCAGCGTCGGGTCCACGTGGACGATCTCTCCCACATGGCCCAGCTGAGGGTCAAGCTCGGTGCAGCGGAGCATCTGGCCGTCCATGCCGCAGAGGCCGACGCCGCGGCCCCGCAGCTTTGCCACGAGGTCTTTGTTCACCTTACCGGCCAGCACCTGCTGGACGATCTCCATGGTAGCGTCGTCGGTGACGCGCAGGCCGCCCGCAAAGTGGCTCTCGACGCCCACTTTTTTGAGCATCTCATTGATGGCAGGGCCGCCGCCGTGTACCAGGACCACCCGCACGCCCAGCAGGGTCAGGGTGACAAGGTCGTTCATGACCGCGTTTTTCAGCGTCTCGTTGATCATGGCGTTGCCGCCGTATTTGATGACCATGGTCTTGCCGTGGTACTTCTGGATATAAGGGGTCGCCTCCGAGAAAAGGAGGGCCATTTCTTCGTTTTTCATTGCTGTTCTCCTTCTCAGGTGCGGTAGTCGCCGTTGATCTTCACATAGTCATAGGTCAAATCACAGCCCCATGCCTTGGCGCTGGCATCACCGGTCCCCATATCCACCTTGACCAGAATATCGTGCTCGGCCAGGACCTTTGCGGCCTCGTCCTCGCTGTAGGGGTGGTAGGCGGCGTTCTCGCAGACGTAGACCTCACCGGCCTTACTGGACAGCCAGACGCAGACCTTATCGATCGAGAAGTCACCGGGGGTGTAGCCGATGGCGCAGAGGATGCGGCCCCAGTTGGCGTCGCGGCCAAAGACAGCGGCTTTGAAGAGGTTGGAGCAGATCACGCTGCGGCTGACGGCGCGGGCCGTCTTGAGGTCGGGGGCGTGGGTGACTTCGCAGGTGATGAGGTGGGTCGCGCCCTCGCCGTCACCGGCGTGCTCAGCACACATATGCTCGGCGATGGCGGTCAGTGCGGCCACAAAGGCGTCGTAGTCGGCGTTCTCCTCGGTGATCTCCGGGTTGCCCGCGAGGCCGGAGGCCATGATGATCAGGGTATCGTTGGTGGAAGTGTCCAAATCGACGCTCATCTGGTTGTAGGTCCCGGGGACGACGGTCTTGAGGGCCTTTTCCAGCAGGGCGGGGGAGACGGCGGCGTCGGTGGTGTAGAATGCCAGCATGGTGGCCATGTTGGGGGCGATCATGCCGCTGCCCTTGCCGATAGCGCCCACCGTGCAGGTCTTGCCGCCCAGCTCAAACTGGATGGCATATTCCTTCTTGTGAGTATCGGTGGTCATGATGGCCGTCGCCGCATCGGCGCTGCCCTGTGCGTCAGCCGCCAGCTTGGCGGCGGCGGCAGGGATGCCACGGGCAAACGGGTCGATGACCATCGGCTGGCCGATAACGCCGGTAGAAGAGGGCAGGACATCCTTTGCGTCGATGTTCAGCGCCTTGCCCACCAGCTCACAGCATTCCTCCGCCAGTGCCACGCCGTTGGCGGCGCAGGTGTTGGCGTTGCCGCTGTTGACCACGATGGCCTGTGCATAGCCGTCCGTCAGGTGGGCACGGTCCACCTTGATGGGTGCGCCGCAGACCTTGTTGGTGGTGTAAACACCGGCGGCGGCGCAGCGGACGTCGGCCTTGATGAGCGCCAGATCGTACTTTTCACTGTGATTTGCCCGGATGCCGCAATGGACACCGGCTGCTGCAAAACCCTTGGGCGCGCAGATGCCGCCCGCAACTTCTTTATACTGCATAACACTTTTCCTTTCCCACAAACACTCCCTCAGTCACGGCATTCGCCGTGCCAGCTCCCTCATGGAGGGAGCCTTTGCGTAACCATCAGCTGCAAAAGCCTCCCTCTTCGAGGGAGGTGGATGCGAACATCGTGAGCAGACGAAGGGAGTTTTTTATTCCAGCCCCTGGGTCTCCGGCAGGCCCAGCATCAGATTCATGCACTGGACGGCTGCGCCGGAAGAGCCTTTGCCCAGATTGTCGAACAGGGACACCAGCATCATCTGGTCGCCCGCTGCGTTGACGGTCATGTACAGCTCCATCCTGTCGCTGCCGGACAGGGCGTTGGAGTACAGACCATTCTCGGGAAGCGGCTCGTTGAGGGCGTGGACGGAAACGGTCGCGCCCTCCCTGTAATAGTCCGCAATGCCTGCGGCCACCGCCTCGGCGCTGGTGCCAGCCAGCTTGAGGTCCAGCGGAACGAGGACCTGCATTCCGCTGTAATAATCGCACACCACCGGCACAAAGGCAGGGGTGTGGGCGAGGCCGCTGATCTTCTGCATCTCAGGCAGATGCTTATGAGCGAGGCCCAGGCCGTAGCTCTTGGGCGCATCCAGCTTGCTGTGAGCCGGACGGTCGGCGCTCTCGTACTCGGCGATCATCTTCTTGCCGCCGCCGGAGTAACCCGAAATGCCGGTGCAGCTGAACGGATAGTCTGCCGGAGCCAGCCCCAGCTCCACCAGAGGCCGCGCGATGCTGATAAAGCCGCTGGCATAGCAGCCGGGGACCGCCACACGATACGAATTTTTGATCTTCTCTTTCTGGCCCTTCAGCTCCGGGAAGCCGTAGTCCCAGGCCGCATCGGTGCGGAAGGCCGTGGAGGTATCCAGCACCTTAACGTCCGGGCGGAGCAGAGGCATGACCTCTTTGGAGGCCGCATCGGGCAGGCAGAGGAAGGCAAGGTCGGCGGAATTGATGACCTTCGCCCGCTCGTTCACATCCTTGCGGCCCTCAGCCGAGATGCTCAGCAGCTCGATGTCAGGCCGGGCGGCCAGACGGTCGGCAATGCGCAGACCGGTGGTGCCGGAAGAACCGTCGATAAAGACTTTTACGCTCATGCGTTTGCCGCCTCCCATGCGCCGAGCTGGGCGCCTGCCAGCTCGATCTGCTTCTTGACGCTGGCCTCGCTGGGACCGCCGTAGCTGGTGCGGCCCTCGCAGCACTTGATGAGGTCGATGGCGTCGTAGATGTCGTTTTCGAACAGAGCGCTGTAGCTCTTGAACTCATCGAGGGTCAGCTCTTCGAGGGTCTTATCCTTGCTGATGCAGTCGGAGACCATGCAGCCGGTGAGCTTGTAGGCGTCGCGGAAGGGCATCCCCTTCTTGGTCAGATAGTCGGCGCAGTCGGTGGCGTTGATGAAGCCCTTGGCAGCGGCCCGGCGCATATTGGCGGGCAGGGTCTTCATGGTGTCCAGCATGGGAGTGACCGTTTTCAGGCAGAGTTCCAGTGTATCGACGGCGTCGAAGATGGCCTCTTTGTCCTCCTGCATATCCTTGTTGTAAGCGAGAGGGATGCCCTTCATCATGACCAGCAGGGTGTTCAGATCGCCGTAGACGCGGCCCGTCTTTCCGCGGATGAGCTCGGTGACGTCGGGGTTCTTCTTCTGGGGCATGATGGACGAGCCGGTGGTGAAGGCGTCATCCAGCTCGATGAACTTGAACTCCCAGCTGCACCAGAGGATGATCTCTTCGGACAGGCGGGACAGATGCATCATGCAGATGGAGATGGCGTTTGCCAGCTCGATGCAGAAGTCACGGTCGGACACGCCGTCAAGGCTGTTGGGGCAGGGTGCCGCAAAGCCCAGCTTCTCGGCGGTGAACTGACGGTCCAGCGGGTAGGTCGTACCGGCCAGAGCGCCGGAGCCCAGCGGACACTGGGCGTCCATCCGGGCGGTGGCATCCTCGAAGCGCTGCAGATCGCGCAGCAGCATCCATGCATAGGCCATCAGGGCGTGGCCGAAGGTGATGGGCTGGGCGCGCTGCAGGTGGGTGTAGCCGGGCATGACGGCGGTGGTGTTCTCGGCGGCCTTCCTGCAGATGACCTTGACCAGCTCCACGATGTAAGCCTGCAGGGTGTGGCTGTAGTCCCGCAGAGTCAGGCGGATGTCCAGCGCCACCTGGTCGTTCCGGCTGCGGCCGGTGTGCAGGCGCTTGCCGGCGTCGCCGATGCGGGCGGTGAGGGTCTGCTCCACGAAGGTATGGACGTCCTCGGCGTTGGGGTCGATGGTGAGAGCGCCGGAGGCCAGGTCATCCGCGATGGAGGCCAGACCGCTCAGAATATCTTCGCAGTCCTTCTCGGAGATGATGCCCTGCTTTGCCAGCATGGCGGCGTGGACGCCGCTGCCGCGCATATCCTGCGCGATCATCCGCTGGTCGAAGCGGATGGAAGAGTTGAAGTCGTTGACGCGGGAATCGACCGCCTTGGAGAAACGGCCCTTCCAAAGTTGTTCTGCCATAAAAGAAACTCCTCTATAGAAACGGCAAAGCCGCCGCAGGGGAAAAAAGCTCCCGCGGCGGTGCCGCCAGCAATGATGCCGGTAATTGAGCCTTCAGCGTGAAAGTGTAAAAAACACGCCAAAGGGGATGGTAAGCAGGTTATTCCTTGACCTCGGGCCAGTTTTTGGACAGCTTTGCGCGCTCCTTGATGGACAGGCCGAAGAGGTTGATGAAGCCGGCAGCATCGGACTGGTCATAGTCCTTATCCACGCCGAAGGAGGCAGTCTGCTCGTCGTACAGGGTGTACGGAGAGGTGACGCCGGCGTTGATCATGTTGCCCTTGTAGAGCTTCAGCTTGACGTCGCCGGTGACGGTCTTCTCGAGGCTGTCGGCGAAGGCATCCAGCGCCTCGCGCAGCGGGGTGAACCACTGGCCGTTGTAGACGATGTCGGCGTACTTCTGAGCCATCTGAGCCTTGAAGTGTGCGCTCTCCTTGTCCAGAGTGATGGTCTCCAGAACATTGATGGCCTTGTACAGGATCGCACCGCCGGGAGTCTCATAGACGCCGCGGCTCTTCATGCCCACCAGACGGTTCTCGACGATGTCCAGCAGGCCGATGCCGTTCTCGCCGCCGACCTTGTTCAGGTACTCGACCAGCTCGACAGCGCCCATCTCCTTGCCGTCAACGGCGGTGGGAATGCCCTTCTCGAAGTGGAGGGTGATGTAGGTCGGGGTATCGGGTGCCTGCTCGGGGGAAACGCCCAGCTCGAGGAAGCCGGGCTTATTGTACTGCGGCTCGTTGGCGGGGTTCTCGAGGTCGAGACCCTCGTGGCTCAGGTGCCACAGGTTCTTATCCTTGGAGTAGTTGGTCTCACGGTTGATCTTCAGGGGGATGTTGTGTGCCTCGGCGTAGTCGATCTCCTCATCACGGCTCTCGATGTCCCACTCACGCCAGGGAGCGATGATGGCCATATCGGGGCAGAGAGCCTTCAGAGTCAGCTCGAAACGCACCTGGTCGTTGCCCTTGCCGGTGCAGCCGTGGCAGATGGCGTCTGCGCCTTCCTTGATGGCGATGTCGGCCAGAGCCTTTGCGATGCAGGGACGTGCGAAGCTGGTGCCCAGCAGGTAGTCCTCATACTTTGCGCCGAACTTCAGGGTGGGGAAGATGTAGTTCTCGACGAAGTCCTTCTTCAGGTCGAGGACGTACAGCTTGGAAGCGCCGGTAGCCTTGGCCTTCTCTTCCAGACCGTCCAGCTCAGTACCCTGACCCACGTCGCCGGAGACAGCGATGACTTCGCAGTTGTTGTAGTTCTCCTTCAGCCAGGGAATGATGATGGAGGTATCCAGACCGCCAGAGTAAGCCAGAACAACTTTCTTAATATCTTCCTTTTTCATGATGATCGCTCCTTTATTTATTACACTTTTTACACTTTTGTTTGCCGCCCGGGCATCCCTCCCGGGGCGCTCGACGTCTTGTCTTTCTGAGTACGCTTTTATTATACGCCAAGCGGTTTTTCCGTCAATGCAGAAAACCGCCAAACCTTGTGCAGATTTGGCGGTCCTTTTCTGTTATTTTGTATGTTTATGCATTATTTTCTAAATATATACAAATTTTATGCATCTTTAGTTTGTATATGCATGGCCGTATACAGTCCGGTTTATCCATTCTGCCCGCCGTCGGCACGGGGTTGACGGCCCAGTTCCGGCACGGCGCGGCGTTCGTGTTTTTTTATTCATTCTTTTTCAGCCGTCCACCCGGCGCAGAGGGCCTCTTTCTGGGCCTTCGTCAGCTTTTTGAGGGCAATCTCCCGCCGGAGGGCGGCGGACTTGTCCGCACACGCTTCCAGGTAGGCAAAGCCCAGCGCGGTATGGGTGCGGGTATACTTTGCGCCTTTGCCGCTCTGGTGGGCCTTGAGGCGGGCTTCCGGGTCGTTCGTCCAGCCGGTATAAAGCTGGCCGCCCGCGCAGCGCACCATGTAGACGTAAGCTGTCTTTTCCGGCTTCTCAGATGCGGCCATTATTCTTCAGCACCTGACGGCAGGCGGCGAGGGCCGTCTCCTTGTCCTTGGCCGTGATGAGGAAGCGGCTGGCGTGGCAGAAGCTGATGCCCTCGATGCCGCTCTTCTGCTTGATGACCTCCTGCGGCTGGCCGGCCCAGCTCTGGGGGAAGGGGAGCTTGGGCTTTTTGGTCTTGTGGTCGGTGACGCACTGGGCGCTCCAGCCGCCCCGCTGGCTGGGATAGATGACGAAAAGGGCGTCGGTCTTGTACAGCCCGTTCTTCCAGGGCAGATAGCAGGGCAGCACCACGATGCCGTCGCGGGAATTTTTATATGCCTGCTGGACCTTCTCGTCGGCGCGGTTGACGGCGTTGGCGCTCTCGATCTGGTTCTCCAGGATCTGCTTTGCCACGGCCACGGCCTTGAAGAAGCAGGCGTCCTGGTCCTCTTTCGAGTCCCACACGGGGTTGAAGAAGCCGATGGCGTCGCAGAGGCTGTTCTGCTCGCCGGTATTGTCGTTCAGATCGAGGGGCTGGATGAAGTTCTCATCAATGAGCCGGGCCTGACGCTCGCCTACAAGGCCGGGGCCGAGCACCCGCCACAGCAGGCCGAAGGCCGCGTAAGGGATGCCGTTGGGGCGGGTCTCGCGGGGCTCCTGATGGTGGTCGAACATGCCAAAGCCGATGTCGTACACGATGCCGTCGAAGTCATCCGGCACCACGAAGCCGCGGGTTATTTTAATATCCGGGCGGAGGATCTGGAGCAGGGCAGTGGCGAACACGTCGTCAGCGTGGAACTTGCCTGCGTGGGTAAAGCCGTTTGCGGGTATTTTCATAGGGGGTTCTCCTCATTCTCTCATGCATTCTGTTGCACACAGTATAGCACATTCCCGGGCGGCGGACAATAAAAAGGAGCCGCCGCATGACGCAGCAGCTCCCATATTCTACAGAAAAATTTCTCAGTGGTTGGCCTGTGCCGCTTCAAACTCTGCCTGCGTCAGGATCTGATAATCCGCAGGGATGTTGAAGAGATTCTGGTCCACAGTGGTGCTCGTGACGCGGTACTCCACGATGGTGCGGCCCTCGGCAGCATCGGTAACGACATACTTGAGGTCATCACCGACCAGGCAGTAGGAAACGGTAGCCGTCTGGCCGTCGGCATCGGTGACAGTGTAGGACAGGGCCTCGCAGTCCTGACCGTTCACATTCACGGTGGTCACGGTGCAGGGGATCTCCTGTGCTTCGCCTTTGTCAGCGGAGACTTCCTCGCTTATGCTCACAGTGGGTACTTCGCCCTTGACGGCCATCTTGGATGCATCGTCCACCAGATAGCCCTGACCGTCTTTCAGGATATAGACCAGACTGCCGGCGTCGCCCATATCCATCTTGATGTAAGCGTTGCCGTTGCTGCGGGCTGCGATCATGGTCTGGGCGGTGCCATCGGGGGCAGTGGTGACGATCTCCTGATACAGCTCCGCGCCGGTGCGCTGTGCGAGCGCGTTGTTGATGCGGGTCTCAACGGAGTCGCCGGGAGCAGCCATGCACACCGGCATCAGCACGGCGGCCATCACTGCAGCCACCAGCAGAGAAGTAAGTTTCTGATACAGCTTCATAGAAAATTCTCCTGTCTTTCAGCTCATTTTGCAAAGGCGTTTTCCTCTTTTGCATTTGCATTATCTTACAACTTTTTCCGGGGCACTGTCAATCATCACATTTGCCCTCATGCCAAAAAACAGCCGCAGAGGCGTTTATTTCTCTCTGCGGCTGCGGTTTGTAAAGTTTTTGTGGAAATCACTTCCGGCCCTTGCGGCTGGTCTTGGTGACGGCGCGGGTGGGGGTCTTGGTCACGGCTGTGGTGGGCTTGACCGCCGGGCTGAGGTTGGGCTTCGGGGTCAGGGCCTTGGTGGTGGGCTCGCCCAGAGCCAGCACCTGGGAAAGCGCGGCCTGTGCGGCGGCAGCATCGCCGTCGGTGACGGCCAGAACATCAGAGTAGAACTGCTCCATCTCCTCGCGGGTGGAGAAGGTGGCGACGTACATCTGGTTGCCCATCGCGCCGGAGAGGGCGTCGGGGATGCGGTCCACCATCTTGATGTTCTTCTGGTACTTCTGCATGATCTGCTCATGGCTGTACACGAAGTTCTTGCCGTCGCGGCGGCCGGCGAAGGGGCAGTAGTAGTGCTCGCCCACGGGCATATCGGTGCCGCCGAAGGCGATCATGTCGGCCCAGATCTTATAGACGTTGGTGGAGCGGGCGAAGTTTATCATATCGGGGGTGAAGCCGCCGCAGGGGCGCATATTGACTTCGAGGGCCACGATCTGGCCCTTTTCGCCCATGCTGGCCTGGTTCTCGGTCATCCGAAAGAACTCAAAGTGGACAAAGCGGCTCTTGACGCCGAAGCTCTTGACGACGGCACGGCCTGCGGCGCGGGTGTCCTCGGGCAGGTCCTTGATGATGTAGTAGATGGAGTTGTCGTTGTCGTTCACGATGTCCATGATGGACACGGGGCTGACATTGCCGGCCTCAAAGATGGGGTTGCCGGAGGCGTCGATGATGGCGTCGTAGCTGTTGACCTCGGCGCGGACGAACTCCTCCATGATGTAGGAGACGTCCGGGTGATTCTCGGCCTTGCAGGCGAGGAAGGTCTTCAGCTCTTCGTCATTGGACAGCTTGTGGGTATCGGAAGCGCCCACGCCGTTGTCGGGCTTGACCACCACAGGGTATCCCACCTGCTTGATGAAAGCCTTGCAGCCGTTGAGATCGTCCACCATGTGGTAGCGGGCGGTGGCGATGCCGACCTTCTGGTAGTACTCCTTCATCTTGCTCTTGTACTTGATGCGGGGCATATCCTCGGTCTGGAAGCCGGAGGTGATGTGGAAGTCGGTGCGCAGGGCAGCGTCCCGCTCCAGCCAGTATTCGTTGTTGGACTCCAGCCAGTCGATGCGGCCATACTTGAAGATGAAGAAGGCCACAGCGCGGTAGACTTCGTCGTAATTCTCGAGGCTGCCGACCTTGTAGTACTCGTTCAGGCTGTCCTTCAGCTCCGGCTTCAGCTCATCGTAGGGCTGGTCGCCGATGCCCAGCACGTTCATGCCGTCGTTCTTCAGCTCCCGGCAGAACTGCCAGTAGTTCGTCGGGAAGTTCGGGGAGATAAAAATAAAATTCTGCATAATTTCGCGTCTTCTTTCCTTGAATATCCTCTATAACCCTCTCAGTCACCTTCGGTGACAGCTCCCCCAGAGGGGGAGCCACTGGCGTGCCGGTCAGGCTCGCCCAAAACGAGAAAGGCCCTTTATTTCCGAAACGGCAGCGCCTTGCTGTCACGGGCAGCAGCAACCAGACAAAGCTCATTGTGCAGACGCACCTGCCCTCGTAAGCAAGGCCCGCTCTTTTGAGTCATATTATACTTTCAGCGTTCAGCTCATCTCTGCCCGGCCTGCCAATGGCTCTCCCTATGGGAGAGCTGGCGCGCCAGCGCCTGAGAGGGCTCTCACCCCAAAATATACGGCATGTAATAAACCGCCTGCTTATACCACCAATCCCAGTCGTGCTTGACGTCGTGGCCCCACAGGTCCACCCAGACAGGGATGTTCTTTGCCTCAAAGATGCGCTTGAGCATCCAGGTGGTGTCGGGCTGCTCCCATGCGCCCTGACCGCAGCAGATGACAGCCTTCTGGTTCCGGTACAGCTCCATATAGGGGTGATCCTCCGGGAAGTTGCGCATATAGTCCACGGGAGAGTTCATATACACCAGCTCATCCATGTAGTCGCCGAAGCCGTAGTGGGCGGTGTAGATGCCGCTGAGGGCCAGACAGCCGCAGAAGATGTCGGGCCAGCGGAGGTAAAGGTTGACCGCATGGGTCGCGCCGAGGCTGCAGCCGAAGGCGATGACGCCGGGCAGGTCATCCCAGCCGTTGCGCTCCTTGGACAGATAGCGCAGCTTGGGGACAGCCTCGTCCACGATATAATGCAGCCACTGCTCATACCGGCGGATGCGCCAGTAAGGGTCGCCATTGGTGTCCGACCAGGTCTCCTTGTCCAGCGTGTCGATGGACATGACCATGAGCTGGCCCGACTCGATCCAGGGTGCAAGGGTGTCGGCCATGTGGAAGTCCTCGAAGTCGAAGAAGCGGCCGTCCTGACAGGGGATGTACAGCATGGGCCGTCCCCCGTGTCCGTAGACTTTGCACTCCATCTCCCGGCCCAGCGCCGGGCTGTATTCCTTGAAATACTGCATCTCCATATGCTTTCCTCCTCCGTTTGGTTCAATCAAGCTCGTACATCAGGGTGTGGAACACAAAGGGCAGCTGCTTTTCCCAGCTGGCCTCGCTGTGGTTGCCGCCCGGCACGACGCGGGCCGTCAGGTTGATGCCCCGGGCAAAGATCCTGCTGCACATCTCGCCGAAGCCCTTCCGCATCCCGTCGTGGTTGCCCATCTCCTTGGAGCCGTAATCCATGTAGAGCACGGTACCCGGGGCCAGCTTGCAGCGGCCCACCAGCGCTGTCAGCGCCTCCGGAGCCACCCACAGCGAGGGCGAGAGCGCCGCCGCACGGCCAAACACATCGCTGTACTGCAAAAGAGCGTACAGGCTCATGAGGCCGCCCATGGAGCTGCCGCCGATGAAGGTATGAGCCCGGTCGGGCTCTGTGCGGTAGTTGGCGTCGATGTAGGGCTTGAACTCGTGGACGAACCAGTTCAGGGTGTCCTTGCCTTTGCCGTCGAAGTGGCCGTACTGCTTATCGTCGAAGCGGTAGGGCGAATACTCCACCAGACGCTCATTATTAGCACCGGCGTTGCACTCCACCGCCGCCACGATGAGGGGCGTATCGGTGTAGTCCAGATAATCCGCCACGCCCCAGCTCTTGCCGTAGGTGGCGTCCTCGTCGAAAAACACGTTCTGCCCGTCGAACATATACAGCACCGGATACCGCCGGTCAGGGTCAGCCTCGTACATGGTGGGCAGATAGACATAGGCCCGGCGCTCTTCTTCGCCGCCCACAGCGGGGTAGCGGATGCTCCACTTCTTTATCATCTTCTCATTCCCTCTCGTTTTTCAGGTGTACTTTAAGTGTATCACCCGCGGCAGAGAATTGCAATCCGCACCGGATACAGCAAACGCCGCCGGGCGTACAGCCGGGCGGCGTTTATAAACCTTTCGGCTCTTAGTACTTCTTCTCCACAGGGACGATCCAGCCCTTGGTATCGGGGATCTTGCCCCACTGCATACCGGTCATGGTGTCATAGAGCTTCTGGGTGACAGGGCCGATGTTGCCGTCGCCGATGTAGGCGTGCTCACCCTTCCAGACCAGCTCCTTGACGGGGGAGACGACAGCGGCGGTGCCGGTGCCGAAGACCTCTTCCAGCTTGCCGTCGCGGGCAGCCTGCATGATGTCGGCGATGGCCATCTTGCCCTCGACGACCTCATAGCCCCAGTCCTTCAGCAGCTCGATGCAGCTGCGGCGGGTGACGCCGGGCAGGACGGTGCCGACGGTGGCGGCGGTGTAGATCTTGCCGTCGATCTTGAACATGATGTTCATGCTGCCGACTTCCTCGACGTACTTCTTCTCGACGCCGTCCAGCCACAGCACCTGAGCGTAGCCCTGCTCCTCAGCCAGCTCGCCGGCCTTGATGGAAGCAGCGTAGTTGCCGCCGCACTTGGTGAAGCCGGTCAGACCGGGAGCGGCACGGATGTACTCGTCTTCGACGTAGATGCGCACGGGGTTGATGCCCTCGGCGTAGTAAGCGCCCGACGGAGCGCAGATGATGCAGAAGATGTAGTGCTTGGAAGCGTGGACGCCCAGACCCACATCGTTTGCGAACACGAAGGGACGGATGTACAGGGAAGCGCCGTCAGCGTGAGGCACCCAGTCACGGTCCACATCCACCAGAGCCTCGACGGCCTGGATGTAATCCTCAACAGGGATCTTGGGGATGCACAGACGGTCAGCAGAGTCCTGCATACGCTTTGCGTTGCACTCGGGGCGGAACAGCTGGATGGTGTCATCCGCAGTGCGGTAAGCCTTCATGCCCTCAAAGATCTCCTGTGCATAGTGGAACACAACCGTAGCGGGGTCCAGCGGGAAGGGTGCGTAGGGGACGATGCGGGCGTCATGCCAGCCCTCGCCCTCGGTGTAGTCCATAACGAACATATGGTCGGTGAACTTCTTGCCAAAACCCAGCTTAGACTCGTCCTGCGGCTTTTCCTTCGGGCAGGTAGTACGAGTGATCTTGATGTCCAACATGATAAATTTCCCTCTTTTCTGATCTCACACAGCGCCGCGCGGGCTGCACGCCCTGCGCCAAATATGCCGAATGTTGTTTTCTATTATAATGCCATGAAACGGATTTGCAAGCAACCGAAAAATGTTTCATCTTTGGGGCAGTCAAGTTGCCACAAATTATGACCTTATCGGTGTTCAAAAGCGGAAAAACATGGTATAATAGAATATGTATGTAAATTTTTCGCCAAAAGGAGCTTGCGTTATGATACAGGGTGTTATTTTTGATATGGACGGGCTGATGTTCGACACCGAGCGCATCTGGAACATCTGCTGGGAGCCGGCACTGGCAAAATTCGGCCTGCCCTGCAAGGACGGCCTCTCGCAGGCTGCCCGCGGCACCACCAAGGCCGGCAGCTGCGATGTGCTGCGGCGCTTCTACGGCGAGGACTGCCCCGCCATGGACATCGTGGAGGAGCTGTACCGGCTGGCCTATGAAGCCTTCAACAAGCCTGTCCCCAAAATGCCCGGCCTCGACGAGCTTCTGGCCTGGCTGGACGAACATCACATCCCCATGGCGGTGGCGTCTTCCAGCCCCATGACCGTCATCGAGGGGCATCTGGAGCACTGGGGCCTCGGCCATTACTTCAAGGCCGTCATCTCGGGCGAGCAGCTAACCCGCTCCAAGCCCGCGCCGGACATCTTCCTGCTGGCGGCGCAGAAACTCGGCACCGAGCCTGCAAAGACGATGGTGCTCGAGGACAGCTACAACGGCGTCCGGGCCGGCGCGGCAGGGGGCTTTGTCACCGTGATGGTTCCCGACCTCTCGCCCGCCACCGACGAGATGCGCAGGATCTATACCTGCGAGTGTGCTTCGCTCCACGAGGTGCGCAGAAAGCTCGAAGGCGGAGAACTATGAGCCGCGGCAGACCCGCACCACTTGTGAAATTTCAACATATCATCCGACAAATATCAATAAACCCCGTCATAACCCGGCTTGCTCTCTCAGCTGTTTCCAAACTTGAAGCGCTCTCTGAAATACATTATAATAGTGGGGAAACGACTGATTTCCTGCGCTATGAATGGAGTTTGCATCATGAAGAATGATCCTTCCCGGTTCGGGCATATCATCCAGCTTTTCACCGTCCTTCTCACAGCCATCCCGATCAGCCTGTTTTTTGCTGTCCTCGTGCTGGTGGGCAAGATACAGGGTACGGCCCGCGTCGTCAACTACGCCGGCCTCGTGCGCGGCAAGACCCAGCGCATCGTCAAGCTCGAAATTTCCGGCACGCCGGAAGATGATCTCCTCGGCGATGTGGCCTCCTACATCGAAGGCCTCCGCTTCGGCAGCAGCGAGCTGGGCCTGGTGCGGCTGGACGACGCGGATTTCCAGACCAAGATGACCGCTCTTTCCAGCGAATTCGACGACCTGAGAAACGAGCTCATCCTTGTCCGTCAGCGCGGCATGAATGGCCGTCTCGTCAAGCCTCTGGACGCCAAAAAGCTGGCAAAGAGCATCCGGGAGGCTGTACAAAATCAGCAGTAAAGGAGACGTTCTCATGAAAATCGCAGTCCCATTCGAAGACGGTCAGGTGTTCCAGCACTTTGGCCGCTCCGCACAGTTCAAGTTCTATGAGGCCGAAAATGGTCAGCTCCTGCGCACCGAGGTCATCCCGACGAATGGTCAGGGCCACGGCGCACTGGCGGGCTTTCTCGTACAGCATGGCGCAGACGTCGTGCTCTGCGGCGGCATCGGCACCGGCGCGCAGGCAGCACTGATGCAGGCAGGCATCCAGCTGTTCGGCGGCTTTTCCGGCGCCGCAGATGCCGCCGTGGCCGACTATCTGGCCGGAAAGCTGGTCTTCGACCCGGACATCCACTGCACCCACCACGACCACGACGAGGGCCACAGCTGCGGCTCCCACTGCGGGGGCGGGTGCCACTGATAGAATAAGCAAAGCCGCCTGTACACTTACTCCCGGACAAACCAAAAAACTTCTTCATCCGACAACGACTTGACGGCATTGGTTCGAGTGAGCGCACACCAAAAATGATGGTGCTGAGAGGGGAGATGGAGCGTTATCTTTCCCTCGGCTGCGACCACGGCAGGCTGGAAGATTGATTGGAAAGGTCATTACCAACAGTGTTGTAGGTGTCCTTTTTATGTTGTTGCTGTCCAGTTTGCCGCTGAATAACAAAAAGCACCCGCCCACCAATGGATCTGAATCTCCATGGTGAGCGGGCGTTTTTCGTTTTCGTTCGATTTTGGAAAATCCATTCGGCTTGTGGTATTTTCTCAGTCTGCAGACAAGTAGCACATGGCTTCGCGCAGACGTCCCTCATTTTCTGCCGTAGGCTCCATGAAGGGGCTGTGGAACAGGTCCTGGAACAAATTCTCCATCTTGGGAGAGTTCGGGTCAATGCCGATGTCCTCCAGGGTCAGAGGCATGTCCATGCTGCGCATGAAGTCACGGAAAGGTGTCACCTGCTCAGGATGACCATTGAAGGCCATCTGCAGGCAGTCGCCAATGGCCACGATCTCGCCGTGGAGGTAGGGCTTTGCCTCCTGGGTAAAGTAGGTCCGCACCAGCTCGTAGGTCTCGTGACCCAGAGCGGTTTGGCCAAAGCCCTTGCTTACGCCGCTGACGATGCCGGCCACGGCAACATTCAGGTATGCAATGTCCTCCACAGCCTTGGTCAGCTTGCCCTCGGCAATGTCGCGACAGGCCTGATGGGCTTCTTTCTCGTAAACGTGGTAGGCCATCTCGGCAATGGTGTAGGCGGTGAACAGGCCGATGCTCACGTCGTCCAGCAGGATCTCGCTGCGGCCGTTCTGGATCTCGATCATCTTGGCCATACCGTCCATGATGCCGCTGGCGGCGTAACGGGGCGGCTCCTTGCAGATTACATCCATGTCCATAACGATGGCGTTGACCTCATGGTCGTAGCGCAGGCTACCCAGAGAAGCCCCCTCAGCGGTGTACATAACGCTCAGCGGGGCAAAGGCCGCACAGGTAGCAATAGAGGTAGGCACTTCCACAACGGGCAAGTCGCCGGCAAAGTGAGCCGTGGCCTTGGCCTGATCCATGATGCGGCCGCCGCCGACACCCACGATGACCTCACAGCCGCTAGTCAAAGCCTGCAGGGCGTGCTCCTTCGCGCGCTCGTAAGTGTTCTGATCGGGGTAGATGGAGAGCTCAAATGCCACATCGGCATCCCGCAGGCTCTTTTCCACCTTGCCTTCGGTGGCAGCCCAGGCACGGGGGCCTGCAATGACCAGGGCCTTTTTGCCAAAGCGTGCCACTTCGTTGCCCACTAGGTTCAGAGCGCCTGCTTCCTGCAGGTAACGGCCTGCGCCAAACTTATAAGCGTTGTCCAGTTTGATATCTGCCAGACTTCTTGCTTCTGCCATAGTTTTTACGCTCCTTACTCCATGTAAGCACCCTTCATGGCACTGACTGCGTGCTGACTATACAGCTTCAGCAGGCCGTGGGTGTATTTGCTTGTAAAACCTTTCCAGTTTGCTTTGCGTTCTGCCAGGATGGCCTCCATTTCCTCGGGGGTCTTGTGCTGGCCCTTTACGCCGGTGATCTCCAGGCGTCGGGCCTCCACATCCAGCTCAATGATATCCCCTTCTTCCACCAGGGCAATGGGGCCGCCGGCAGCAGCCTCCGGGCTCACATGACCGATGACCGGACCGCGGCTGGCACCAGAGAAGCGGCCGTCGGTAATGAGGGCCACGCTGGAGGCCAGGGCCGGGTCGGAGCAGATGGCCTCGCCGGTGTAGAACATCTCCGGCATACCGCTGCCCCGGGGGCCTTCGTAGCGGATGAACACGGCGTCACCCGGGTGGATGCGGCCGTGGAGGATGGCGTCGATGGCGTCCTCCTCACAGTCAAAGGGACGGGCATTGAGGGTAGCCTTGAACATGGCCTTGGGGCAGGCGGTGTGCTTGATGACACAGCCTTCCGGGGCCAGGTTGCCACGCAGGATGGCAATGCTGCCGTTGGTGCCGATGGGGGCATCAAAGCTGCGGATGATGTCGGTGCGCTGGATCTTGCGGCCGATCTTTTTGCTCTTTTCTGCCAGCAGTTCGTCGCAGTGCTGGTAGAAGCCATTCTTCTTCAACTCCTCCAGGTTCTCCCCCAGAGTCTTGCCGGTAACGGTCTTGGCGTCCAGGTGCAGCATGGACTTGATCTCCTCCATGATGCGAGGCACGCCGCCTGCGTAGTAGAAATACTGGGCAGGCCAGTCACCGGCAGGCCGGATGTTCAGCAGGTAATGGGCACCCCGGTGCATTCGGTCGAAGGTATCGGCGTCGATCTCGATGCCAAACTCGTGGGCAATGGCCGGGATGTGCATCAGGGCGTTGGTGGAGCCGGAGATGGCGGCGTGGACCATGATGGCGTTCTCAAAGCTCCGCAGGTCCACGATATCCCCGGCGGTGACCCCGGCCTCCACCAGCTTCATGAGCTGGGTGCCGGCGTTGTAGGCGGCCTGCTTCAGCTCCGGAGCGGTGGCAGGCATCAGGGCGGTGCCCGGCAGCATCAGGCCCAGGGCCTCAGCCATGACCTGCATGGTGGAAGCAGTGCCCATAAAGGAGCAGGCGCCGCAGCTGGGGCAGGCGTGCTGCTTGTAGTAGGTCAGCTGCTGGGCCGGGATCTCGCCACGCTCGTACTGGGCACTGAACTTGCCGATCTGCTCCAGAGTCAGCAGCTCGTTGATGGCGCAGGCCGGATCATTTTCCACATACTGGGCCGGCAGGTCGTGGGCCTCCATCACGCCGCCGGTGACCACGATGGCCGCCATCATATCCTTCATGCGGCCAATGCTCATGAGCATGGCAGGCATGGCCTTGTCGCAGGAGGAGATGAACACGCCGCCGTCAAAGGTGGTGGCGTTGGCCTGGGCCTCCACCAGGTTGGTGATGGCCTCCCGGTGGGCCAGGGAATAGTTAATGCCGTCATGGCCCTGGGCCATGCCGTCGCACATATCTGTGGCGTAGTACCGGGCAGCCTTGCCGCCGTGGTCGTCCACAGCCCGGACGGCCTCCTCTACAAAAATGTTCAGGTGGCCGGAGCCCGGGTGGCTGTTGCCGTAGGTGCTCTCCACCATGATCTGCGGCTTTGCCAGATCCTCTACCTTCCAGCCCATACCCATCCGCAGGGGGTCCATCTCCGGTGAAAGGCTGCGGACCTGTTGACTTTTCAGCATTGCATTCAACTCCTTGTATTTTATCGTGTGTGTTTTACTTGAATCAAAGGGTCAGGCGGCGATCACGCGCAGCAACCTTCCACCAGTCCGTGACCTTACCGTCCTCCACCACAGGTACCGCCGGATACAGGGCGCTAGTAGGGCAGACGTGGGTCGGGATGGCAAACAGTTCCGTCCCGATGGGCGGGATGTCGGCAATGTGCTCTTCCGGAACCCGCACCACCCAGTGCTCCTCGTTCTGGATCACGGTGCGGGCATACTCCATGCCCACGATCTCCGCGCGCTCCGGCTGAGGGTCGGTGGCAACAGCCTTGCAGCCCAGATCCATGGTAAATGTATCGCGGCTGGGGCGACTCACCACGCGGGTGAGCAGAGCGGCAGCCGGAGTGAACTTCAGATCCGGGTAGGCGTTGCGGTAGCCAGCGTCCTGGATCACGCAAGTGCCGGGGCTCAAAAACTCTCCGGTCATCTCTGCGTGGACCGGGAAGGAGGGGGTGCCGCCCATGATCAGGATGCTGCAATCCAGGCCGTCCGCCTGGAGGCGGCCCTTGATGGCCTCGATCTGCTGGTCCACCGGGGCAGTGGCAGTTTCGCGTTCTTTCACACTGCTCTCGTGGCGGTGGCCGTCGTAGCAGTGCATCCCTCGCATGGTAATGCCGGGCAGGGTGTTCCACTCCCGGTACATGGCTTCCACCTTATCCAGGGCCACACCGGTGCGGTGCTGGCCCATGTCCACGTCCATCAACACGTTGGCCTGGCAGGCCTGGCCCAGCAGACGGATCTGCTGGGTGTCATCCCCAATGGCAAAGAACTCCACCTGGGGGAAGGCCTGCTGCAAAGCGGCAAACCGCCGGATGTTGGGCCCCACCAGGGGGTAAGCCAAGGTAATGCGCTTGGCCCCGGCCTGGGCGGCCATCTCTGCCTCTGCGATGGTGGCGCACTTGAAGCGGTCGATGCCAGCCTCCAGCTGCATCTGCACCACCTGGGCCATCTTGTGGGTCTTGATGTGGGGCCACAGACGGTCTGCACCCCCGGCAATGGCGATCATCTTCTGGATGTTCTGGCGGATCAGTGCCGGGTAGTACACCAGCTGGGGGCTTGCCAGGTCCTGCTGGCCCTCAAAGGCGTAAAGGCTTGCGCTGCTCTTATTCATACTCCACCAACATCTCGATCTCTACAGCAATGTTGCCCGGGCAGGAATTGGTGCCCATGGCAGTACGGGCAGGCAGACCCTTCTCCTCGCCAAACAGCTCAAACAGCAGGTTGGAGCCGCCGTTGATGACCTGGGGCTGCTGGGTAAAGTCGTCGGTGCAGTTCACAAAACCCAGCACCTTGACGCACCGCTTGATGCGGTTCAGGTCCCCCAGCTTGGCATCCAGGTTGGCCAGCAGGTTCAGCATGCAGTTGTAAGCAGCCTTCTGGCCCTGCTCCAGGGTCAGGTCGCCGCCCACTTTGCCCACGATGTTATGGCCGTCCCCGATGTCGGGGCCGCAGCCGCTACAGTACAGCAGGTGGTCTCCAAACTCCATGACCGGGGTGTAGACGCCGCCCTTGGGGGGAGGGGCAGGCAGGGTGATGTTCATTTCCTTCAGCTTCTCGTAGACGTTTGCCATAAAAATACCTCTTTTCGTTTGTTTTTATGATGGTGCAGCCGAGATGGGCTGCTGTTTTATAGACCCAACAGCGTGCTGCCCAGGCTCAGCACCAGGGGTACGCTGATCAGGATACACAGGGTAGAATGGGCCACGGCCTGGCTGGCCAGCTCCCCTTCGGTGTCGTACTGCTTGGCCAGCACCGCCGTCAGGCTGCCTGCCGGGCAGGAAGCCAGGATCAGCACTGCCATCCGCAGGGTGGGGTCCAGAGGCAGCAGACACAGCACAGCCAAAAAGCCCAGGGGGAACACCAGGCACCGCAGACCGGTGATGAGCCACACCAGAGGGTTGGCCACCAGCTTTTTCAGGTCACTGCGAGCCAGCATGCCGCCAGCGATCATCAGCGCCAGAGGGGTAGTGGTGTTGCCCATAGCCTTGCAGAAGCTTTCCAGGATGCCGGGCAGCCGCAGGCCGGACACCAGCATCACCACCATCAGAGCGGTGGTCACGTTGGCCGGGGTCAAAAAGGTTTTCAGGCTCACCTTGGCCTTGGGGGCGAACAGGTGCTGCACATAGGTAAAGAACAGGATGTTGTAGGCCATGATGCCGGCGGCACCGTACAGGGCACCAGCCTCGCTGCCCAGCAGGGCAGAGGCCAGAGGGATGCCGATAAAGGCACTGTTGGGCAGCACCGCCGTGCCGATGAGCACCGCCTTCTGGCCGGGGGTCAGGCCCAGAGCCTTGCTGAGGCACAGGCAGAATGCGGTGGTGACCAGGTAAAAGAGCTCCAGCACCACATAGCCCTTCAGCATCCCGACCACAGCGGCCCGGCCCCCGTCGATGCTGGCACTGGCCAGCAGGGTGCAGGGCAGGGACACGGTCATGACCAGGTTGGAGAGGAACTTGCTGTTGCTGTCGTCCAGGATGCCCAGCCGGGTAATGGCGGCTCCGGTGCCGATCTCCAAAAAGATGATGAGGATCTGCTGCAAAAGGATGGCAATGGACATGGGCTGCTCCTTATACTGTCAGCACCATGCCGCCGTTATGGTTGGTGCGGCGGTCGTGGTCGATGGCCACCTCTCCATTGACAAGGCACCAGTCCAGACCGGTCGCCTTCTGGGCCGGGTTGGTGAAGGTGGCATGATCCGTGAACTTGGCCGGATCGAATACCAGTATATCAGCATAATTGCCTTTCTGCAAGCTCCCTCGTCCGACCAATCCCATTCTGGCGGCCGGCTGGCTGGTCATACGGCGGATGGCTTCCTGCAGAGTGTAGATGCCACGCTCGGCCACATACTCCCGCAGCACCTTTGGGAATGCGCCGAACATGCGGGGGTGGGGCGTATCGGTCTTGGCATAGATGGCATCCGAGATGATGTTGGACCAGGGCAGACGTGCCACCGTATCAATATCATCCTGACTCATGGACATGTTGATGATGGCGGTCTTTCCATCCTCGCTGTGCATCAGGTAGGCAGCCAAGGCGGTGGCATCCTCAAAGCCGAACTTTTCGGCAGCATCGGTGACCCGCATACCCAGAAACTTCTCATTTTCGGGGCGGACCACGCCGCTGATGATGATGCGGTCCCAGCCCAGCGTGATGCAGAAGTTGTCCCAGTCGTCGTACAACACGCTGCTGGTACGGCGGAACTCCTCCACACCTTCGGGGGTGCCCAGTTTTTCCAGTGCACGGGTCATGTTGCCGGCCACGAACACCGGGGGCAGCATGGTGGTCAGGGCCGTGCTGCCGCCCTCGTAGGGGTAGAAGTCCACGGTCACGTCCATGCCCTCGGCGCGGGCGGCTTCGATGTCGGCAATGGCGGTATGGATGTCCTTACCCCAGTTCTTCATGCCGCAGCTCTTGAAGTGGCTGATCTCCAGGGCACAGCCCACGCGGCGGGCGATCTCGATGACCTCCCGCACGCTCTGCACCATGCTGTCGCCCTCACCGCGGATGTGGGTGGTGATGACCCGGTGGTACCGGCCCACCGGCTCCAGAATGTAGGCAAATTCATCGGTGGAGGAGTAGCACTCCGGCAGGTACATGATGCCCAGCGACACACCGGGAGCACCGGCAGCCATGGCGTCCTCGATCAGAGCACGGGCGTCGTCCAGCTCCTGCTGGGTGTAGGGAGTGTCGGCAAAGCCCTTGACGCAGATCTTGACGGTGCCGGTGCCGATCATGGCAGCAACATTCAGGGGCAGCGCGGTCTTGTGCAGGGCAGCCAGATAATCACGGTAGGTGTGGGGGCCGTCCAGGCCGATGGGGCCCATGACGGCTTCTTCAAAGGAATAATACTCCTTCGTCGCCTCGTCCGATTCCGGGCGCGGGGTCATGCTGATGCCGCAGTTGCCGGCCACTGCCGTGGTGATGCCCTGGGCCAGCTCTACCTCGCCAAAGTGCGGGTCGTTGAGGGGCTTTGCGTCGTGGTGACGGTGGATATCCACAAACCCCGGGGTCACCGCCTTGCCGGTGGCGTCGATGACCTGGTCTGCAGGCTCTGTGATGCCCGGAGCGATCTGAGCAATACGGTCGTCCTGCACCAGCAGGTCTGCCTGGTAGGGCTGGCCCCCCAGGCCGTCGTATATGGTGCCGTTCTGGATCAAAATACGTTTCATGATAGGTTCCCTCTCGCTACGAATTTTCCCTGCGGCAAGGCGACCCTGCCGCAAATGATGAAAGGGGCAAGGGCGTATGCCCTCGCCCCTTTCGGAGAAACAGATTTACAGTTTGCCGGCTCAATAGGTCTTACAGATCTTCTTCTGCATCAACAGCAGCTTCTGCAGTTGCGACCTTTTCCACCACGGTGCCGCGGCGGTCGTCCATGACGTGCTTCAGACGCACATCATCGGGAGTGGTGTCAGCAGGGAACATGAGAGAGACAACAACGCCGAACACCAGAGAAACGATGGTAGCGGGCACAGCCGGGCCGCCCATGGTAGCGTTGATCCAGCTCTTGAAGGAAGGCAGCACCAGGATCAGGACGCCCAGGATGGTGCCGGAGCCAATGCAGGCCAGGCCGCCCTGCCAGTTGACGCGCTTCCAGAAGCGGCCGAGCAGCATTGCGACTGCGACGCCGGGCAGGAATGCACCCACGATGGTGGAGATGTAGCCGATAACGTCGTTGACGAACAGGGTGATGAAGAAGGCAGCACCCAGGGTGCAGATCAGAGCGATACGGCTGATCTTAGCGTAATCCTCTTCCTTGATGGTCTTGCCGGTGATGCTGGGGTACACGTCAGTCAGCAGGATGGTAACGCCGGAAATGGCGTCGGAGTCACCGGAGGACATGGTAGCAGACAGGCCGCAGATCATGAACATCAGGCCGATGATCGGGGGCAGTGCGTTGGTAGCCATGTAAGCAAAGGCGTAGTCGCCGCTGGCCAGGGTGTCACCATTCATGGTGGCGATGGTAAAGCAGCTCATGCCGATGATGGCGGTAACAAAGCTCCAGCCGAACAGCAGGATGCCCTGGCCCAGGAAGGCCTTGCGAGCGGTCTTTTCGTCCTTGGAGGTGTAGATACGGGTACGGTGGGTGGGGGTGCCGATAACGCCCATGGCTGTGGACAAGACCAGTGCTATGGCAGCCATGACACCGTAGGAGCCCAGGCCGTAGAAGGTCATTGCGCCGGGCTTGCCAACAGCAGTGAAGGTATCCACCACGTTCTGGTAGCCGCCTGCCAGGGGGATGGCACGGACAGCGATGGTCAGGAAGCCGATGAGGATGGCGATGAACTGAACAGCATCGGTGGTAACAACGGCCATGTAGCCGCCGATAAAGACGTAGATGCCGAAGCCCAGAACAGTGATGATCTTACAGGTAACGTCCGGCATCTGGGTGACGTAAGCCAGGTACTTGGCACCGCCGTTCAGGTGGTTGCCCAGCCAGATGATCTCGATGACGAACATCATGAAGCCCATGACCTGACGGATGATGCGCTTGCCGCCGTAGTAGTACTGAGCTTCCTCAGACATGGTCAGGAAGCCCTTGTTCTTTGCCTTGGTGAACAGCAGCATGGACAGGATACCTGCCGATGCGCCCAGGCCGTAGATGGCGCCGCCCCAACCGTGGTTGAAGCCGTTGCCGATGGCACCCATGGAAGAACCGGTGCCGATCATGGTTGCACCCACGGTGCAGAAGATCAGGAAGAAGCCGAGGTTGCCGCCGCCGGTCAGGAAGCTGCTGCCCTCATTTTTGCCACGGCTGGTGATCCAGCCCACAAAGATCATAAAGCAGATCCATGCAATAAAGCCGCCGATAAACAATGGGATGTATTTGGGATCCAACATAGTTTCATTTCCTCCTTAGAAACATTTTCCTCAGCCCAGCGCAGGGTCCGCTCGGGCCGATGTGGCTGTCAGACATTTCCCCGCTGCGGGCCGGCACCGTGGGGTTGTTGTCCGACAACAACTTCGCTGTCCTAAATCTACCAATTTTCTTTCCATCCGTCAATAGTTTTTTAACATTTTCTGCACAAATATGGATTTTCGGCGCATGTTATAATTTTTTGTCCCTTGTTTTGTCATTTTCACGAAAATAAAACCGCCTCTTGCAGTCCTAAAAACAGCGTCGTATACTAAATTTAGAGGAGCTCATCAGGCAGCCGATCCTCCGATTTGTAAAAATCATGCGGCATTTCGTCAATTTTAATTTGCTTCCGCAAGAAAAAGTTGTCTGACAATGTCGCAAAGCCACCCTAGAACCCCACCAAATCCCCTCTCCTGGGGGCTGGCAGCCCGGTTCCACCGTCAAAAAAAGCGGCTGAGCCTCCGGATGCCAGGGGCTGGAGCCAACATAACACGCTCAGTTTGTTTGGATATAAGAACGTGCAACTCATTACATCCCCATATCCGAACAGAAATCATTCTTCCGAGCCCCAGAGCTGGCCCGAACCTCCGGCCCCGGCCCGGCCCTTTTATAATAAGGAAAGGAAGTGATCCTTCTATGCCTTCCGGAGACGCCCACCGTTCCCTGGCCCGGGCCCTGGATATCCTGGAGCTGTGCAGCCAGAACGGCGGCGGTTACACCCTGACCCAGCTGTCCCAGCAGCTGGGCATTGCCAAGGGCAGCATCTCTCCCCTGCTGCACACCCTGCGGGACCGGGGGTATCTGACCTTGGACGAGCAGGACCACCACTACCGCATCGGCCGCATGGCGTTCCGCATTGGGAACACCTACCTGGACGAGGCCAGTGTCCTGCGAGAGAGCCACCGCCTGATGAAGGATATCGTGGCGGTCTGCCACGAGACCTGCCACCTGGGCTGCCTGAAAAACGGGGATGTATATTACCTGAAAAAGGTGGAGAGTCCCTTGTACAGCCACACCGTCACCGTGGAGGGCCGCAGCCTGCCGGCCTACGCCACCGGCGTGGGCAAGGCCCTGCTGGCAGACTACCAGCTGCCCCAGCTGAAGGCCCTGTACTACGACGGCCTGTACCCCCTCACGGAGCACACCATCACCGACTTTCGGCAACTGGCCGACCAGCTGGTGGAGATCCGGGCCAAGGGCTTTGCCTACGAGTGCGAGGAGAGCACCCGGGGCATCCGGTGCATCGGCGTGCCCCTGCGGAAGAACGGCCGGGTGGTTGCCGCCCTCAGCGTAGCCTTCCCTCTGGAGCGGTACAGCCCCCAGGCGGCTACCCGGGCAGAAAAAGCCCTGGACGAGGCCCGGCGTCAGATCGAACGAATGCTTTGCAGCGTAGAGCTGCAATTCTGAGCCTTACTTATAAGAAAAGGAGTGTTTTTATGCCACAGTTGATCACCATCGGCGAGACCATGGCCGCCTTTACCCCCGATAGCGTAGGTGCCCTGCGCTATGTGCAGAACTTTGGCATCCGCACCGCCGGAGCCGAAAGCAATGTGGCCGTAGGCCTGGCCAAGCTGGGCCTGGAGGCCGCCTGGGTCAGCCGCCTGGGCACCGACGAGTTTGGCTGCTTTATCCGCAACCAGCTCCGGGCCGAGGGCGTGGACTGCTCCCGGGTCATCTACGACCCGGACCACCGCACCGGCATCATGTTCAAGGAGACCGGCGTAGGCGAGACCAAGGTATTCTATTACCGGGAGAACAGTGCCGCCAGCCACCTGTGCCCCGAGGACGTGACCCCCGCCCTGCTGGACGGCGTGAAGGTGCTGCACATGAGCGGCATCACCCCCGTGCTGAGCGAGAGCTGCCTGGCCATGACCAAAGCCGCCTTTGCTCTGGCCAAGGAGAAAGGCGTTGCCATCAGCTTTGACCCCAACATCCGCCGCAAGCTGTGGCGTGGGCAGGACTACGCCCCCCTGATCCGGGAGCTGACCCTGCAGAGCGAGATCGTGCTGCTGGGCCTGGACGAGGCCAACGCCCTGTTCGGCCTGCGCGACCCGGATGCCATCTTCGATCTTCTGTTCCGCGACGGCTGCGCACAGTATGTGGCCATCAAGGACGGCGGCAACGGTGCCTGGGCGGCCGACAAGACCACCCGCGAAAAGCTGCCGCCCTACCCCTGTAAGCCCATTGAGCCCATCGGCGCCGGTGACGGCTTCAATGCCGGCTTCCTGGCCGGCATCCTGCAGGGCCGCGATGTGGTCACCGCAGGCCGCATGGGTGCCATCTGCGGCGCCCTGGCCACCCAGACCCCGGGCGACGTGGAGGGCTACCCCGACGCCGCCCAGATGGAAGCTGCCCTCACCGGCGCTGCCATCACCTACCGCTGATCCGCTGAAACCATCGGTTTCATTTTTTGCCGAAAGGAGTTTTTTGTATGGACACTTACGATCTGGTTTCCAAGCATCCGTTGCTGGCCATCCTGCGCAACGTTCCGCTGGAAAAGACCATTGATTACGCCGAGGCCGCCGTGCAGGGCGGTGCCCCCTTCTTTGAGGTGGCACTGAATAGCCCCCACGCCCTGGAGCAGATCACGATGCTGCGCACCCATTTCGGGGACCGTTGCACCGTGGGTGCCGGCACCGCCATTACCGTGGAGCGCTGCAAAGCTGCTCTGGACGCCGGTGCACAGTTCCTTCTGACCCCCGGCACTCCGCTGGATGTGTTCAGCTACTGCGCCGAGAACGACATCGCCCTGCTACCCGGCGTGCTGACCCCCACCGACGTGGCCACCAGCCTGCAGTTCGGCTACAAGACCATGAAGCTGTTCCCGGCCGGCAGCATGCCCCGCCACTACGTCAAGGACCTGCAGGGTCCCTTTGACGGCACCAACTACATGGCCATCGGCGGCGTGAGCCCCGCCAACATCCGCGAGTTCTTTGACGCCGGCTGCATCAGCGTGGGCCTGGCCTCCAGCCTGATGCCCAAGGACGCCGTGGCCGCCAACGACTGGGAAGCCTGCGCCGCCTACGTCCGCGGCATGGTGGACCAGATCCAGCGCTGAACCTGAACCGATTGAAACCTTCTGCAATACAAGAGAAAGGATGATTTTCCATGAAGATCGTTGAAGTCAACACCTATACCGTCCGTCCCCGCTGGGGCTTTGTTGAGATCGTGACCGACGAGGGCCTGACCGGCTGGGGCGAGCCCGTGCTGGAAGGCCACTGCGCCACCGTTCTGGCCTGTGTCCAGGAGATGAAGCCCTACCTCATCGGCAAGGACCCCATGCGCATTGAGGACTTTTCCGCTGTGCTGTACCGCGCTGGGTTCTACCGCGGCGGCGGCGTGCTGATGAGCGCCATTGCCGGCATTGATCAGGCCCTGTGGGATATCAAGGGCAAGTTCTTCAACGCCCCGGTCTACCAGCTCATGGGCGGTGCCTGCCGCGACAACATGCGCGTGTACAGCTGGATCGGCGGCGACCGCCCCAGTGACGTAGGTGCCGCTGCCCTGGAAAAGAAGAATGCCGGATTTACCGCCATCAAGATGAACGCCACCGAGGAGCTGCAGATGATCGACACCTACGACAAGGTGGACGCCGTTCTGGAGCGCGTGGCCGCCATCCGTGAGAGCTGCGGCAAGTATTTCGGCATCGCCATCGACTTCCACGGCCGTGTGCACAAGCCTATGGCAAAGGTCCTGGCCAAGAAGCTGGAAGAGTTCGACCCCATGTTCATCGAGGAGCCCGTCCTGTGTGAGAACATGGAGGTATTCAAGGAGATCGCAGCCGCCTGCAACATCCCCATCGCCACCGGCGAGCGTCTGTTCACCAAGTATGACTTCAAGCGCCTGCTGCAGGCCGGCGGCGTGGACATCATCCAGCCCGACCTGAGCCACGCCGGCGGCCTGACCGAGGTCAAGAAGATCGCTTCCATGGCCGAAGCCTACGACGTTGCCCTGGCTCCTCACTGCCCCCTGGGCCCAATCGCTCTGGCAAGCTGCCTGAACGTGGACGCCACCTGCTACAACGCCGTGATCCAGGAGCAGAGCATCGGCATCCACTACAACGTGGGCAAGAGCGTGCTGGACTATGTCAAGAACCAGGACGACTTCAAGTTCGTGGACGGCCGCGTGCAGCTGCCCGTCCGTCCCGGTCTGGGCGTGGACGTCAACAAGGAACTGGTGCTGGAGGAGAACAAGGCCCCGCACGAGTGGAAGAACCCCGTCTGGCGTCACAAGGACGGCAGCGTTGCCGAGTGGTAATGCATCCCGCCGCCTGAGTTAACACAGAAAAACAGCCCGCATGGCAGGAGCATCGTGCTCCGTCATGCGGGCTGTTTGCGTTCGATTTACTCTTTTTCTTCCGGTTCTTCGGGCTTGGCCAGCTCCTTGAGCTGCAGCACCCATTCCGGCACTTTGGGAGCAAGGGGCGGTTCACCGCTGCGGGCGCGGTGCATCTTCCGGTACAGGTCGCGGTTGTAGGAAAGGTGCAGGGTCATGGCGTCCCGGGCCCAGGTGCTGTCGCCGCACTTGATGGCCTCCAGCACTGCCTTGTGGGTGTCCAGGGTCTCCTGCAGCAGGGCGCGGTGGGTGCCCTCGGTGAACACCTCCACCGACGCCGTGATGATGGGAGCCAGCTGGGGAGCCACCAGATTGCCGCTGGCGCGGGCAATGGTCCGGTGGAACTTCATATCCTCGTCCAGATAGTCCTGCCCATGCAGGATGTGGTATTCCATGAGGTTGTACAGCGATTCCATCTCGGCGATGTCCTCCGGGGTGGCATGGCGCGCCGCCAGCGCGGCAATGGCCGGCTCGATGATGTTACGCACCTCCAGCAGGTCGAAGGCCAGACGCTCCTTGTCCTCAATGAAATCCAGCCCCAGCGGGTCATCCGCCAGGCCGGGCTGGTCGGTCACAAAAGAGCCCGCGCCGTGGCGCACGGTCAGAATGTTCTGTGACTCCAGCCGCTTGATGGCCTCGCGCACGGTACTGCGTGCCACACCCATCTCGCGGGCAAGCGCTGTTTCAGTGGGCAGCTTGTCGCCGCTCTTCAGTTTTTCTTCCAGAATGTAGTCCTTGATCCGCTGTGCAACCTGTTCGGCCAGCGGTCGGCTGGAATCGTACCCCGCAGTCTCCATAAAAACCTCTTCCTTTGGCGTTTTGCTCTGTTCTACCCTTTATTGTACCGGAAATTTCCGGCAGTGTAAAGCAACGCGGCATAGAAATTCGCGTTTGCGCAGCGAAGCAGAGCAATGAAAGCCCCGTTTGGCTTTTAAGGACACCAACCGGGCGGCGAGGTGGAATCCTCCCTTTCCCTTGGCTGCGGCCACGGCAGACCGGAAGAGCAAGCCATAACAAAAAATGCAGTGCAGGCCGCTGGTGTAGATCAGCATGGGCTGGTCCGGGATGCACCGCGCCACCGCCGTGGTGGTGCTGCCGGAGTCCAGAAATAGAGCGGTATTCGGCCGCAGCAGCGCCAGCGCTTTTTCGGCAATGATCTGCTTTGCTTCGGCATTGCGGGCCGTGCGGCGGCTGAGCAGGTCATCGGTGCCGACCACCTGCTCCACCGATTTGACTCCGCCATGCACCCGCACCACCCGGCGCGCTTCGTCCAGTGCCCGGAGGTCGGTGCGGAGGGTCATCTCGGAGACGGAAGGCCTCCTTGAGCTGTGCAAAGCTGATGCTGCCTTTCCGGTTGACCAGTTCCACAATCTGATTGCGGCGTTGTTCCATGGGGGATTCCTCCTGTTTTGCCCTGTCCTGCCCCATGGCAAATACCGCCTTCGTCCTCCGGGTGGAAGTTTGCCAGCAGATATTCCTCTGCCTCCGGGCACTACAGGCCGTTGTGGGCGTCCACGATATCGGCCAGTGCGGTGTAGCGAGCGTCCTCGGTGCCCTTGGCGCGCAGATCGGTCAGGGCGATGAGGGGCATGGTCAGGTGTGTGTAGATCCGTTTCTTGCCGCCGGGGATCTTGGGCAGATTCAGGGTGGTCTCGGCGGCGGCATCCAGACCACCGATGTGGGTGACCACCACAGCCGGGTCGATGCGCTTGGCGGCGGTCAGCTCCCGCAGCACGGTGCGGCGGCTGACCCCGATGCTCTCCGCCAGCGTTTCCGCTGTGACCCAGCCCTGCGGCAGGAGAAGAAGTTCTCGTATTTTTGTCACGATCGTCTGGTGACAAAAGCTTCCGCACTCCTGTCTTGTATCCCGGCACATCGTTGAAGATGCACAAATCACTCGCGCGCCCATTGGAGATGTGGCCGTATCAGCCCACCGCTGTCACCATTCCCCGGTGACAGCAGTACTGCTTATCACCATTGAAATCCGGCGCAATATCGGCCAGAATAGTGCCAGAACGAAACGAAAGCTCCTCCGAACAAACATCCGCAGGCCGCTTCTCCCATGCCACAGGAGCTGCGCCGCCTGCCTTTCAAGTTAAAAGGAGAGCTACAAATGAAAAACGCTGTTTCCCGCTTTGGAAAGTCCCTCAGCGGCATGGTCATGCCGAACATCGGCGCATTCATCGCATGGGGCTTCCTCACCGCTCTGTTCATTGAAGCGGGCTGGTTCCCCAACGAAAAGCTGGCCAGCATGGTCTCCCCGATGCTGACCTATCTGCTGCCCATCCTCATTGCAGGGCAGGGCGGCAAAATGATCGCAGGCGACCGTGGTCGTGTCATCGCCGTGGTGGGCTGCATCTGCGGCTCGGGCTACACCATGCTGATGGGTGCTATGGTCATGGGTCCCCTGGCCGGCTGGATCATCAAGCAATTCGATAAGAAGGTGGAAGGCCATATCCCTGCCGGTTTCGAGATGCTGGTCAACAACTTCTCCGTCGGCATTCTGGGTATGCTGCTGGCCATCCTTGGCTACTACGTCATCGGCCCGTTCATGACCGCCATCCTCACTGTGTTGACCGCCGGTGTGGACTTCCTTGTGGCGCACAGCCTGCTGCCGCTGGTGTCCGTCTTTATTGAGCCTGCCAAGGTGCTGTTCCTGAACAACGCCATCAACCACGGCATCTTCAGCCCCATCGGTGCAAGTCAGGCTGCTGAGACCGGTCGCTCCATCATGTATATGCTGGAGGCCAACCCCGGCCCCGGCCTTGGCATCCTGCTGGCCTACTGCTTCTTCTGTAAGGACGACACCACCCGCCAATCCGCTCCCGGTGCTGTCATCATCCGCCTGCTGGGCGGCATCCACGAGATCTACTTTCCCTACATCCTGATGAATCCCGTGATCATTATCGCCCCCATCGTAGGCAACTTATGCGCCATCCTGTTCTACTCCATGACAAGTACAGGCCTGTCCGGCCCTGCTTCTCCCAGTTCCCTCATTGCCTACATGGCAATGGCTCCCCGGAATTCCATCCTCACCGTCCTGCTGGGCGTTATCATCGCTGGTGCAGTCTCCTTTATCCTGTCCTCGATCATCCTGAAAGCAACCTCCGGCCATGCCAAGAGCCTGACCGATGCCCAGAACGAAATGAAGGAGATGAAGGCACAGGCTAAGGGCGAGGTTCCTGAACCTACTGCCGTAAATGTCGGTCAGATCCGCAAGATCGTCTTTGCTTGCGATGCCGGTATGGGTTCCAGCGCCATGGGTGCTACCAAGTTCCACAACCGCATCAAAGCCGAACGCCCCGATCTGACCGTGACCAACACCAGCGTAGACACCATCCCTGCCGATGCGGACGTAGTGGTCTGCCAGCGCATTCTGGCTGACCGTGCCGCTAAGAGCGCCCCGCAGGCACAGCTGGTTACACTGGACAACTTCCTTGCAGATCCGCATCTGGACGCATTGTACAACGCACTGACCTCCACTGCCCCGGTACTGGATGCCAAGGCTGAAGCTGCCGCCAAAGAGCAGATCGAATGGGGTCTGCATCAGGCGGACATCATCAAGATCAGCGACGAGGAAGTGGATTTTCTCTGGGGACTTTCGCCGCAGGAAAGCGCACAGAAACTGCTGACGGAATATGGTGCCAGCCTTGTGTATGTCACGCTTGGTCCGAAGGGATGCTATTTTGCAAACCGGAACTGCACCGGCGAGATCGCTTCGCCTGCCGAGATCCATGTCGTGGATACCACCGGTGCCGGGGATATTTTCGGCGGAAGTGCTATGAGCCGCTTCCTGAAATTGAATAAGGCTCCTGCGGATTTAACAAAAAAGGAACTGACTGCTATCACAACATTTGCCTGCTGTGCCGCAAGCCTTTCTACGCAAAAGCATGGCGGCATCACAAGCGTTGTACCAGAAGCGGAAGTTTGGGAAAGAATTGCCCGGATGGTACAGGCATAAAATCCCCATCAAACCCTGACATTTTTCCATTTCTCCTTCATTGGCACCGTCTCACGCTGGATTTTCCAGAGTGGGGCGGTGCTTTTGCTTATATAAGTCTTACTTCTACCGCTTTACCGCAATGAATTCCCCAAAACTATCTTGACGCGCCTACACTTCCATGATACTCTTTATTCCAAATCCTGCTGAAAAGTGGTGGTGCTCATCATGATAACCACCACTTTCAGTGGATATTACCCAGACAGAACGTACCGCCCCGCAACACACCCGATTCATTTTGCCGCCGATTCACCCGACAAAATCATCGCTGCGCTGCATGGGCGGTATTTTTCTTTTTCACAAATAAAATCTTATGTAGTTGTTCAATCTTCCAAAATTTGTTTTTGGTTGTTAACCGCACAACTTCAAAGTGTTATTCTTGTGTTTGAAAGAAGCAGGACGTAGTGTCCGCACTGCGCCCAGCTTTCTTCATACTGTACCTTGAATCCTTCATAAGCCGTCTGAACGTGATACCGTGCCATGACCTCACACTTTCCGTGAGCGAGCCAGACAACGCCGCTGCACAAACAGGGGCAGGAACTTCGTTCGGAGCAAACGGTGACCCCCTTACATGAGCAGCACCACCTCTACTTATTTTTGCGTCTTAACAATTCGGAAACATTTGTCGAAAGATGATTTTGAGCGCAGCGGTAGAGGGCAAGATTCGTCCCGTGGCCACAAAATTCAATCCTTGAATTTTGCCGCCCACCCGGGACTCCGGCCCTGTCACCCAACGGGGTGCCAGAACCGGATCTTGTTGGGGCGTGCCTGCCCCAAACCCTGCTCGTACTCCACGCCACTGAGCGTGGAGCAATGGCGTGTCGTACTACATAGCTCCACCGGGGAGCTATCGAACAGACAGGAGGTTCCATGCCCAAAGAAAATGTCCGCTCGACCAGCAACACGACGAAGCCGCACGACACGCCAAAGAAAACGCACTTCATCAAGTTCAGAGTGACCGAACAAGAAAAATCTGACATTGAACTCACCTGCAAACTCCTTCATCTCTCTATGTCCGCCCTCCTTCGCCGCGCCCTGCACGATGCCAAAATCGAGCGCACCGTTGTTGTGGCCGGCGGAGGAGAAGAAACTTTGGCCGCCGTTTCTGCCTTGCTTGCCCAGTGCGGCAGGATCGGCGGCAATCTCAACCAACTGGCACGGTATTTCAATTCCGGCGGGAAAGATTCCGAGCAGCTCCGGGCACAGGTTCTGGAAGAACTTGCAAGCCTGACAGCCTTCCGGCTGAAAGCCGAGAAAATGCTGGGTGAACTGTATGGCAACGCTCAAGCATATCAGCTCTAAAAATGCGGATTACTCCGCCATCGAAGCCTATCTGACCTTCCAGCACGACGAGTTCACCGGAAAGCCTATTCTAGATGAGCACGGCAGACCAAAGCTGCGGGATTCGTACTTACTCGACACCCTTGAGTGCGGCGAATCCTCTTTTGCAATGGCCTGCCTGCTGGCGAATCGAAGGTACGGCAAGAACATCCAGCGCGAGGACATCAAGAGCCATCAATATATCCTCAGCTTTGACCCACGGGATGCGACAGACAATGGCCTGACCATGGAACGTGCGCAGGCTCTTGGCCTGCAATTCCGCAAAGAAAACTTTCCCGGTCATCCCGCCATCGTCTGCACCCACCCGGATGGTCACAACAAGTCCGGCAACATCCACGTTCACATCGTGATTGGCAGTATTCGAATCCGCGATGTGGAACGCAAGCCCTATATGCAGAAGCCCCGTGACTGGCGCGAGGGCATGAAGCACTCCTGCACCGCAGAAACGCTTCGGCACCTCCGTGTAGAGGTCATGGAGCTGTGCGAAAAAGCCGGACTATATCAAATTGACCTGCTCAACGGTTCCGCAGAGCGTGTAAGCGAACGCGAATATTGGGCGCAGCGGCGTGGACAGGCCCGGCTTGACGGGGAGAACACGGCCTTGCTTGCCACTGGACAGCATCCCAAGCAAACGAAGTTTGAAACCGCAAAGACCGCTTTGCGTAAACAGATCTCGGCGGTACTGTGCAAGGCAACCACCTTTGAAGAATTTTCTGACTGCCTGTTGCAGGAACATGGCATCACAGTCAGGGAAAGCCGTGGACGTTTCAGCTATCTTCCCGCCAACCGCAGTAAACCCATCACCGACCGCAAGCTGGGGGACAAGTTCGACAAGGACAACGTCCTTGCCACGCTGCGGGCTAACGCGGAACGCGCACAGGCCGCAAAGCTCAGCCCTTACGACCGCAGCCCGGACAAGATCGGGAAACTGATCGACATTCAGGCAAAGCTGGCCGAGGGCAAGGGCGCAGGCTATGAGCGCTGGGCAAAAATCCACAATCTCAAACAGATGGCCAAAACTGTGGCATTTCTATCCGAAAACGGCCTGACCAGCGAGGACGCGCTCAACCAGCGCATTGCTGAACTGCAAGAACAGTTCAGCAGCTCGCTGGAAGTCGTCAAAGATCTGGAAAACCGCATTGATGCCAACCAGGAGCTGTACCGCCATAGTTACGCCTATACCCGCCACAAGAAAATCGCACAGCAGTTAAAAACCGCAAAACATCCCGCTGCCTTCAAGGAACAGCACAACGCCGAACTGACCGCTTATCAGGCGGCAGCCGCCTATTTCAAGGCCAACAACATCCAATCGCTGCCCAGCCTGAAACAGCTTGAAGCCGAGCGCTGTGCGCTGTCCTCGGAGAAAGCCCGCTTCTATCAGCAGTACAAGGAGGCCAAAGAGGAACTCCACAAGCTGCAAACCGCCCAACAGAATGTTGCATCCTACTTCCGCAGGGAAGATCCGATGCAGCGTCATGAGAGAGAAGGAGTGTGCGTATGATCCAACTGAAAATTGACCCGGAATTCCGGTCCCAGATCCCTCCTCTGAGCGATGATGAATACGATCAGCTTGAAAAAAATATCCTCAAGGAAGGCAAGCTGCTCTCTCCTTTGATCGTCTGGGGGAACACCCTTGTGGATGGTCACAATCGTTATGCCATTCTCCAGAAGCATCCTGAAATTTATTTCTCAACCATGCCGCTCCGATTTGAGAACCGCGAAGAAGCTCTTGCGTGGATTTGTCGGAATCAGTTGGGGCGGCGCAATCTGAGTCCCGAACAAAAGCGTTATCTGATCGGCAAGCAGTATGAAGCCGAGAAGAAAGCTGAGAAAATCTTTCGGGGCAACCAGTACACTTTAGCAAAGAAAAGTGGTGGTGCTCACAGTGATAACCACCACTCCGGGAAAACCTGCGACCGGGTCGCAGAGGAAAACGGTGTCAGCCGTGCATCCGTTCTCCGTGCCAGCCACTATACGCGCGGCATCGACATCGCAGAAACCATCGTTCCCGGCATCAAGCAGAAAGTCTTTTCCGGCGAAGTGAAGTTTACCAACGAAGAAATGTCCAGGCTCGTGCAGAGCAGTCCTGACAAACGGCAGGATGTATTTGCCGAGATCATGCACCCGGAGATTACAAAAGCGATGGAATCAGCAAACGCAGACCCCAAAGCAGACAAGCCGGTTCCGATGCCCACATCCGACCCGGAACAGTTCAAGGGCTACCAGGTCCCGGACGAGTGCATGAAGGTCTACAAGACCTTGAGCATGGCCACAGAAATGATGCGAAACACATGGAAACGAGTGCTCAAAAACAATCAGAGCTATCTGTCTGACCCGGAAAAGCAGAAAGTTCTCCGCTTCGCAATGCAGCGGCCCGCCCACTATCTGAATGAGCTGGAAGCCTGCATGGAGCAGATCCTTTCCAAAACCATCGAAGAAACCGAAAAGATCGCATAACGACAGGCACTTGTAAGCCATCCACAAATCCACAGAGAGCAAGTGCAGGGTGGAAAACTTCCGCGCCCTTGCGCCTGATGTAAAATGGAATCCTGATTTTCCCATCCGACTTTGCCGCAGTGGGACGATCAGAGGAGTGTGCGTTTGAACAAGAAGAAAAAATCCACAAATCTTTCCCCTTACCCTGATGAAGCCATTGAACGTCTGGCACGGGCATTCTACCCGGTGATCCTTGCCTGCTGGAACAGCGAGGAAGGACAGCGGGAATTTGCCGCGTGGCAGGCGGAACAGGCTCGTATTGCAGCCAAAGAAAAACAGGATGTTCCCTCCGGGGAACACCCTGCCTTACTTATCCTGTGTGGATTTTTGCAGGGTGCGTCCGGGTGGGCGCACCCTGTTTTTGCGTTTAGTCCTCTAGTCCGTGGCTCCCGGTCACATTCTTCAGATACTCTTCCGGTTCACCATTGAGAATCAGGTCTGCATACGCCAGCGGGTCATTGTAGATGAGATAGTCCAGTTCAGACCTTTGGGCCATGGTAACATCCAGCGCATCCTCGACCCCGATACAGTCGATGGAAATTTTTCTCCCATCCCGGAGCAGAAGTTCTACGCACCCTGTATCCATGTTGAACGAACAGGCTCTTGCATCGTATTTCATGTGTATCCCCTTTCTGCCCTTACGGCACCTTTATAGTTGTGACCTTTGTGATACGGTTTTTCTGATAAGGTTTTGGACACACAGCCGTCAGGGAAGAGCCCGGAGCTTGTCGGGGCGAGGCCCCTCCATCTGCTGCCGCAGACCGCTCCGCTGCTTGAAAGCCCCACTGGGGCTTTCATTGCTTCGCAACCGCAGCATTCCCATTTCCGAAGAAAACAAAAAATCCGAACCCTTCTCCTATCGAGAAAAGGTTCGGATTTTCATGGTTTGGTGCGATGGAAGGGACTCGAACCCCCGGCCTACTGATTCGTAGAAGAGCCTTTATACGGTTTTTTACGTTTCTGGTCGTTGCCATTTATATAGATTCATCGTTGTTTTTCTTCGTGCACATTCGTTTCTCTTTGTTTCTGTAAAACAAGGCACTTTTAAGGCACTTTCCAGAGAGCATATAATCCCATAAAACGGACACCGTGAAAAAGGCAAAAAAGTTGACGGCTCACGAGGGCGGCAGAAACGCCCCTGTGAGCCGTCTTTTGTTATGCGTGGGACTTTTCCTTGATACGGCTGAAAACGTCCGTCAGTGCGTCCGCTGCCGCCGCATCGCTGGAGCGGATGAACCCGGCGTAAATATCCGTGGTGGTGCTGGTCTTTGCGTGGCCCAAACGGCCCGAAACCGTTGTGACAGGCACGTGGGCTGCAATCAGCAAGCTGGCGTTGGTGTGGCGCAGGCTGTGGAAGTGAACCGCCGGGAGATCATGGGCGGCCAGAAAGCCCGGAAACCAACTCGTAACCGCGTTGGGGTCGAACGGCTGACCGTTCCAGCGGGTGAACAGCAGGTCATTGTCCACCGTCTTGCCGTTCTCGATCTCCACCCGGCGCACCCACTCGGAGCCGACCTTGAACCGTTCGGCCTTCTGGTGCTGGCGGTACTCCCGCAGCAGCTGCACACATTCCAGGCCTATCTTGATGCACCGCCGGAAGCGTTTTGTCTTGGGTGCTGTGAATACCGTACCGCGCCCAGCGATGTTCTGCACTGTCCTGTTGATGGAGATCACACCCGTGTCAAGGTCAATGTCCGACCAGCGCAGGGCGCATATCTCGCCCCGGCGGGCGCCTGTGAGCAAGGCCAGCTGTGTGATAACACTGTACTGCGCTGGCGCGTCCTGCAGAGCTTCCAGCAGCTTTGCAACGTCATCTTCCTGCAATGCTTCCACTTCGATTTCTGTCGCTTTGGGGGCTTCTGTGCGCCGACAGGGGTTTTCATCGATCAGCTGCCACTTGACCGCCTTTTCAAACACGCTGGACAGGAAGCGGTGATAGTGCAGCTGCGTATTGCCGCCCAGCTTACCACCCGCCCTGACCTTCTCGGTAAAGGCTTTGGACAGGGGCAGCCCGGCGGTATCGGCCACCTTCTCGGCAGTCTTATGGCTGACAGGCTTGCCGCTGCACAGCCCCCGCATGGTTTCCTCGCCCACCCCGGCGGCCTCCCGGATCCTTGCCCGCTGGCCTTTCGGCAACAGCTTCAGCAGGGCCGCCGTTGCGGTGTATGTGGAATCCTGCCGCACTCCACCCTCTGACAGGTTCGCATAGAACACCATGAGGTGCGCCGGGCGTATCTGGTTGACCTTCATGTGACCCAGAGCCGCCGACACCCTCGGCACCAACTTCCTGTACTCGGTGGCCGTCTTAGGCTTCAGCTGGCGGCCTGCGTACTCGGTGAACCAGCGCTCTATCAGGTCATCCAGCTTCATGGACGCATCCAGAGAAATGCCGCTGTGCACTTCCTGTTCAAAGGCATCTGCTTGACGCTGCAGTTCTTTTTCCAGCTTCTTCCCGGTCAAGCCCGGCGGGGGAGTGAAGGTGCGGTTTACCAGCACCTGACGGCCCTGCCGATCATAGCCGTTGGAGACCCGGATGCAGTAGGAGCAGGTGCCGTCCTTCTTTGTGCGTTTTATAATTTTCGCCATCTGTCACCCCTCCTTTGTGGGCATGGTCTTTTGTGCATTTATCTACCCGCAATCAAGCCCATATCGAATTATTCCGCATATCTTAGTCCTGTTCATTGTTTTTCTGATACGACGGAACTTGTGTGAGTTCCTGCACACGTTGATAGACTTCATTTAATGCCTCAAAAGCATATTCATTGTTCGTTTCATCAGGCGTCGCAATATCTCTTATTGAATCGTATGCCTCTTTTTGAAGCAATTCTACAAAATATTTGAATTTCAGCGTATTAGAGTGTTTTAGCCGTTTGTCAATAATTTCAAACACTGTCTGCAAGGCAACAAATTGTCCTGCATCATTCAATTCAAGAAAATTCGCAAAAACTGTGTAATCTTCGTCCCATTTGGGCATTTTTCCAGTTTTTTTTGCTTCTTCTAGGAGTTTCTCATAGGGAACTTCTATTATTTTTCCATTCCTTACGGTGATTGTTCCTAGTTCATATTTCATTTCATCTAATACTTTTTCTTCAATATCTCTCTTTTCAAATCCCTCAAGCAAGTCATACCATTTTAAATTTAAGACCTCTGCAATCTTACGAAGATTCTCAACAGATAATCCGCGCTTTCTTTCCATCATTGACTGAAAAGTCGATGGAGGAATACCTGCTGCAATCGCAAGTTTTCTTCTACTCTTGCCCTGCTTAGAAAGTTCCTTATCAATATTCTCGTAAATGTCCATAAGTAGCACCTCTCTGTAAGTAGCGTATCACATTGTGAACGAAATTTCAATCAAATTATTGACAGTAAACGAAATATCAATTATACTTGTGCTGTAAACGATTTTTCGTTCGTGAAAGACAGGAGGTAAGCAAAATGAAACTCAAAGGAAACATTGAGGTTATGGCAGCCTGCAAGGGCATGAACATGGGACAGCTCGCCGAGAAATCCGAGTTAAGTCGTCAGAGCCTTTCCACCATCAAGAACCGCGGCACCTGTTCTGCGTTGACTGCTGTAAAGATTGCTACAGCTCTCGGCGTTGAAATAACCGATATTGTTGACGAGGCATCCTAATTTATAGCAAGTGTTTTTCACTCGCTAAATGAGCCAATTTCATCACTATTTTTTGATGTGCAAAATCAGCAGCATTTATCCATAAATCAGGTGGGCATCCCTCTGTAAAGCCTTGTAAAAAGACGTAAAAGAATTGCAAAATGGGATACTGCGTATCACGCAATATCACTAGATGGATTTTGGCGCAAAGGGTTTGCTTCCAACAAAGCTGCATAGCATCAACCTCCAATCGAATTTTGGCGGTATTGCATTATTTTTCGATTTATGCTTTACTGCTGACACGGCATCAAAAAGCAACTTTCAAGCAACACCGAGGAGGTGTAATCGAATGGGAGATTTAATCCGATACCCGCAGATGGCCACCGTGAAAGCGGCCGCTGAAACCTACGGTCTACCGCCGACCTACATCCGTTCTCTCTGCCGGACAGGTAAAATCCGGTATGTTGTGGCGGGTCACAGGTGGCTCGTGAACATGAATAGCTTGGCCCAGTATTTCAACGAGGGCGACCCCATCCCGGCGGAACAAGGTGAAACTGTGGGTAGCATCCGCCGGGTGGCGAGATAAGGTGATTTCATGGAGCTTCAACCGCTAAGCCAAAACTCCAGACTTCCCCTGTATTTGCCCTATCCTCGTTTTTTATTGACCAGTTCTTTAAGCGAACGTTCCAAACTTCTCTATGCAGTGCTCCTCGACCGCTCTACACTCTCCCAGCGAAACGACTGGACAGACAACGGCGGCAGAATTTATGTCATCTTCACTGTGGAAAGCATTATGAAAGCTCTTCAGGTAAGCCGGAGAACTGCACTCAAACTTCTCGATGAGTTGGAAAACGTGGGGTTAATTGAACGAAAGCGCAAAGGGTTTTCGACCCCGAACCAGATTTATATCAACATCCCGACGGACGACTTCCAATCATAGGTGCAGAAAACTGCACTTATGTGGTGCGAAAAGCTGCACCTATGAGGTGCAGAAAACTGCACCCTAACAACCTGATATTATATCAACCTGAGTTTTAACTACTAGATAATAAGCAGCGCGCATCCGCAGCACACGCCGCCAATGCGCCCCACAAGGGCGCAATAGGCGGCAGTGCTGCTAGATATACCAAAAGAAAGGATGATACACATGACTGTTGGAGCGTGGGAACAGCATAAGGAAAAATTGAAGAACAAGTACAATCACCCGGAAAACAGTCCTTGTCCTACTTGTAGAGGGACAGGCCACGTCATGGAAACATGGTCAAGTGATGAATGGCCGCAAGGGTTATTGACACTTTGCCCCACCTGTGGGCACCGTGTTGAGATGGAAAGTGAAGCCCGGCGGGCTGGCGGTGCACCTCGTTTCGGAGATTATCTGGACAACACACCGTGGCAAAGGTCTCTGCACTTGAGTGCCGGCACCTTTGCCAAACATCCGTCTGGCATTTTCTACATTGGCGGTCAAACCGCCACGGGTAAAAGTCACCTCTGCAGCAAAATCTACTATCATCTGCTGGAGAATGGTTCTAGCGGCTTAAATTACCAAGAGTGGCGTGCCTTTGCACGGCGCAGCATTCGCAACGACAACCTGATTGATGCTGCCAAGGGATGCAACATTCTTTGGCTTGACGGTTTCTTGGATGTCGTAAGCAGCAAGGGAACCCCCAGTGACTCGGATCTTGCCAAGGCACTGGAGGTCATCAACGCCCGCTGCACCCAAGGTAAAATCACAATCATTTCAAGCTGCTGGACCCCCAAGCGGCTGGAAGATATTGCCCCACCTATTGCAAGTCGCATCCACCAATGGAGCGGAAACGGCTGCTATTTCCTTACTGTTCCAGATGGGAAAGAAAACCGCTGGAACCAGCCGTGTAGCAGCTATACCGCATGAGTTAGAAAGCGAGGCTTCTCAATGAAAGACATGTCACCCAAAGTTGATGTTTCCAAGATCCCGCCAGAAGTCGCAGAGCGAATCGGCTGTGTGTTCCTCGGATTCCACAAGCGGTTCCAGCAAAGCCCGGAACTCATGGCCGAGTTGGAGGCATACCGAGTCGCACGTCATCCGAACTATAAAGGCGGCGAGAGCGGCCAGCAAACGAAGGGCAGACCGTAGGGCAAAACAAAAGGCCGCCATGCAAGCAGCGAACTCGCAAGGCAGCCAAGCGGGAGCGATTGACAGACCACATCCCGCAGCCATTCTATCACACCCAGCAGCCTATCTCAAGCCCGGCGGCTACTCGTTCTCTTTGCAAAGTTTGTGTTGTTCCGCCCCATCCGGCACACGCTCTAGCCCCTCAAGGTACTGGGAACGGGCACCCTAGTCTCTGGCGGGTTCGATGACCCCTGTTGTGAGCTAGTCTTATAGGAAAATTTTGACCGTTTCGTTACGCATCCTGCACCCGGCCCTGTATCCTCTTTGCACCCGCTGATGAAACAAACAAAGGATATTTCAGGAGGTAAGACTATGGGCAATAATATTCACATTCATCTTGACGAAATCCCCCCGGAAGTTGCTGACACTCTAGCGCATGGCTGTCTGCGGCTCTATTATCAGATCATCGCCATGCCAAACGGACGAGAACTGCTAGATGATGCATGGGAAAAATATCAGCAGCGGAAGAAAGCTGAAGCTGCAACCCCATCTGCTGATAGCAGTTCCGAATAACCTACACCCCTCCGGGCGAGGCGTAACGCACTAGACTTTGTTCCAAAGTCCGTGTGCCCTTTCAGGGGGCTTAGCATTCGCAAGCAGTGCGCTGTGGTACCACCATAGGCGCTGCAAGCAGTGTCTTTGTATGTACAAAGCCCCTTGCCTTGCAAGGACTTGTTGGGCAGCATCCCAAACCCTTTGAACGTGCAGCACCCGCCGGGCGCAGCACTTCAGCCACACGATTCTGTTGACCTCAACAAAATCGCTACATGACAAAGTCCCCAGACCGCGACAGCGCGTGTCTGAGGGCTTTGCTTCTTTCTGTGGGTGTTTTCCTTGCCGTGGGTTCTATCCTCGCTCAGGCAGCCCCGGCGGACTATCAGTCGCGGTAGAACTTGCCCAGTGCTTTCAGCAGGGGCAGGAAGTCGTTGCAGATCTGTGCGGCCACATCCTCGGCGGTCTTTTCATCGTAAACGTGGGAGGTGATGTTACGGGCTGTGATGATCTTGTTCCATTCCTCTGCGTCCTGAATCACTCCGGCGGCAAAGGCTTCTTTCAGCACAGCGCGTGGGGTGGCAATAGGCGTTGTGCTTCCTTGATCTTCCAGATACTCCTTGATGGACTTCCATGCCAACTCCACCGTGAACTCAAACCGCTGGATCAGGCCGTCACGGTAAAGGGCATCCTGCTGGCTTTTCTGATAGATGGCTACCGCCTGTTCCAGCTGCGCCAGTGCGCTGATATAGTGTTCAATCTTCTGCAGCATAAAGGGTTACACCGTCCTTCTTGATATTTTCGATAAACACAGGGTTCATACCGTCCGTGATATGCACGATGTCAAATTTCAGCAGCGTGGGCAGGTCCTCGCAATCCATCCAGAAGTTTGCCCGGTTGCCTTCCGGCATCCCATACACAGCCAGATCCACGTCACTGTTATAGCGGTTGTCCCCTCTGGCACGAGAACCGAACAGCACAAGCCGCCGGGCTCCGTGCTGGCGGGCGAGTGCTGCCAGCTGCTTATACAGTTCTTCCATGCTCATTCCTCCCCGGCGGGTTCATCCAGCAGCTTCTCGACAAATTCTTCCGTGGAGCCTGTGAAATGCTCACCGCCGCCGTTGTCCAGTTCCTTGATGGCTGCTATTGTTTCAGCGTTCGGAATCTCATCGGCCACATACTCCAGCAGATCACCCGGCTGGCAGTCGAGCAAGCGGCAAACCGTGTCGATTGTTTTCCATGATGCAAGCTCACCATGACGCAGCTGCTGCAAAGTAGCCTGTCCCATGAGTTTTTCATCCCTGATTCGAGTTTGCGTGTAGCCGATAGCTTTCAGTTCCGGCAAAATCTCGGTCTTGTACTTTATGGACATATTTTTCTCTCCTTTCCTACACCCATTATACATTTCATCATCACTAAAAACAAGTGAAATTATAACAAGATTTATCACTGATATTTAGTGATAACACCAATAGAAATCACCAGATTTAAGTGATATAATAAAGACACAGCAAGGGAAGCACGACCGGAAGGCAAGGGGCGAAGGATGTACCGGGAGCGCAAGAGCAGAACGCCAGCTAAGACAGTAACCCACTTCCTGAAAGCTGTATATAAAAATGGCCCGGTGCCGTCTACCAAACACACACCGAGCCAAACCCACAACAGGGTCAAGCCCATTATACAGGAGCTGACCCGCAAAGTAAAGCGAGGACAGTATGAAGAAGTACAATCTCTCCGAGATCATGCACAAGGCGTGGAAGTTGTGCCGCAAGGGTGTGAGCAGCTTTGCCGAAGCCCTGCACCGGGCATGGAACAGCGCAAAGACTGCTCCGGTCAACGCCCAGCGCATCGAGGAAGCCCAGCAGGCCGCCGGTGTGGCCGAGCCCGTGAACACCTGGGCAGGCTGGAAAGCCGCCGGGTACATGGTGGAGCATGGTGCAAAGGCTCTGTTTCAGGCGGTGCTGATCCACAGCAGCAGGGGAGACGGACAGACCTACCGGGCATCGTTCTTCGGTGCATCGCAGGTGCAGCCGCTGGAAGCCCTGTAACACGAGCAGAGACCCCCGGCGGGAAGATGGAATCCCGCCGGGCATGATGGGAGGATATGACCATGAAGTTGGAGAAGAAAATCAGCTTGCACGCCTTTGAGGTGGAGTACATCGACCAGCGGGAAGCAAAGCCCCGCACCCTGCACCGGGAAAGCATCGTGCTGGATGGTGGCCGGATGAACACGCTCGACCACCTGAACCAGACCCCGCAGAGCTGGATCCGGCAGCAGTACGCCCAGCAGGGCTACACCGTGTCAGCGATCCACAAGGGTGAGAGCCTGACCGCCAAGGTTGACACCGGCTTTCTGTGGAAGCTGGCCGCACTGGATGCAGACGCAGCAAAGGCCGGCAAGAGCGTGGCCAAGCTGCTGGAAGGGGGTGCAGCGGTATGACCGCAGCCCAGTGGCAAGAAGTCCTCTGCCGTGTCCGCAGCCTGTCAGCCGCCGACAAAGACCGCCTGTTGACCTATCTCCATGCACTGCACGATAAGCCGCAACAGCTCATGAACACCGAATCAACGCCGGAGACGCAGCCGCACACGGCCAGCGAATCCGCTGCCTGAAGAAAGAGAGGAACGCTATGCAGCACTATGATGATATGCCGAAGATCCCCACCATCACCGCAGAAGAAGCCATGAAGCTGTCTTGGCTGGCCAGCTCGTCCGAAACCATGAAAGCCGTTCGGGAGCTGCACTTGTCCATCCTGAACGCACCAAGCCCTATCGAGGTAGACGGAGTATACCGGGTCATGCTTGACCTCACCGCCCTTTGGAACGCTGGCAGGGTGCAGGGCATCCGGGAAGAACGCGCCCGGCGGAAGCGCAAGGCACAGACCATCGAACAGTGACAGAAACACCCTCTGACAGCCCACAAACGGCCGAAGAGGGTGTTTTTCATCGTTCTATGATAGATTCTTGGTTTCTTTTGTGGTAAAATAGGCACAGTCGAATTGACGAAAGGGGAAACAATGACACTCACAGAGATCTCTCGCTACTTCCACCTGAATGAGACCATCCAAAAGAACCGCGAGGCTTTGAAGTTCCTGCGTGAACGAGCCGAACCCGCTGCACCCTCACTGAACGGTATGCCCCATGCATCCGGCGTGAAAGACAGCACCGGGAGGCTGGCCGTTGAGATCGCCGACATGGATGCACGAATCACCTACCTTGAGGAACAGGCCGAACAGGAGCGAGATAAGGCCGTTGCCTTTTGCGCCACGATTCAGGACGCACGCCTGTATCTGATCTTCCGTCTGCGCTTTGTCCGCTGCCTGACATGGGCAGAGGTTGCGGACCTCTTGGGGGACTACTACACCGAGGAGGGTGTCTGCCGCATGGCCTACAACTACCTTGCCAAGACTGAAAAAGAGAAGCCCACCGCCCAGAGTGCATGACCCACGATAGAGCCGCAGCACCTACAGACAGCACGAAAGCCCGCCCGGCTACACACCGGACAGGCTTTTTCTTTGCCCCAAACAGGCGATGAACAGGCGAAAACACCCGCCCCGCCGGGCATCCATCACAAGGCACACGGTAAGGCACACAGGAGGTAGTTTTTGGGGTAGTAAGGCACAAATGAGGCACTTTCCAGCCCTTTTGAAGCCTATATAAAGCAAGAAATCCCACGATTTACACCGCATTTTCAACGGTCAATCGTGGGATTTTGCTTGGTGCGATGGAAGGGACTCGAACCCCCGGCCTACTGATTCGTAGTCAGTCACTCTATCCAGCTGAGCTACCAACGCATACGTTCCGTTCGGAACATGATGTATTCTATCACTCATCCGGGGTTTTGTCAACACTTTTTCGGAAATATTTTTGAGATTTCCGAAAAAGAACGTCTTTTCATCCACTTTTCTTTTATTTTCTATGCATCAGCCCTGCTCTGCCAGAGCCTGCGCAATGCGGACGCCGGTCGGCGTGGCGGCAAGACCGCCCTGACCGGTCTCCCGGAGGTCGGGGGAGAGGAGGCTGCCCACGCGGCCCATGGCGTCGATGACCTCATCACAGGGGATGGCGTAGTCCACCCCGGCAAGGGCCATATTCGCACAGGAGACGGCGTTCACGGCGCCAACGACATTCCGCTTGACGCAGGGAACTTCCACGAGGCCGGCCACGGGGTCGCAGACGAGGCCCAGCAGGTTGCCCAGAGCCATTGCGGCGGCAGCGGCGCACTGCTCCGGCGCGCCGCCCTTGAGGTGGCAGAGAGCGGCGGCGGCCATCGCGCTGGCAGCGCCCACCTCGGCCTGACAGCCGCCCTCCGCGCCCGCGAGAGTGGCGCGGGCCGCGATGACCTGACCGAACCCGGCGGCGACATAGAGGGCGTCGCAAATGGACTCTTCGTCGGCCTCGCCGCTGCGGGCCAGCGGCAGCAGAACAGCGGGCAGGACGCCGCAGCTGCCCGCCGTGGGGGCAGCAACGATGCGCTTCATGCAGGCGTTGCACTCGGCGGTCTTGAGAGCTTCGGCAGTCACTGCGGCGAGGTAATCGCCGCCAAGGCTCTTTCCTTCTTGATGGGCCTGCTCCACCTTGGCCGCGTCGCCGCCCGAAAGGCCGCTTCGGCTGCGCTGGGCCGGGTCATAGTCCCGGCTGGTGGCCTGCATCACCTGCCAGAGGTGGTGCATCATCTCCCGGCTGTGGGCCTCGGTGAGGCGGCTCTCGGCTAAATCGCTGCGGAGGATGGCCTCCGAAAGGGAAATATTCTGGCTGCGGGCAGCGGCCAGCATCTCTTCACAGGATAAAAACGACACTTCTCAGCCCTCCTCGCATTCTTCCGGCTCGTCAATGTTCAGGCAAGTGACTTTGCGGATGCCCGGCATCACGGCCATCTGCTGTTCCAGCACGTGGGGGATGTGGGAGTCGCATTCCAGCACCATAACGGCGTAGCCGCCCGTCGCGGCGCGGAACACCTGCATGGACGCGATGTTGATGCGGCGCTGGGCCAGCGACATAGTGACCTCGGCGATGCAGCCGGGGGTGTCCTCGTTATGGATGATAAGGGTGTTGCTGTCCCCGCCAAAGTCGGCAGGCACACCGTCGATCTCCGTCACGCGGATGCGTCCGCCGCCCACAGAGGCCGCCTTCAGGACGAGGGTCCGGCCCGCCTTACTCTTTAAGGTAAGCACCGCCGTATTCGGGTGGGCGGCACGGAGCTCCACCGGATGGATGGTGAACTTCATGCCGGCCTCCTCGGCCAGCGCGAAGCTGTCGGGCAGGCGGGGGTCATCCGGGCGGAGACCCAGCAGACCCGCCACCAGCGCACGGTCGGTGCCGTGGCCCCGGCCTGTGGTGGCAAAGCTGCCGTAGAGCCCAATGTCCGCCTCGGCGGGGACGTCGCCCAGCAGCTTCTGGGCCGTATATCCAATGCGGGCGGCACCCGCCGTATGGCTGGAGGAGGGGCCGATCATCACCGGCCCGAGAACGTCGAACAGACGCATGAGGTGTACACTTCCTTTCGTTTTGCAGCGCCTGGGACCCCACTCGCTGACAAAAGAACAGATTTTCTTTCTTTTTATTATACCGCTTTTGAGCTTATTGTGCTATAATAACTTCATAATGTTTTGAATCTTGCCCTTTCAGGGGGCAGCACGGAGGGTAGAACCTATGAAACTGGTAAGCGTGGAAACTCCCGAAAAGAGTGTCTGCAAAATGACTTTCAGCGCTTCGGCTGAGGAGCTGGAAGCTGCGTCCAACGCCGTGTACGAGCGCACCCGCGCAACGTACACCATCAAGGGCTTTGCCAAGGGCGAGGCTGACCGCGCCCAGATCGAGGCCGACCGCGGCGAGCACACCTTCTGGTACGACGCCATCAACGATTTGATGGACAAGGACGTCCCGGCCCTGTACAACGCAGCGATGGCAGAACACGGCTTCCACGCTGTGGACGAGCCGGTCTACGACCTGGTCAGCGTGAAAAAGGACGAGGGCTTTGTGGCCACTGCCACCACCGCCCTGCAGCCTGAGCTGAACCTGACCCAGACCACCGGCTTCAAGACCGAGTGCGTCACCCCGGAAGTCACCGACAAGGAGATCGACGCTGTGCTGGAGCGCCGCCGCGCCATGGCCGCTGAGCTGGTGCCTCACAAGGGTCCGGCCGTCAAGGGCAACATCGTCCACATCGACTACGAGGGCCTGCTGGAAGGCAAGCCCTTCAACGGCGGCACCGCCCAGAACCAGACCCTGCAGCTGGGCAGCGGCCGGATGATCCCCGGCTTCGAGGAAGGCATCCTCGGCCACAAGGGCGGCGAGGAGTTTGACATCTTCGTCACCTTCCCGGCACGCTACCACGCCAAGGACCTGGCCGGCAAGCCCGTGGTCTTCAAAATCAAGCTGCACGACGTCTGCGTCCGCCAGCTGCCCGCACTGAACAGCGATTTTGCCAAGAAGGCTGCCAATGTGGACACCATGGACGAGTTCCGCGCCCAGATCCGTCAGCAGCTCCACGACAATAAACACGCCGCTGCGCTCAACCGCGCCAAGGACGCCATCCTCACCCAGCTGGCCGCAGCCGCTGAGGGCGAGCTGCCCAGCGTTCTCGTCGAGAGTGCCTATCAGCAGGAGATGGAGCAGATCCAGCAGCAGCTGCAGATGCAGCGCCTGAGCCTTGACCGTTACCTGAGCCAGATCCATCAGACCCGCGAGAGCTTCACTGCCGCTGTCCGCACTGCTGCGGAGAAGAACACCCGCGCCCGGATGGCCCTGCTGCAGATCGCTCAGAACGAGAACCTTGTCCCCACTGAGGAGGACATCGACAAGACCCTGTCCGAGCGCGCCGAGCGCACCAAGAAGACCCTCGAGGAAATCAAGGCTGCATCCAACGTGGAGGCCATCCGCCGCAACGAGGGCATCCGCCGCGCTGCCGACTATGTCATCGAGCACTCTACCATCGAAGAAAAATAATTTATCCTGCTTTTGCGCCTGCACCACTGTGCAGGCGTTTTTTATTGTTCATTTTTTCTCTCTTGACTTTTTTTCCCTGCTGCGGTATTTTTAGGGCGAGAAATTCTATCCGAGCCGCAGCTTCGGCCCGGACGGATATAGTAAAATCTTCTGCGGGACATTCCGCTCATCTATTTTATTGCGACAGGAGGTTTTCCTTATGAAAAAGTTTCTTCTCGCTCTTCTGACAGCTGTCACGGCGGCTGCATTCTTCTGCGGCGCGGCGGCACCTGTGGCCACTTACAGCGCCAGCTATGACGCACCGGCCGGCATCAACGCCATCGCGGTGCAGGACAACAGCGCTGCGGTCATTCTGCAGGCCGCCGACATCGACCACATCCGCGCCGATTACACCTACACCTCGAGCTACGCTTTTGAAAGCTCCAAGCTCTACGACTTCACGGTGGCGGGCAGCACCCTCACCGTGACCAAGACCCGGGAGCCCAACGCTTCCCTCATCATCCAGAGTGAGGACACCCGCAGCTGCACCCTGACGCTGCAGGTACCCCGCCAGACGCTGGCAAACATCACCGTCAGCACCACCAACGACAGCATCACGCTGAACGGCGTTTCGGCACAGACCGCCAGCCTCACCACCGACAATGGCCGCATCGAGGTGTCGAACTTCAACGGCTCCACCCTGAGCGGTACTACCCGCAACGGCAAGATCACCATGAGCGGCGTCACCTCCCAGAATGTGGCTGCCACCATCCAGAACAGCGGCACCCTCAAGCTGGAAAACATCTCTGCCAATGTCTGCAACGCCAAGGTGCAGAACGGCAGCATCACCGGCTCCGTGATCGGCAGCGGCAGCTCTTACGGCTTTGAGCTGGCCGCAGGCGGCGGCAAGATCCGCGTCTCCGACGCCAGCGACAAGAACTTCCTCTTCTCCGGCAAGGACACCCTGCAGCAGAATGCAGATGCCCCCAACAAGCTGAACCTCGCCACCAAGAACGGCGACGTTGAGGTCGAGTTCGTCCGTTAAAAGAACATTAAAAATGCCTGTGCAGCATCTGCCGCACAGGCATTTCTTTTTGTCCGGATACGGTCAGCTGAGCCAGTTGACGCCCATGACCACTACGCCGAGGATGACGAGGATGATGCCGGTGGCGCGGTTGAGGGTCTTGGCGTCGGCCTTATTGGCAAAGACCGCCGCGATGCGCGCCCACAGCAGGGTGAAGACGACGCAGAGCACCCAGACGTGCCAGTCCGGTGCGCCGCCGATGGCAAAGTGGCTGACAGCTCCGGTCAGGGCCGTGAAGGTCATGATGAACACGCTGGTACCCACAGCCGTTTTCAGCTCGTAGCCGAGGACGCTGGTGAGGATGAGGAGCATCATCATGCCGCCGCCTGCGCCGATAAAGCCGCAGATGAAGCCGATGAGGATGCCGCAGACGATGGACTGGACGGCCCGCTTCTTTGCGCTGACGCCCTGCATGGCCTCTTTGGTGGTCATGACGGGCCGGACGATGAACTTGATGCCCAGCAGGAAGGTCATGAACACCGAGAAACTGCCCATCGTGGCCGAGGGGAGCAGGCTGGCTACCCAGCTGCCCACCACCGTGAACACCAGCACGCTCACCATCATGATGAGGCCGTTTTTGATGTCGAGGTTCTTGTTTTTATGGTAGGTGTAGGCCGAGACGGCGCTGGCCAGCACATCCGACGAGAGGGCGATGCCCACGGCCATATAGGGGTCCATGTGCAGGAAGGTGATGAGCATGGGGCTGATGACAGCCGCCGCGCTCAGGCCCGCAAAGCCGGTGCCGAGGCCCGCGCCCATGCCGGCGAAAAAGGTGACGAAGATCGTAAATAAAATGTTCATGCTTCTCCTTCCAGAATGGCGTCCAGATTCTTATTTATAATGTCCATCGTCTCGAAGAACGCCTTTCGCTGTGCTTCGTTGGTGTGTTCCAGCAGACGTGCTCCAAATTCCTCCTGCAAGGCCCGGCCCTGCTCGATGATGGGGCAGGCTTTTTCGGTGCAGCGCAGCAGGGTGCGGCGGCGGTCGCCGGGGTCAGCCTCGCGGACGAGGTAGCCCTCCTGCACCAGACGGTCTACGTTCACCGAGACGAGGTTTGCTTTCAGTTTGCGCACCTCTACCACGTCGCTGGCGGTCTGGTAGCCGGGGTTGTTGGCGAGGAACATCAGGATGTCAAAAGCCGTCTGGGGCAGATGGAGCTTCTGGCACAGGGGTTTGCAGAGGGCGGCGTAAGCCGCCGAGGTCTTCCGCCCGAATTCGATGCCCGGGGTATTCATGGGACGCCTCCTTGTGATTCAAAATTGTATCATTCAAATTTGAAGTAATAATAGCACAAAAACGCAGCGATTGTCAAGAGAAAAGGAGCGGCCCGCATCTTGCAGGCCGCTCCCTGTTTCCGTTTTCTTTACAGCATCATGATGAGCCGCGTGCCGAAGGCCGCCAGCCATGCTACGATGCACTGATTTGCCACCATGATAAGCGCCCACTTGCCGCCCAGCTCCCGCTTGACCGAGGCCACCGCCGCGATGCAGGGCGTATAGAGCAGGCAGAACACCAGCAGGGGTGCAGCCGCCGCCGGGGACAGCGCGGCGGCAAAGGCCGCAGAAGAGCCATAGAGGATGGTGAGGGTCGAAACGACGCTCTCCTTGGCCATAAAGCCGGTGATCAGGGCCGTAGACACCCGCCAGTCGGCAAAGCCCAGTGGCGCAAACAGCGGCGCGATACCGCTGGCCAGCCATGCAAGGATGCTCTGCTGCGGGTCAGCGGTGAGGCTGAGCCGCAGGTCGAAGCTCTGCAGGAACCAGATGATGATGGTCGCCACAAAGATGACCGTAAAGGCGCGCTGGAGGAAATCGCGGGCCTTTTCCCAGAGCAGCTGGACCACATTCTTGAGGCCGGGCAGGCGGTAGTTGGGCAGCTCCATCACAAAGGGGACGGCCTCGCCCTTAAAGACACTGCTCTTCAGCAGGATGGCCATCAGAATGCCCACCGCAATGCCGAGGAAATAGAGGCTGACCATCACCAGAGCCGCGTGCTCCGGGAAGAAGGCCGCCGCAAACAGGCTGTAGATGGGCAGCTTGGCCGAGCAGCTCATAAAGGGGGTGAGCAGGATGGTCATTTTGCGGTCGCGCTCCGAGGGCAGGGTGCGGCTGGCCATGACGCCGGGGACGGTGCAGCCGAAGCCGATGAGCATTGGCACGATGCTGCGCCCCGAGAGGCCGATGCGGCGGAGAAGCTTATCCATCACGAATGCCACGCGGGCCATGTATCCGGTATCCTCCAGCAGAGAGAGGAAGAAGAACAGGGTCACGATGATGGGCAGGAAGCTCAACACACTGCCCACACCGGTGAAGATGCCGTCGATGACCAGCGAGTGGACGGCTGCGTTGACGTTCCACGCCGTGAGGGTGGAGTCCACCGCGGCGGTCAGGGCATCAATGCCCACTTCCAGCAGGTTCTGGAGCGCCAGACCGATGACGCCGAAGGTGAGGTAGAACACCAGCGCCATGATGCCCACAAAGGCCGGGATGGCGGTATAGCGGCCCGTAAGGAACCGGTCGATCTGGGCCGAGCGGAGCTGCTCCTTGCTCTGGCGGGGCTTCACGACGGTCTGCTCCACCAGCTGGTGGATGAAGTGGAACCGCATATCCGCGATGGCGGCGGCGCGGTCCAGACCCCGCTCCTGCTCCATCTGGACGATGATGTGCTCGATCATCTCTTTTTCGTTCTGGTCGAGCTTCAGGGCCGCCTCGATGCGCTGGTCGCCCTCCACGAGCTTTGTGGCCGCAAAGCGCACCGGGATGCCTGCGGCCTCGGCATGATCCTCGATCAGGTGGATGATGCCGTGGATGCAGCGGTGGACTGCGCCGCCGTGATCCTCCTCGCTGCAGAAATCCATCCGGCCCGGCCGCTCCTGATACTTTGCGACATGGAGCGCATGATCCACCAGCTCGTCCACGCCCTCGTTCTTTGCCGCAGAGATCGGCACGACCGGGATGCCCAGCATGGCCTCCATCTTATTGATGCGGACAGTGCCGCCGTTGCCGCGCATCTCGTCCATCATGTTCAGCGCCAGCACCATCGGCGTATCCAGCTCCATGAGCTGCATGGTGAGGTACAGATTCCTCTCGATGTTGGTGGCGTCCACGATATTGATGATGCCCGTGGGCTTCTCGCCGATGATAAACTGCCGGGTCACGATCTCCTCGCTGGTATAGGGCGACATGGAGTAGATGCCGGGCAGGTCTGTGACCTCCGTATTCGGGTTATTCCGGATCGCACCGCTCTTGCGGTCCACCGTCACACCCGGGAAATTGCCGACGTGCTGGTTGGAGCCGGTGAGCTGGTTGAAGAGGGTCGTCTTGCCGCAGTTCTGGTTGCCCGCCAGCGCAAAGGTAAGGGTCGTGTCGTCAGGCAGAGGGTTCTCGCCCTTTTTGGTGTGGTAGCGTCCGCCTTCGCCGAGGCCCGGGTGCTCCACCGGCTTTTCACTTTCTGCCGCCGCCTTTTTCGCCGCCGGGGCTTTGGCCAGAGTGACCCCGATGCGGGCGGCATCGTCCAGCCGGAGGGTCAGCTCGTAGCCGTGGATGCTCAGCTCCATCGGGTCGCCCATCGGGGCAAATTTGACCAGCGTGACCTCCTCACCGGGGATCAGCCCCATATCCAGAAAATGCTGCCGCAGAGCGCCTTCGCCGCCCACGGTCCCGACCACGGCAGTCTCGCCGATGTTCAAATCTTTCAACGTCATATGGAATGTTCCTCTCGAGCGCGTTTGTTAGTTTGCATTAACAACAGTAATATAGGCTAACTTTCCGGCGTTGTCAAGAGAAACGGGGCTGTTCTGAACTGTTCTCTGAAAAAAATCATGCCGCCTTCCTCGAATATCAGAAAAAGTGCAAAAATAAGAGCCTGTCCTCGAAATAAATCGCAGGACAGGCTCTTATCGTTTTTTATTCAGTTCGCGGTGTGGTAGCCGTCAGGGTTCTTCTTCTGCCAGTTCCAGCTGTCGGCGCACATTTCCTCGATGCCGTACTCAGCCACCCAGCCAAGCTCATTCCTGGCCTTGGTGGGGTCAGCATAGCACTCGGCGATGTCGCCGGGGCGGCGGGCCTCGATGACGTAGGGGATGGGCTTGCCGCAGGCCTTCTCGAAGGCGTGGATGACATCCAGCACGCTGTAACCCTTGCCGGTGCCGAGGTTGCAGATGAAGAGGCCGCAGTTCGTTTCCAGCTTCTTGATGGCGCAGACATGGCCGCGGGCCAGGTCCACGACATGGATGTAGTCGCGGACGCCGGTGCCGTCGGGAGTGGGGTAGTCATTGCCGAAGACATGGACCTTTTCCAGCTTGCCCACAGCCACCTTGGCGATGTAGGGCATGAGGTTGTTGGGGATGCCGTTGGGGTCCTCGCCGATGAGGCCGGACTTGTGGGCGCCGATGGGGTTGAAGTAGCGCAGCAGAGCCACGTTCAGGGTGGGGTCAGCCTTGCAGACATCGGTGAGGATGCGCTCGGTCATGGCCTTGGTGGTGCCGTAGGGGTTGGTGGTGGCACCCACGGGGAAGTCCTCGGTGATCGGCACACTGGCGGGGTCGCCGTAGACGGTGGCGGAAGAGCTGAACACGAAGTTGTGGCAGTTGTGCTTGCGCATCACATCCAGGATGACCAGCGTGCAGTTGAGGTTGTTGTAGTAGTATTCGATGGGCTTGGACACGCTCTCGCCAACGGCCTTATAGGCTGCGAACTGGATGACCGCCGTGATGTCGGGACACTCGGCGAAGATCTTCTCCACATCCTCGTGTTTGGTCATATCGGCCTGATAGAAGCGGAAGTCCTTGCCGGTGATCTGCTTGACGCGGTCGAGGACCACAGGGGATGCATTGTAGTAATTGTCCGCCACGACGACGTCGTAGCCGGCATTCAGGAGCTCGATGCAGGTGTGGCTGCCGATGTAGCCTGCGCCGCCGGAAACCAAAATAGCCATGTCCAGTACCTCTCTTGTTCCAAATGTTGCTTCGCACAGAGCCCTTGTGCTCTGTCTGCCTAAAGGATACCGCTTTTTGCACAGAGAATCAAGTACCGGCTTTTTTATGAAAATGTATTTTTGTTGCATCTTTTCGGCCAGTCTGATGAACTGCAAAGATTTTTAGTCCGCAAGGCATGGAGAGGACACGCAAAAAACAGCAAAGGGCAGCTCCCGCAAGAGAGCTGCCCTTTGCTGCGGCTGATATTCGCTTAGAAAACGGATTCTCTTTTATAATCGGCCGCACTGACGGCCGGTGAAGAAGCGGAGCGTAGTGTTGGCTCGGAAGACTTTGCCTGCCCGCAGCACCGTCGTCGGGAACTCCGGGTGAGAGGGGCTGCAGGGGAAGTGCTGGGTCTCAAGGGCAAAACCGCCGTACTTTTCCAGCGGGACGCCGCCCTTGCCGGGGGAGGGGCAGTTCTGCAGGAAGTTGCCGGTGTAGAGCTGGATGCCCGGCTGGGTGGTGTACATCTTCATGCTGATGCCGGTCTTGTCGCTGGACGCCCAGGCGCAGAGGCTCTGGCTGGCACCCCGGGGCCGGTCGAGGATATAGCAGTGGTCGAAGCCGCCGCCCGCCATGGTGGTCTGGTAGAAGCCGGTGTCGAGGTCGCGTCCCAGAGGCTTTCCGGTACGGAAGTCCATCGGCGTACCGTCCACGGGCAGGATCTTGCCCGTGGGGCAGGTCTCGTTGTTGCCCTCGAGGTAGTTGGAAGCGTAAATTCGGAGCTTCTGGCCCAGCACATTGCCGCCGCCGTCGAGGTTGAAGTAGGTGTGGTTGGTCAGGTTGATGATGGTGTCCTCGTCAGTGGACACACGGTAGTCCATCCGCAGGGTGTTGTCCGGCGTGAGGATATACCGCACACTGACCTTCAGATTTCCGGGGAAACCGTCTTCGCCCGCCGGGCTTTCGGTCTCCATCAAAAGGGTGTCGCCGAACGTCTTCACATCGTAAATTTTGCGGGGGAAGGTGCCGTGCAGGTGATTTTTGCCATTGTTGGCTTCCAGCTTGTAGGTCTTGCCGCTGAGAGAAAATTCCGCATTTTCAATGCGGTTGGCGTACCGGCCCACGAACGCACCGCAGCAGGTGCTGCCGGATGAGTTGAAATCCGCCTCATAGTCGGCGAGGGTGTCGTGTCCGATGACCACATCCACCAGACCCGTTTTTGTAGGGACGAAGAGATTTTTGATCACACAGCCATAGTTCAGCACGCTGATCTCAAGTCCACCAGGATTGGAGATGATGTATTCATCCACCTTATCGCCGTTTTTGGTCACACCAAAGGGCTTGGAGCGGAACTGTGCCATAAGGCTCGCCTCCTTCTTCATTATTTTCGGTCAGGGCAGCGCAGCCCCAACCTCGTCCATAATTATGATTATAGCACAGTTTTCCAGACTTGTGTGAGAATGCTTTTAGATTTATCTTCCAAAATTTCGAGAGATTTTTTGGACATATTGCGAAAAAGCCTTTCATCTTAAAAGGCTCTCCCCTTGGGAGAGGCTTTGCCCTCACGCAAAAAAGAGACTGCCGCGCTGCGGCAGTCTCTTTTGCGTTTCAATGTAAGGGTCACGTCTCCGGCTGAGCCGCGGCGGCGTTCGACTGCGCGATATACTCGGCGGCATCATCGGGGATGTCGTCCATCCCGTCGTCACCTACATCGACCACCAGCGGCGGCTTCTTGAAGAGGATGTCGTAGAGGATGGGGACGATGTACAGGGTCATCAGGGTGGCATAGCTCAGGCCGCAGATGATGACGATGGCCATGCCGCTCATGAGCTGGCTCGCCATATCGTTGCTGAACACCATCTGCAGCATGGCCAGAACGGTGGTCAGGGTGGTCATGAGGATAGGACGCATACGGGTCTTGCCGGTGGCGACAAGGGCCGCACGGCGCTCCAGACCGCCCAGACGCAGCTGGTTGGCGTAGTCCACGAAGACGATGCCGTTGTTGACGACGGTACCCATCAGGACGATGAAGCCCATCAGGGAGATCATGGTCAGCTGCTGGCCGGTGACCAGCATACCCAGCAGGCCGCCGGTGAAGGCCAGCGGCACGGTGAACAGGACGATGAAGGGGGACAGCAGGCTCTGGAACTGAGCCACCATGACCAGATAGACGAAGGGCAGGGCCAGAGCCATCCACTGCACCATCTCGTCGACCATCAGGTTGACGGTGGAGGATTCGCCGCCCAGCGAGAAGGAGCAGCCCTCGGGCATCTCATCGGTGAGGGCGAAGGCGTCCAGCGTCTTCTGCAGCACGCGGGACTGGACCGTGGTGTTGTAGCCGTCCAGCGTGTCTGCCGTCACCGTGATGTAGCGGGTCTGGTTCTCGCTGGTGATGGAGTCGGGGGCAGTACCCGTCGTCCAGGAAGCAATATCGCCCAGCGTGCAGGTGCCGGTGGTGGTGGTGCCGGTGGCGTCCATGACGCTGGTGGTGAAGGTCATGTCCATCATGTTTTCCTTGGTCACAGGGTCAAGATTATCACTGATCTGGACTTTCATGGTGGAGCCGTCTACCGTGACGGGCGTCTCCGCCGTCGTGGTGGTGGTGAGCTTGGCGGCGATCTGCTGGTAGACCTGCGCGACAGTCAGGCCATAGGCGCGGACCTTGTCGCGGTCGATGTCCAGATTGATGGTCGCATCGCCCTGACCGAGGCCGGTGGCGGCATTGGCGAAGCCCTCGGTGTCGTTGACCATCTGGACGACCTTATCGCCCAGTGCGGTAATGGTATCGGCGTCGGGGCCGTAGATCTTGACAGAGAGGCCGCTGCTCAGCTGGCTGGTCAGGTCCTGCATACCGCTGATCTCGACGGTGCCGGTGCAGTTCCCGACGCCGGAAACGGCATCATTCAGGGCCTGCTCCACGGCGGCGATCCGGGTAGAGGACAGTGACTCGTCCAGCATGACGTTGAACTGGTAGCTGCCGTAGCTGTTGGCGGCGCTCAGCAGGTCGGTAATAGCGCTGGGCAGGCCCAGCTGGCCGATGTCGATGCCGGCCACAGTGGTATCGGTGGTGACGCCCACCTCTTCCACGCCCTCCACAGCCATGACGGCCTCGACGACCTGTCCGGCCACACCGTAGGATTCCTCTTTGGTCAGGCCGTCGTCGGTGGAGAGGGCGATGGTGGCCTCATTGCTGGAAATTTCGGGCAGAAGGACGACGCCCATGGAGAAGATCTTCCAGCCGCAGAAGGCCAGCAGCACGACAGCGGCCAGCAGCGGCAGAGCGCGGTGCTGCAGGCACCACTCGAGGCTGTGGGCATACTTATCCTGGATCTTTTCGAACCAGACCAGACGCTTCGGCTCAGCCTTTTTCAGAACGGTGGAAGCAGCGGCAGGCACGACGGTGATGGCCACGATGAGAGAGGCCATCAGGCAGTAGCCGATGCACATGGACATGGGCTGCAGCAGGCTGCGCACCGTGCCGGAGGCGAACACCACCGGCAGGAAGACGCAGACCGAAGTAAGGGTGGAGGCCACGACCGACATGCCCACCTGACGAGCGCCCTGCACGGCGGCGCGGGCCGCCGGTACGCCCCGGCCCCGCAGACGGTAGATGTTCTCGATGACGACGACCGAGTTATCCACCAGCATACCGACGCCCAGCGAAAGGCCCGCCAGCGTCATGATGTTCATGTCGAGGCCGGTGAAGTACATCAGAACGACGGCGAACAGGACAGACAGCGGGATGCTGACGCCGACCACGAGGGTGGGCTTGATGTCCTTCAGGAAGATGGCCAGCACGATGATGGCCAGCGCAGCGCCCACCAGCATACTGCTGATGATGCTGTTGACGATGATGGTGATGTAGTTGCCCTGGTTGGACAGGACGACGACGTGAAGGTCAGAATACTGAGCCTGCAGCTCCTTGAAGGCATTCAGGCAGCCGTCCGAGACGCTGCTGGCGCTGGAATTGGCGTTGCGGAAAATTTTCAGCACCACGGCCCGCTCCCCGTTCAGGCGGGTGTAGCTGGCCTCGGCGTTGTCGATGACGGCCACATCGGCCACATCGGAGAGGCGGACATCGCCGAAGCCATCGACATGGAGCAGAAGTGCGCCCTCGATGTCCGAAACGCTGTCGTACTCTTCGCCGACCTTCAGCAGCCAGGACTCGCCGCTCTTATCGGCGACGTAGCCGGCAGGCATCGAGAAGTTCTGGGCGTAGATGAGCTGGGCGAGGGTCTTGATGTCCAGCTGCTTGGCCACATCGGCGCTGGCAAGGGCCTTTTCCTTGCTCTCCTCGTAGAGCTGCTTGGCGTCTTCCAGCTGGTTCTCATAGTCCTTGAGCATCTCGCGGGCCTCAGTAAAGCGCATATAGGCGCTGAGCTGCTGGCTGGAATAGCTGCCCAGAGCGACGGAGAACTGGTTCATCAGGCCGGGGACATTGTCCATGGCTTTGATGACCTCGTCCAGAGTCTTATAAATGGTGCTCAGGCTATTGGAGACTTCCAGCTCGTCGGCAAGGTCGGAGACGGTGCCGTCGCTGGTACCCAGACGGCCCTGCAGCTCCTGCAGAGCGGCGGTGAGCCTATCGGTGATGTCGCGCAGCTCGCCGACGATCTCGATGAGGGAGTCGATGTCCCGCATACCGGTCTGGTTGAACTGGTCCACGACACGCTGCAGGCCGTCGCGGACGTCGATGAGGGCCTGCCGGATCTCCGGTTCATTGACCACGCCGATGAGCTGGTTGACGCTGTTCAGCAAAGCCTGCGCCTGGTCGCGCACGACAGTGACGGCGTCGGCCACCTCCGTACCCATCTCTGCCATGACCGTATCGGAGACGGTGTTGCCGAAGTTTTTCAGCTGTTTTTCATACTCGGCGCGGCCCTCGGCGATTTGCGCCTCCGCGGCGTCGAGCCGGGCGCGGGCGTCGGCCAGCTGGGTGTCGATGAGCTCCAACAGGCGGGCGTTCACTTCGTCTATCTTATCCTGATTCAGCTGCACCTGCACCATCTTTTCGATGAGGCCGTTGGCCGACACGCTGGAAACGCCGCTGGTGCGGCCCACATAAGGCACAAGGGTGTTATCCACGAAGTCCGACAGATCGTAGACATCGCTGCCCTCCCGGCTGACAGCCACCGTCATAAAGGCGTTCATGTTCAGACTGTACTCGATGATGGAGGGGGTCAGACAGGTGCTGGGCAGACTGGACGCGGTCTGATCCACCTTATTGGAGGTCTTGACCATCGCGCTGTTCATGTCGGTGCCTTCGGCGAATTTCATGAGCAGAAGGCTGTAGTTTTCTGCCGAGGTCGCCGTGATCTTCTCGACGCCGGACACTGTACCCAGCGCGTTCTCCATCACATCGGAGACTTCTGACTCCACACGCTCCGGGCTGGCACCGGGGTAGACGGTGACCACCATGAGGTATGGCGTACTGATGTCGGGCAGAAGGTTCGTCTGCAGGTTCGTGATGGACACGAAGCCCAGCAGCAGGACCATGATGACCGCAACAAGGATGGTGAACGGCTTTTTGACACTAAATTTTTCCATGATTTCCTATCCATTTCTTTTTTATGCCGCCGCGCGGCAAAAGGTACGCCGCAACCACGGCAGCACCCTCTGAACGCTTCTTATCGTTCCTATTATACACGAGGGAATCTCCCTTGCAATAGTCCTGAAGTTAATATTTAACAAAACTTTCCTTAAGCCACCTTCGTTTAGGAAGTCAATGGGAATATCCCGGCTACTTTCTTGCCATATTTCGTGGAAATACGGGCCGGATTATGCTATACTAGAATGCAGAATGGAATTTTATCGCAATTTCAGGCACAGCGCCTATCCAGACTGCTCAAGGCCCATGTTCCGGGCTTATATACGTTCGATACGACCCCAAAGAGGAATGCTATGAAGAAAGTTATATCCGTCCGTTTCAAGGACAACGGCAAGACCTATTATTTTGACCCCGCAGACACCCCCATCAAGACCGGCGACTATGTTATCGTCGAGACGGCCCGGGGCGTGGAGTGCGGCGAAGTGGTGCAGGGCGTGAAGGAGATCGCCGACTCCGCCGTCCCCAAGGCCCTCAAGCCCATCACCCGGATGGCCGACAGCGTGGACGTGCGCCGGATGCGCCAGAACCGCGAGGATGAGAAGCGCGCCTACCACACCTGCCAGGAGTGCATCGCCCGCCACGGGCTGGAAATGAAGCTGGTGGAGGCCGAATACACCCTCGACCGCTCCAAGATCATGTTCTATTTCACCGCCGATGGCCGTGTGGACTTCCGTGAGCTGGTCAAGGACCTGGCCGGCATCTTCCACACCCGCATCGAGCTGCGCCAGATCGGCGTGCGCGACGAGAGCAAGATGATAGGCGGTCTGGGCATCTGCGGCCAGCCCTTCTGCTGCAGCCGCTTCCTGAAAGACTTTCAGCCCGTCTCCATCAAGATGGCAAAAGAGCAGGGTCTTTCCCTCAACCCGACCAAGATCAGTGGTGCCTGCGGCCGCCTGATGTGCTGCCTGGCCTACGAGGAGAGCGCCTACGAGTACCTGAACAGCATCATGCCCATGGTGGGCAGCACCGTCCGCACACCAGATGGCCTCGGCACCGTGCTCGAGGTCAACCCCATCTCCGGCTATCTGCGGGTGCGCTGCGGCACCGAGGCCTTCGCGCCCCGGTACTATAAGGTGAGCGTCTGCGAGTATATCTCCGGCGGCAAGCGCGCACCCCGCCGCCCCGACCCGGACGATGATTATTCCGGCGTGCGCGACCCCGCCCCGGTGGTGGCTTCGGCCAACGCCGACGGCACCTCGTCCTGCCCCGGCTGCGGCAGAAAAGATAAAAAATAAGAGGCTGGAAATGGTGGGGTCTCCGAACAGTTAGTCTGTTAGAACTAACTTTACTTCGTGATTTTCGCCAAAAAACCTCTTCAAATTTCTCCAAAAGTTAGCCTGCGCTTTTGTGCAACCCACCAAAAAACGAAAAATTGCTTTTGGGCGGGTACGGTTAGTCTTGCCTTTTTGAAACGGCTTTGTTAGAATGCAGTCAAGGATACGATTTCCGAGGGGTCTGCCAGAGCCGTGCAGGGGCAGATTTCTTCATAAATACTGAGCACGGGGAGATAAAGGAGAGTTCTATTATGGCACACAAGGTTTCTGACGCATGTGTTGGCTGCGGCGCTTGCGAGGGCGCTTGCCCCGTTGGTGCAGTCGCTGTTGAGGGCGGCGTTGCAGTTGTGAACGCAGACGCTTGCATCGATTGCGGCGCTTGCGAGGGCGCTTGCCCCACCGGTGCTATCACCGCTGAATAATTTTTAGCAGATAGCGCGCGAATAACGCATCAAAAGCAGCAGACCTGCCAGGCGGGTCTGCTGCTTTTCTTTCTTGCATAATTTTTTCATCTTTCGGGACACAATATTTTGTCGGAGGATTTCGGCTGGGCGTATGGAACATTCTACCGAGATTTTGTATAATAAAACAGAAGTATACTGCTCCGCCGTCCACCGGTTCGGCTCGGACGCGCTTTTGCTGGCCCGCTTCTGCGAGCCGCGGCGCAGCCAGAAGGCGGCAGACCTGTGCTCCGGCTGCGGCATCGTGAGCCTTGAGTGGCACGACAGGGGTCATCGCGGCCCCTGCGCCGCCGTGGAATTGCAGCCCGAGGCCAGTGCGCTCTTACAGGAGGCTGTGGCTGCGCAGGGCATCGAGCACATCACCCCTTATCTCGCCGACCTGCGCACCTTCCGGGAAGGGGAGGGCCAGTTCGATGTCTGCGCCTGCAACCCGCCCTACTTTACCGCCGGGCCGCAGAGCACCGACGCGGGCCGTGCCACGGCCCGCCACGAGACGGACTGCACCCTCGAGGATGTCTGCGCCTGTGGTTTCCGCCTGCTGAAAGACGGCGGAAAGCTTTCCCTCTGCCATCGGCCCGAGCGCCTGGCCGAGGTGCTGGCTGTGCTGCGGGCGCACCGCCTCGAGCCGAAGCGTCTGGCCTTTGTGAAGAATGAGCCTGACGCCGCACCGTGGCTTTTTCTTGTGGAAGCCCAGAAAAACCGCCGCACCGGTCTGCGCATCGAACCGGATGTGCTCATCACCGCCGGGGCAGCGATGTACGGAGAAGTAAAATAACAACATCAGGGAGGTCAATCATGGCCGGTATTCTTTATATCGTGGCAACCCCCATCGGCAATCTGGACGACATGCCGCCCCGCGTGGCCGCCACCTTCGGCGCGGCGGACTTCGTGGCCGCTGAGGACACCCGCGTGACCATGCGGCTGCTGAACTATCTGGGCCTGAAAAAGCCGATGGTCAGCTACTACGAGCACGCGTTGCAGAAGGGCGAGGGCATCCTGCGCCGGATTGAGGCGGGCGAGAACTGCGCCCTCTGCTCTGACGCCGGAATGCCCTGCGTCTCTGACCCGGGCGAGGTCATCGTGCGGGACGCGCTGGCCCGGGGCATCAAAGTCGTGCCTGTCCCGGCGGCGTCCGCCTGCGTGACGGCGCTGGCCGTCTCGGGCCAGGATACCTCCCGCTGGGTGTTCGAGGGCTTCCTGCCCGTGAACCGGAAGCAGAAAAAAGAGCGTCTTGCTGAGCTTCTGGGTGAAAAGCGGACCGTCATCTTCTACGAAGCGCCCCACAAGCTGCGCACGACGCTGGACGACCTCGTGAACGCCTTCGGCCCGGAGCGGAGCATCACCCTCTGCCGTGAGCTGACCAAGCTCCACGAAGAGATCTGGAAGACCACCCTCGGGGAGGCACAGGCCCACTACGCCGCCAACGAGCCGAGAGGCGAGTATGTTCTGGTCATGGCCGGTGCGCCAGCTTCCACAGAGCCGGAAGCAGAAATGACCCTCGAGCAGGCCGCACAGCGCGCCCTCGAGCTGACCGGACAGGGCTTCGGCCCCACTGCCGCCGCCAAGGCCGCAGCCCAGGGGACGCCCTACTCCAAGAGCGAAGTATATAAGGCACTGCTGACCATCCAGCAGCGCGACCCGGAATAAAATTTGAGGAGGATCCTTTTCCCGTGACGAAACTTCTGATTTTGAGCGACAGCCACAACAGCCGTCTGGCCCTCGAAAACATTCTGGCCGCCGAGGCGGACAGCATCGATGCGCTCATCTTTCTGGGCGACGGCCTGCGCGACCTCGAGCAGGCGCTCACCTTTTACCCCTCTCTGCGGGCCTATGCTGTAGCCGGAAACTGCGATTTCGGTGCGCTGGAGCCGCTGGACGGGCTTGCCGCCTTTGACGGGGTGGTCGTCTTCTACACCCACGGCCATATGTACGGGGTGAAATACGACCTCGACACGCTGGCTGACGCAGCCGCAGCCCGGGGCGCGAACGTCGCCCTCTTCGGTCACACCCACATCCCGGTGGCAGAAGAGCGGGGCGGGGTGTTCCTGTTCAACCCCGGCTCCTGCGGCCGGTGCTACACCGGCCCCAACACCTACGGCATCCTGACCCTTGCCGACGGCAAGGTGGTCAGCCACGAGCACAAAGAGGTACCCAAAGCATGAGCATCAACGAGGTGCGCTGGCTGTCCGAGTGCGGCAGCACCAACGCTTACGCAAAAGAGCATTTTGAAGAGTTCGGCCCGGTGGGCGCGGTATACACCACCAATCAGACCGCAGGCCGGGGCCGTCTTGGCCGCAGCTGGGTGAACGCCGAGGGCCGCGCCCTCTATTATACGGCGGTCATCCGGGAGCCGCTGGCCCAGCCTGCCACCCTGCCACTGCTGGCAAGCCTTGCCGTCCGCGATCAGCTGGCCCAGCGCTACGGCGTGGACTGCCGGATAAAATGGCCCAATGATCTGCTGCTGAACGGCAAAAAGATCGTGGGCATCCTCTGCGAGAGCGTCAGCTACGGCTACCAGATGCAGGGCCGGGGCATCGTCTGCGGCATCGGCATCAATCTGGCACAGCCCCAGAGCTATTTCGACGCCGCAAACCTGCCCAACGGCACCTCCCTCGAATTGCAGGGCGCGAAAGTGGACCTTGCCGCCGACCCCCAGTGGCTGGCCGAGGCGCTGACGGACTTCGGCTTTGACCGTCCGCTCTACACCTTCGCGCGGGAGGGCTTCGCTCCCTTCCGGGACGAGTACAAGGCGGCCTGCGTCAACCTGGGCCGCCACGTCACCTTCGATTTGCCGGGCGGCGGCACAGGCAGCGGCACAGCCATCGACGTGGACGCCGACGGCCAGCTCATCGTCCGCACCGACAGCGGCGAGGAGAGGGTCTTCACCGGCGAAGTCTCCGTCCACGGCATCTACGGGGCCATATAAATTCTCCAGCATTCCAGCGCCTCTGCGGGCCGTCCGGCCCCGGGGGCGCTTTTTAGAAGCTGTTTTTGTAAGCAGGGTGCGCCGAACGGCGAGGATTTTTGCCCGCAGACAAGGCGATTTTCCGCAGCAATCCTGAC
>OGEZ01000090.1_pt1 | contig 99692 bp, 93 predicted proteins | sample 1570831 | NCBI WGS metagenome assembly OGEZ01 (sample SAMEA2582059, study PRJEB24529) | metagenome | biome: Human gut stool | place: China | collected 2011 | reverse complement strand
CTTCTCGTCGAACATGGCGTCCCAGCTGGTGATGGGCTCATCCACCATGGTGGTGTTGTAGATGATGCCCAGGGTGCCCCAGGTGTAGGGAACGGTGTACTTGTTTTCGGGATCGAAGCTCAGATTCTTGTAACGGTCGTCGATCTTTTCATAGTTGGGGATGTTGTCATAGTTGAGCTCCGCCAGCATGTCCTCGGCAATGAGCCGGGCGATCATATAGTCAGAGGGGACGATGACGTCGTAGTCGCCGGCACCGGTCTTCAGCAGGGAATAGAGGGCTTCGTTGCTTTCGGCCGTCTGGTAGTTGACCTTGATGCCGGTTTCTTCCTCGAATTGATAAATCAGATTCTCATCGATGTATTCACCCCAGCTGCACACGTTGACGACCCGCTCTTCTTCGCTGCTGCCGCAGCCGGTCAGGGTCATGGCGGCCACCATCATCATGGCAAGGGCCAAGGCAAGTGTCTTTTTCAATTGATCATTCCTCCAGTATTTCTCCTAAAATCTATCTCAAGGCCGATGGGCCATGGGACCTCAGATGCGCCGCATTTCCCGGCGGCGTTCCTGCCGTGCCTCGCGGATGTTCACGATGGCCAGCAGGATCAGCACGGTCACGAACAGCAGCGTAGAAATGGCGTTGATCTCCGGGCTGACCCGCTTTTTGGTCATGCTGTAAATAGCCATGGCCAGGGTGGAAGTGGTAGCGCCGGCGGTAAAGTAGGAGATGACAAAGTCGTCGATGCTCATGGTAAAGGCGATGAGCATACCGGAGACGATGCCCGGCTTGATCTCAGGCAGAGCCACCTTCCAGAACGCCTGCATCCAGGTGCAGCCCAGGTCCTGCGCCGCGTCGATGAGATTCTTGTCCATCTGGCGCAGCTTGGGACTCACCGACAGGATCACATAGGGGATGTTGAAGGTGATGTGGGCGATGAGCAGGGTGGCAAAGCCCTGGTAGAGCCGGGGAGCGGTGAGCCGGTAGGTCTCCTCCATCCAGGTCACAAAGCCGTTCCAGGCCCCAAAGGCTGCCACAAAGAGCAGACACAGGCTCACACCGGTGACAATATCCGCATTCATCATGGGGATGTTGTTGATGGTGAGCAGAGGATTGCGCCAGCGGCGCTTCATATTGTAAAAGCCGATGGCAGCGAAGGTGCCTGCCACAGTAGCAATGAGAGTGGCCAGCACAGAAACCAGCAGGGTGGTGTAGACGCTCTGCATGATCAGCCGATCCTGGAAGAGCTCCACGTACCATTTCAGGGAGAAGCCCTTCCATACCGCGCTGCTGTTGCCCGCGTTAAAGGAGAAGATGATCAGCAGCAGGATGGGGGCGTACAGAAACAGAAACACCAGTCCCATGAACAGGCGGCTGCCGAAGGAATTTTTCTTGTTCACAGCAGCATCGCCTCCTCTTCTCCCTCGCCGAAGCGGTTCATCACATACATGCAGATGATGACAATGACCATCATCACCAGAGCGATGGCGCTGCCCAGATAGGGATTATATGCACCGCCCAGGAATTGCAGCTCAATGAGATCGCCCAGCATCATCTGCGTGCCGCCTCCCATCAAACGGGAGATGGCGAAGGTAGAAACCGACGGGACAAAGACCATCGTCACACCGGACAGAATACCGGGCAGAGACAGGGGAAAGATGACCCGGCGGAACACCACGGTGGAACTGGCGCCCAGATCCCGGGCGGCCTCCAGCAGGGAGTGGTCCAGCTTGATGATGACAGAGTAGATGGGCAGGATCATAAAGGGCAGGTAGTTATATACCATGCCCAGCACCACAGCGCCCGAGGTGCCGATCATCTTAAAGTAGGTGATATCGGTGCCGAAGATGTTGTTGATGAGGTTAAATAGCCCGATGGCGGAGAAAAACTGGTTGAGAAAACCGTTCTTCTCCAAAATGGCCAGCCAGGAGTAGGTGCGCAGAAGGAAATTCATCCACATGGGCAGCATGATGATCATCATGGCGGTGCGCTGGAAGCCGGGACCCTCCTTGGCCATAAAGTAGGCCACCGGATAGCCGATGAGCACGCAAATCAAGGTGGCGATGATGGCCAGCTGGAAGGAGCGGGCAAAGACCACAGCGTAGTCGCCCATGCGGGAGAAGTTAGCCAGAGTAAAGCCGCCGTCCGGGGGCGCGGCGGTAAAGGCGTAGATGACCACCATGATGATGGGGGCCACCACAAACAGAGCCATCCAAATTACATAGGGGATGGAGAACAGAGCCAGCTTATTCTTCTTCATCCGGGTCCTCCCGAGGGTCTTCCTCCTGGTCCGGATCGTAGGTGGCGTCGCCGATCTCGTCATACTCCTCACTGTAAGAGGAGTAGTCGCCAAACATGCCGGAATAGTGGCTCTTTTTCATCACGTGGAAGCCGTCGGGATCGATCTTGATGCCGATGTGGGAGCCCTCGGGGCAGAAGTCGGTGGTCTGAATGAGCCACTTAAAGCCATAGAAGTCTACGATGATATCGTAGTGCATTCCCTTGAAGGTAACGTTGGTGACGGTGCCCTTGAGCTGGCCCGCCGCCTCGTCTACAATGTCCACATCCTCGGGACGGATGACCACGTCTACCGGCTCGTCCTTCTCAAAGCCCTTGTCCAGGCACTGGAAGCGGCGGTTGAAGATCTCCACCACGCCGTCGGCGCGCATAATGCCGTCAATGATGTTGGACTCACCGATGAAGTCGGCCACAAAGGCGTTTTTCGGCTCGTTGTAAATATCCTCAGGAGTGCCGATCTGCTGGATCTTGCCCGCGTCCATGACCACCACGGTGTCCGACATGGACAGGGCCTCTTCCTGATCGTGGGTGACATAGATAAAGGTGATGCCCATGGCCTGCTGGATGCGCTTGAGCTCATTCTGCATGTCCTTACGCAGGCGCAGGTCCAGGGCCCCCAGAGGCTCGTCCAGTAGCAGGACCTTGGGCCGGTTGACCAGAGCGCGGGCGATGGCCACACGCTGCTGCTGTCCGCCGGACAGGGAGGATACAGAGCGCTTCTCAAATCCGTTGAGGTTGACCACGTGGAGCATCTCCATGACCCGGTCATGGATCTCCTGCTCAGGCAGTTTGACCTTGCGCTTGGTCTCCGGGTCCACCTTAGGGATACGCAGACCAAAGGCGATATTTTCAAATACATTTAAATGGGGGAACAGGGCGTAGCGCTGGAAAACCGTATTGATCGCCCGTTTATGAGGCGGAACATCATTAATCCTCACGCCGTCAAAAAATACGTCCCCCTGGGTAGGCGTCTGAAAACCACCGATGATACGAAGCGTGGTTGTCTTGCCGCACCCACTGGGACCCAGCAGCGTGAGGAATTCCTGATCGTTGATATAAAGGTTGATGTTGTCAAGGACCACGTCGCCGTCAAAGGCCATGGTGCAGTTTGACAGGCGGATCAACTCCTTAGACATATATCCTCCCCCATTTCTGTTTTATAATAAAAATGTCAGCTCCCTTGTTATATCACCCCAAAAGGGCGCAAAGCCCCCTGGGTAGTCACGGATAGCGAGATACACTATATCTGTTTCCTATAAAAATGTCAATGGATTTTGTCGAAAACATCGGGGAATTTTAGGGGCCAAAAACAGCAGGAAAACCGCTGTTTGAAGGAGAAAAAACGCGAATTAAGGAGAATCGGGGACCTGAGGCAAAAAAGAAGAAAAAATAGGAGAAAATTCCGTAAAAAATGGGGACGGACGCAGATTGGGGAAGCGTTACGCTTCCTGACCGGAGAGGTGAAAGCCGGGGAAGTAGTCCGCCAGGAAATCCACATCCTCCACCTGGAAGCTGCGGCCGTTGAGGTGCTCCAGCGGTCCGGCGTCGGTGGTAAAGCGGAACTCCAGGCGGTAGGAGTACAGAGCCTGGCCGTGGCGGCCGTATTTCCGGTTTTCCCGCTCGCTGCCGTACTTACCGTCGCCCAGCAGGGGGTGGCCGGCGGCGGCAAACTGGGCGCGGATCTGATGGGTGCGCCCGGTGATGAGATCGCACTCGACCAGAGAAAGTCCATTTTGTACCGCCAGGGTTTTATATAAGGTAATAGCGGTTTTGGCTCCGGGCTGGGGACGGCTGCGGACGTAGACCTGCTTTTTCACCTCGTCCTTCCAGATGAATCCCTCCAGCTTGCCCTCCCGGGGCTCCATACGGCCCAGGACGGCACACAGGTAGAACTTGCTCAGCTCCCGGTCCTTGATCTTTTGATTCATCACCCGCAGGGCCTCGGCAGTCTTGGCGGCGATGACGATGCCGCCGGTGTTGCGGTCGATGCGGTTGCACAGAGCGGGGGCGAAGGAGTTTTCCTTATAGGGGGACCACTCCTTCTTCTGGTAGAGGTAGGCCTGGATGTGGGTGAGCAGCGTGTTGACCCGTTCCGTCTCGTCAGGGTGGACCACCAGACCGGGCCGCTTGTCCAAGAGAAGGATGTGCTCATCCTCATATAAAATATTCAGCTTGGGCTGATACAGGGAGAGAAAGGCGTTTTCCGGGGTGGGGCGGTCAAAGAACTCATCGTTGATATAGAGCTGTAACACGTCTCCCACCTGCAGGCGTACATCCCGCTTGGAACCCTTGCCGTTGACCTTGACCCGCTTCAGGCGGATATACTTTTGCGCCAGAGGTGCGGGGAGTAGGGGAAGGGTCTTGGCCAGCCAGCGGTCCAGCCGCTGCCCCGCGTCATTTTTTGCAATGGTGAATTCTTTCATACCGTTGCCGTCCTTTGTTACATGTGTTATATTCTGATTAGATTGCATCATAAAAAAATATATTTGTCAACTGCAAAAAAAGGTTTGACATTTTCCTTAGAGTTCATTATAATACTCTCCGTACCATTACGCGAGTATGGGGTCTTGCCCCGAAGGAGGGAACCGCATGCGGCTGGATTTAAGAGATGTGATTCTGGTTCCGGACGCGGAAAAATCCTTCCAATGCCAGGTGGATTTGTCCGACCTGGAGTTTTATGGGCGTAAGCCCATCGTGCGGCCTGTTTTGGCCCAGGGGAGCGTGGTCAACCACGCGGGCGCTCTGGTCCTGAACGGAACGGCCCGCTCGGAGCTGGATTTGGTTTGTGACCGTTGTGGGAAGGAATTTTCCCGGGAGAAGGTAGTCGCGCTGGACATGCTTCTGGCTGATGAGCTGGAGCAGGAGGACAGTGAAGATGAGATTTTTCTTCTGGACGGCAATGAACTGGATCTGGACGAGTTGGTCACCACGGCCTTTGTCCTTGCGATGGATACAAAGAACCTTTGCTCAGAAGACTGCAAAGGGCTGTGCGCCAAGTGTGGAGCCGATCTGAACCTCGGCCCCTGCGGGTGCAGACCTGAAGTGGATCCACGATTGGCGGCGCTTGCGCAGCTGTTGGATAAAGAAAGCTGAGTAGTCCAAAAGTGCTTTACGGCACGCAAACCGAAGGAGGTGTCACCAATGGCGGTTCCTAAGAGAAAAGTGTCCAAGGCCCGGCGCGATAAGCGGCGCAGCTCCCACTGGAAGCTGAAGACTCCCGGTATCGTGACCTGCCCCAAGTGCGGTGCCTATCGGCTGCCTCACCGGATGTGCAAAAATTGCCTGACCTACAATGGCCGTTCTTTCGGCAAGGTGGAGGCTCAGTAATTTGCGAAAAAAAGACTGCTGTTTGGACAGCAGCCTTTTTTTTACCCAAAACAAAGGGAGCGGAGAATTTCTCCGCTCCCTTTGTTCGTTTACATCTTGGCCAACAGGGCCTCCAGTTCCTCTTTGGTGAAGGGGTAGACCCGGTCGCAGAACTGGCAGGTGAGTTCCGCCTGTCCCTGCTCCTGAATCAGAGACTCCAGCTCCTCCCGGCCCATGCTGATGAGCGCTCGGGTCACCCGGTCCCGATTGCAGTAGCAGCGGTACTCCACCGGATGAGTCTCCAGGATCTCCAGCTCAAAGTCAGACAATACCGCCTCCAGAAGGCCACGGGCGTCCAGACCGCCCTCCAGGGCGCGGCTCACAGACCCGACCCGGCGCACGCCGGCCTCGATCTTGGAGATGATGTCCTCTCCGGCGCCGGGCAGCAGCTGGATGAGATAGCCACCCGCGCTGGTCACCGACTGGTCGGTACCCACCAGCACGCCCAAGGCGCAGGCGGTGGGGATCTGCTCGCTCTCTACAAAGTACATGGCCAGGTCGTCGGCAATTTCGCCGGAGAACAGGCCGATGGTGCCCACGTAGGGCTCTTTCATGTTCAGGTCTTTGATCACGGTGAGGGTGCCCGCCGTACCTACGGCCCGGCCCACATCCAGCTTCCCCGGCTCGATCTCCATGAGCTCCACGTGAGGATTCTGAACATAGCCCCGTACGTTGCCCTGGTTGTCCGATACAGCAAGCACGGTGCCCAGAGGGCCGCCGCCCTTGATTTGCAGGGTGAGGGAGGCACCATCCTCTTTCAGCATGTCGCCCAGCATGGAGGCTCCCAGCAGAGAGCGGCCCAGGGCGGCTGTGGCAACGGGAAGGAGGGTGTGGATTTGTCGGGCCCGCTCTACCAGGTCCCGGCCGGTGATCGCCACGGCCTTGACCAGGCCGTCAGCGGTAATGGCTCTTACCAATTCGTCGCGCATAAAAAGAATTCTCCTTAAATTTGTGTGGTCAGCTTGGGATTTTTTCGGGCGGTAAAGAAGATGCGGTCCTCTCCCGGCTTGGGAGAGCGCATTTTCAGGTTGCCGTACTGACGGATGTCCTGAAAGCCCGCCTGAGTGAGATATTCCACCAGTTCCTGGGGCTCATAGGACCGCTCCCGGTGCAGCTCTTCGCCACGCTCCCATAGGCCGCTCTCCTCATCCAGACGGAAAATGTCCATAAAGTAGGAGCAGATGCGGCTGCGCTGGGAGTACTCGGCACGCCACACGCAGTAGGCGTCCTCGGTCTCGTCCAGGAAAACCTGACCGTCCAGGCCCCGGAGCTTCTCCGGGGTGTTGATATCAAACAAAAACACCCCGCCAGGCATCAGGAACAGATAAACCCGTTCAAAAGCCTTTTGCAGCTTTTTGGGGTCGGTGACATAGTTAACACTGTCGAGACAGCACACGCAGGCGTCGATAGTGCCGTACAGGTCCAGTTTGTCCATGGACTGACACAGAAAAATGGGGGGAATGCCGTCCACATCCTGGTTTTTCTCTGCGGCCTCGGCCAGCATCTCCGGGGACAGGTCCACACCGATCATCTCATAGCCCCGCTGGGCCAGCTCCCGCGTGAGAGAACCGGTGCCGCAGGCCAGATCCAATACTGTCTTGCCCGGCAGGCCCCGGCGGCGGAAATGAGCCTCAATATAGTCAGCCCAGGCGGAGTAGCCTACATCGGTGGTAAACTCGTCGTAGCAGCCGGCCAGGAAATCGTAGCTGTTCATTTCTGCCGCTCCTTCAGCCGGGGCAGGATGGTCCGATAACCGTTAGCCCCGTAGTGAAGACACCGGTTTACCCGGCTGATGGTGGCGCTGGAGGCACCAGTACGCTCCAGAATTTCGCTGTAGATAAGGCCGTCATCCAGCAGCATGGCCACTTCCATGCGCTGTTCCATGGCCTTTAATTCTGATACGGTGCACAGGTCCTGCAAAAATTCACGGCACTCCTCCACACTGTGGAGCTCCAGCATGGCCTGGTACAGCAGGTCGCTGGAGGGTTTATCATAAAACTTGGACATGGCGGCTCCTTTCTTATGGGAAAAACATGGATTGAGTTATATTGTAACACACTAGCTTGTGAAAATAAAGAGAGACCACACCTTTTCTCCCATCATTTCATAGGATGGGCGGAAAAGGGGGGAGTTTCCATGAAGGAAAGCGGATTGCCTCAGTCTTGGCAGGTGGTGTGGAAGAAGGAAGAAAAGAAGCTCAAATTACGTGGAGAACCGGTACTTTCGCTGGCTTTCTCCTGGCCGGAGATCCAGCGGGGAGGCCGCGGGGGACGGAGGGTGAGCCAGTATTACCGGCAGGTGGTCCAGACCTGGCGCAAGCGCTGGGAGAAGGAACTGTATTGCCGCGCTTGCTTGGATCTGTCTGCATGCCAGGAGGAGGGGCGGGCCTTCCGGACCTGGAGCGCCCGCCTGGAGGGGCAGGTGACCTTTCAGGATGAGGAGACGCTCAGCGTGGTCATGGACGCCTGGGAGGATTGGGGAGACGGACGGCCTCTTCAGGTGCGAACCGCAGATATCTGGACGCTGCCCGACGGGCGGCCGCTGGCAAAGGGACGGTGCTGGCCGGAGCGGGGGGAGCGGCGGAAGCTGTTTGCGCAGTTGGCAGAGCAGGGGGAGGAGCGGCGGAAAAACGGCGGCTGTTTCCTGGATGCGGACTTTGCCAAAAAACTGCCCAAGGCGCTGTCCTGGCACCGATGTGCCCGCACCCAGGAGGGAATGGAGTATTACATCCCTCAGGGGGTGTTGGCGGTGCCTGTGGAGGGTGTGGTGACCTTCCAGGCCCCTGTGCCAAAGCCCAAAGTAAAAAGAAGAAGGAAAAAGACGCTCCCGCCAACGAAATGACGGGAGCGAAAAAAGTTTGTTATTCTGCTGTACGGGGACGCAGAGCAGAGAGAACCGCACCCAGAAGGATGCCCACCACGGCAGGTAGGACCCAGCCAAGCTTCACATCAGCCAGAGGGATGCTCTTTAAAAGGGCATCTAGGCCAAACAGAGGAATCTTCAGATCCTGTAAGGTATACAGGATACTAGCTACGGTGGTAAAGGCAATGCCCACAGGATAGATGGCCCACAGCTTCTGGACACGGCCGGGCAGGAAGGCCAAGAAGATCAGTACGATAGCCGGGGGATAGAGGATATTGAGAATGGGCACGGAGATGGCCAGAATCTGGTCCAGACCGGCGTTTGCGATGATCATGCTGACCACGGCGAAAAAGGCCGCCCAGGCGGGAATAGAGAGCTTGGGAACCAGGGTGTTGAAGTAGGAGGCGCAGGAGCTGATCAGCCCGACACAGGTGTTAAAGCAGGCGATGATGAACACAGCAGCCAGCAGTACCGAACCGACAGGACCAAAGATAGCCCCCACCACGTTGGTCAGGGTGACTGCACCGTTGGTGGTGCCGGGGAAAGCGGTGCTGGACAGAGCACCGATATGGGCCAGCATAGAGTAGACCACCGCGAAGAGAATCGCAGCGATCACGCCGGCACGGATGGTGGTCCGCAGGACGGGACGCTCCTGAGTGACGCCCAGAGCCCTGATATTTAGGACGATGACAATGCCGAAATTCAGACCCGCAATGGCGTCCATGGTCTGATAGCCGGTCAGAAAGCCCTGGACGGGAGCCATGTGGTCATAGGGAGCTAAAGCAGGGCCGTATTCGCCCACAGGGTGAATGAGGCAGCCCACAAAGATCACCGTCACCAGCACCAGGAGCATGGGGCACAGGATCTTTCCCAAGCGGCTGGTGAGCCTCTCCGGATGAAGGGCAACGATAAAGGCGGCGGCAAAGAAGATCAGGGAGTATCCCAGCTGGAACCAGGTGGTGGAGGTGCCGGCAGGGAGGAAGGGAGGTACCGCCATCTCAAAAGAAGTGCTGGCGGTACGGGGGATGGCCAGACAGGGGCCAATGGACAGATAGATCAAGATCGTGAAGATGGAGGCAAACAAGGGATGGACCCGGCTGGCCAAGGCGTTCAAACTGCCTGCCCGGACAACGGCGATCACGCCCAGGATGGGCAGGCCGATGGCGCTGATGGCCAGACCGGCCATGGCGGGCCAGGTTTGTACTCCGGCTTGGGCGCCTAACTGGGGCGGGAAGATCAGATTGCCTGCTCCAAAGAACATGGAGAACAGGGTAAAGCCAACCAACAGTTGTTGTTTTCGGCTGAGCTGCTGCATAGAATAAGTTTCGCTCCTCTCAAATGATTGCGATGTGATGTTTGAAAGAAAAAAGAAGGCTGAGGAGTTCTTGCTAGAAATCCAGAGGCTGTTCTTATTATAGATGATATCCACAAAAAAGGGAAGCGATAAAATGGGAAAACAGGACAAAATGATGGAAAAAACTAGAAATTAGTCGAAGAGAAAAATATTTTAAAAAACCTATTGACAATCGTCGAAAGTTTGGTATAATAACACCTGTCCTTGCGACAGGGAAACAAACCGCAAGGCAAAACAAAGAAATAGCGGGATTGTGTAAGGGTAGCACGACAGACTCTGACTCTGTTTGTGAGGGTTCGAATCCTTCTCCCGCTGCCAAAAAAACGACTTGCAAAAGCAAGTCGTTTTTTTCTTTGTACAGACCACGAGAAATACAGTCAATTGGGTAAGACTATGATGGATGCGGGCAGCCTCCATTCTCGTTTTTAATGCAGCAGCCGCCTGTTGGAAACCAATCCAACGGGCGGCTGCTTTTTTTACGCTGGAATTTGTGAATGTCAAACACTGTGCTTGCGAGTGGGATTGTTTAGAAAGAAGAAGTTTTGAATTTTTCTTCAATCTCCAGTTCTTTGTTGAGAGGTTCATAAATGAAAAACTGAGACAAAAAGGTAATGTACCAAAATCCTAAAACAGGAACCAGAAGTAAGGTCCAAGGAGCAAAAAGTACGTAGATCATAGCATAGATCAGCTGCAGTACAGCGATCCCTGCCATGCGCCAGGCATATTTTGCAGTGAACAGGATGATATTTCTCATCCGGTTCAGCGCAGTCTGGCGAAACAGGACCAGCTGTGGCCAATAAAGGGAATTGAGAAGAAGAAACAGGGCGGCAGAAAACAGATACAGGGCAATAGTACCCAGCGACTGAGGCGCCGCAGACCACCAAAAGAGGGCAGCCATAAAGGCGTACATGCCGATCAGCAGACCAAGAACCGCCCCCGGAAGCAAACTCTCCCGGCCGTTTTGACGCAGGCTCTTCCGCCAGGCTGTCCACCAGGACTCCGGTGCATCCCGCAGTCCCCGGAGGATCCCGTCGTAAAGCCCTGCCAGAAAGGGTCCCCAGATCATTCCACCCACAATGGAAAGGGGGATGAGGACCAGTATGCTGCTGGACAGGATGGCATACCCGATGCCTGCTGCCAAAGGAAGCGCGCCTGCTACTGTGAGCAAATTGAGTTTGATCCAGGAGAAAGCATGGCGGGAGAGAAGTTGTTTATAGCGGTTAAATCCCACCTGACGTACATCGGGATCGTAGTATGGATCCTCATGGACAAATAAACCCACAAAACTTCCACCTTTCGTTCAACTAGTTCAACGGGCTGTAATGGCAGCCGTCCAAAAACTGAAGCAGAATATCCCGTTCCTGTCCGGTGAAATCCTCCTGACAGGCCAGCTCGGCGCTGATTGCATATGTACCATAGACCGTGAACGCAGAGATTCCGCGGCTGTACGGATTGGTGTTTGAACCGCACTCATAGGCCAGCAAGGTGTACTCCTGGCCGTTGCGGGTCTCATTCCAGGTTTCTGTCACGGTATAGGTCTCCTGCTCTTTGGATATCCACTCATCCAGGTTTTGCTGGGCATATGAAGCATCGGCGCAGCCAGCTGCAAGAAGGTAGAGCTGGGCGTCATAGACCTCCACCTCCTCATTATCCTCATTGGTGTAAGCAGAGAAATCACCGGCCACCCAGGCGGCGTAGTAAATATCCTCTCCGGTCAGCACCGAGTAGTTGTCCAGCAGAGAAAATCCGTTTCCCGGTTCCTCGGCGCCCAGCACGGAACCCAGCATGGTCCAGCTGGAGTCCCAAGGTGTTCCATCGGCAGCTTGTTCAGGGTACTGGCTGCATCCGCTCAGACCAAGCAGGCCTGCCAGAAGCAGAGATATAACCCCGTATTTCCAGCGTTTCACTGGCTACTCCCCCTTGTGATAACATCCCAAAGTGCATCGCACTGTGTGGCATAAGAACAGGTGCGGTCGGTCCAAAACCCGCGACGAGCCACAAAAAGCTGGTTCAAAAGCTCTTGACTGTCGCCCTGAATTTCCTGGTTCAGAACTTTTTCCGTGTACTCACCCAGAGAGAGCTGCTGGAGTGTCGGGCAGTCCGACCAGGACAGGCAGCAGCTTTCGTAGTCCTGGTCTGTTTCCTCCGGCAGACTCCCGTCCAGGCGGCGCAGGACCTGGTAGTTCTCCTGAAAAGCTGCCGGATCCTCCAATAAGAAAAAGTAGCTGTCACAGGAGTCCAGGTCGGCCATCAGTCTGGTGCTGCTGGCGTAGGAGTAAACAGCACCTTCGCCTGAAGTATCACCCATTACATATTGGTTTACCCGGACTACGACCTGACCATCGCCGTCACAGTCACTTCCCAAATCTGCCAGAGCAGTTTCCAGTGCGGCGGCAGTATCCTCCGGCAGAGCGGTGGAGCCTACATAGGCCACTTGATAATCGGGCGTTACTTGCCCAAAGCCCAGAGCTCTGGCTACCAGATAAATGGATGCAGCAAGCAGTCCTGCGCCCAGAAGTACATACCATTTATGGTAATACCACCAGTTTGCCCGTTTCTGCCGTGGAGTCAGCTCTACCGTCTGGTCGGGCTTCACGTCCCGGTATTTCCATTTCAGATATTCACTGGCCATATGTCCGTTTTCCTCCGCAGTGAGCTCATGCTCTGTCCCGGGTGGTGCCGCCGGGGGCGTAGCTCACCGGAAGGCAGATCAGGCTGGGCAGGTCGTTTTTGTCCTCTTTTAAAAGAATATCCACACAGGTCTCAGCCAGTAAGGGAATGGGCTGGACAATCGTGGAACACTCCGGAGCGCGTCCCATGTGGATGGCTGTACCGTCAAAGCCAATGAGCTGCACGTCTTCCGGGGCGCGGATTCCCATTTCTAAAAGCATTTTTTGAATTTCCATCGTCAACACATCTGTGCAGCAGAAAATGCCGTCGTAATCCAGACAGCCCTGATGAATATGGGACTGAAGAAATTCCCGGAAGGGGGTGAGGCCGTCACTGTCCCGCAGGTAGAGCGTGTCGTATTCCACTCCCGCGCTCCGGCAAAAAGACTCAAAACCATCCCGGCGTTTGTCCGACTCACCGGCTACGGTGGAGCCGATGCGCAGGAACAGCAGCCGCCCGCAGCCCAGATCCACCAGCTTTTTGGCGGCCAGTTGTCCGCCGCCAAAGTTGTCCGAGGCCACACAGGGCACATCGGGGCTTACATAGCGGTCAAAGCTGACAAAGGGGACCTTGTCTGCCACCTGCAGGTCCGGGTTATATGTCAGGCCGATGATGCCGTCCACCTGATTTTGCTGGGCCATGTGGATATAGCGCTGTTCCGCCGCCGGATCGAAGTCGGTGATGGACAGGAACATCCGATAGCCCCGCTTAGTCAAAGCCTGGCAGAGGTTTTGAGCAAGGACAGAGAAGAAGGGATTGATAATATTAGGCAGCACTACAGCCACGGCATAGGTCCGGTTGGTTTTTAACCCCCGGGCATAGCTGTTTACCTGATAGCCAAGCCGCTCAGCCGCCTCCAGTACACGCTGGCGGTAGTCTTCTCCTACCGAGCCGTTGTTGAATACCTTGGATACCGTGCCAAGTGCCACGCCTGCCTCACGGGCCACATCTTTCATTGTCGGAGCGGAACCCCGTCTCATTTGCACCGCCGCCTCTCATAATATGAAACGTATCACAAACATTTCATGAAATTTCATGAACATGATTTCATTATATTCGTGAAACGTTTTTTTGCAAGATATTTTTTGAATTTTTGGCCTGTTTCCAAATTTCTTTCCAGGTTGCACAAAAAATAGGCTTCCTTTTTATGGAGAACAGAGAAGCGAAAAAATGACCTCCAATTGCCTTGACAGATTACAGAACAGTGGCGTATTATGAGCTTAAATTAGAGTGTAACGTTTCGCCCTGCGTATTCGGGGCGATCTTTTCTTCACCTGTGTGAAACGTTACACACTGTGTGCCGGTACATTAGAACAGAATCAGAAAAGAGGGATAAAACATAGGTGCAGATGTGATACAATGATTTCAAATAGGGAGTGAGACAATGTGAGTCAACAATATAAAACCGCGGCAGGGGTCCTTGCCCCACACAGAAAAACCCTGGGCCGCCGGATTCTGAACAACTGGCAGCTCTACCTGCTCTTATTGGTTCCGGTAGTGCTGACCATCATCTACAAGTATGTTCCCATGTACGGCATTCAAATTGCCTTCCGCGATTTTAAAGCCAGCCGGGGATATACAGGCAGCGAGTGGGTGGGACTTTATTGGTTTGAACGCTTCTTCAGTTCGCCCACCTGTGTCCGCATGATCAAAAATACCGTCCTCATCAGCCTGTACAGCCTGCTGTGGACCTTCCCTATCCCCATTATTCTGTCCCTGATTATCAATCAGCTCCGCTTCCGGCGGTATAAGCGGCTGGTCCAGACGGTACTGTATGCCCCCCATTTTATTTCCATCATGGTGGTCTGCGGTATGCTGCGCATCTTCCTGAGCCCCTCGGGCGGCCTTATTAACCTGATCTTCGGCACCAGCATCGACTTTCTCACCGAGTCCTCCGCCTTCCGCACCATCTACATCGCTTCGGGCATCTGGCAGGACGCCGGCTGGGGCTGCATCATCTATCTGGCCACCCTGGCCAATGTGGATCCCGGACTCTACGAGGCGGCTAAAATCGATGGCGCTTCCGTGTTCCAGCGCATTAAAAATATCGATCTGCCCGAGCTGCTGCCCATGGCCATTTTGAACCTCATCATGGCCGCCGGCGGATTGATGAACGTGGGCTTTGAAAAGGTATGGCTCCTCCAGACCGACCTCAACAAGGCCACCAGCGATGTCATTGCTGTATATGTCTATCAACAAGGCATTGAAAACGCCAAGTACAGCTACTCCACAGCTGTGGGCCTGTTTAACACGGCGGTCAACATCATTTTGCTGCTTATCGTCAATAAGATCGCGTCCAAGGCCTCGGACGTGGAATTTGTGTAAAGGAGGGGAAGAACATGAACAAATCGCGCGGACTGTCTGAGCGCACCAGCGATATCGTTCTGGTGGCTATCACTGCGGTGGTGCTCATCATCGTGGCCTATCCCCTCTACTATGTCCTCATTGCCTCGGTCTCCGATCCTTACGATGTGTACGCGGGCAAGACCTTCCTGTTCCCCAGCGGCTTCACCCTGGACGGATATGCGGCAGTCTTCCAGGATCCCAACATTGTCTCCGGCTTTTTGAACTCGGTGAAATACACCTTGATCGGTACCGTGTTCTCGGTGACCATGCTCTACATCACCGCCTATCCTATGGCCCAGCGTGACCTGCCCGGGCGGAAGTTTTTCAGCATCTTTTTCCTCATCACCATGTACTTTGGCGGCGGCCTGGTCCCCACCTACCTGGTGGTCAAGAGCACCGGCCTGGTGGGCAGCATGTGGTCCCTGTTCCTGCCGGGCGGCGTCGCCGTGGGCAATATGATCATCGTGCGCAACTACTTCCAGAACAGCGTCCCCAAGGACCTCATCGAGGCTGCCCAGATTGACGGCTGCTCCAAGATGGGCATTTTCCTGCGTATCGTCATTCCCCTCTCCAAGCCGATTCTGGCCGTTATGGCGGTTTTCTCCATGGTGGCCTATTGGAACGACTGGTTTACCGCACTGATCTATCTGGGCGGCAAAGGCTCTCCGCTGCCTCTGGTCATGCGGAACATCCTGATCAAAAGTTCCGCCTCTGCCTCTCAGGCGGCTACCATTTCCGGCGGCTATGCGGAACTGAACAAGCTTACCGAGCTGCTGAAATTCTGCTCTATGATCGTGGCGGCAGTGCCCATGCTGGTCATTTATCCCTTTGTCCAGAAGTACTTTGAAAAAGGCTTTATGGCCGGCGCGGTGAAGGGCTGAGAAAGGAGAGAAAACCATGAAACAACCTTGGAAGCGGGGCCTTGCGGCCTCCCTTGCGGCCGTCGTATGTACAGCGGGCCTGTCTGGGTGCTCCAGCGGCCTGGTGAACAATGTGAACACCGGGGAGATCAACCCCAACACGGAGCAGACGGAGTTTAATATCATGGGCGGTATCTCCGCCCTGTCCAGCGGCTACGAAAATAATGAAGTGCTTAACCAGCTGCAAGAGAATGTGGGCATCAAAATCAATTGGGAGACCATGTCCGACTCCCTGGCCGAGCAGGTAAACATCCGCATCACCGGCGGCCAGTACCCCGATGCCTTTATGGGCGTGGGTTTCTCCAACTACGACCTAGCCCGGTATGGGGACGACGGCACCTTCCTGGACCTGACTCCCTACCTCACCGAGGACATCATGCCAAACCTGTGTGCCATCCTGGAGGAGCACCCGGAAATCCGGGCTGCCATCACCCAGGAGGACGGTAAGATCTACGGCCTGCCCTCCGGCGAGCAGATGACCACCGCCGGCATCGGCGCGGACATGGACGACGCCTGGTCCATCTATACTATTCCCCAGTTCAGCATGATCAATAAGGCGTGGCTGGATGAGCTGGGATTGCCCGTGCCCACCACCCTGGATGAGCTCCACGACGCCCTGAAGGCGTTTAAGGATAACGATATGTCCCACACCTACTATGGAAACGCAGCCGGTTCCACCATTCCCATGTCCACCGGCTTTGATGAGTGGTGCTGGGGCCAGAACATCTTTTATTCCGGCTTCGGTTTTACCAACTGGCCCAACGACGTGTGCAATGACCTGCACCTGAAAAGCGATGGTACGGTGGAGTTTGTCTGCGTCTCCGACGCTTACCGGGACTGTATGGACTATTTCCACAACTGGTACAGCGAGGGCCTAATGGATGTGGAGATGTTCAGCCAGAGCGACAGCCAGCTGATGGCCAAGTGCCAGCAGGGCTATGTAGGTGTATCCACCTGGTGGTACATTGACGAACTGATGGGGGACTACGCTGACGATTATGTGTTCCTGCCCCCTCTGTCCGGCCCGGAAGGGACCCAGTATGAGGATGTGTGCGAGATCACCATCCGCCCGGGTTCTCCCATTTCCTCCGGCCAGCTGTGTATTACCGGCAAGTGCCAGAGCCCTATCAATCTGCTGAAGTTCTTTGACCAGTGGTACGACGGCGAGACAGTGATGCAGCTGCATTACGGTCCCATCGGTGTCTACTTCACCGGTCAGGATGAAAATGGTATGTGGATGTCCATTACAGATGACGAGGCCAAAGAGAAATACGGCAAGAGCGCCGGCGAGCTGCGCAACCAGTATGAGACCTACGGTCCCAAGCTGATTTTGGCAGAGTACTACCGGGATGTCTTCTACATGGAACCCAACGCCATCAATCGCCTGACATGGCTGCAGGAGGACTGGATGCCCTATGTGAAGGACACCAGCGTCTACCCGGTAGACTGCACCTTCACCAGCATGGAAATGGAGACTCTGGACTGGCATAAGCCGGACTTTGAGACGGCTGTGCGGGAACAGGAAGGCCTGTGGCTGAAAAACGGCGGTGAGGGCGGCGGCCCCATCACTGATCAGGAGTGGGAGGAGTACAAAGAGTTCCTGATCAAGAAATGCGGGATGAACGACCTCCTTGAGGTCTATCAGGCCGCCTACGACCGCTATACCGGAGCGGAAAATTAAGTTTAGCACTCAAATCAGATCAAAGGATGAGGTTCTATGGTTAGCACACAACTGCAAAAGGCACGAGATTTTGAAGCCCAGTATGGGCCCCATATTCCCGCGGCGGAGCGTCCCGCGTTCCACGCTACCCCTACCATCGGCTGGATGAACGACCCCAACGGATTTTCTATCTATCAGGGGAAATGCCATCTGTTCTACCAGTATCACCCCTATTCCAACGAGTGGGGTCCCATGCACTGGGGACACCTGACCACAGAGGACTTCATCCACTGGGAGCGGCTGCCTGCCGCCCTGGCCCCCGACCAGCCCTGCGACGCCGCCGGATGCTTTTCCGGCGGCGCAGTAGAGCTGCCTGACGGGCGGCATCTTCTGATGTACACAGGAGTTCAGCGGGAGCGGGACGAAGATGGATTCCTTCGGGATGTCCAGACGCAGTGCGTGGCCATCGGTGATGGCCTCAACTATGAAAAATATCCCCTTAACCCGGTCTTGACCAAAAGCGATCTGCCTGAGGGTGGCAGCGCGGTGGACTTCCGGGACCCCAAGGTGTGGCGAGAGCAAGACGGAACCTACTATGCCGTTATCGGAAACCGAACCCCTGACGACAGCGGTGCCATTCTCCTTTATCAAAGCAAGGATGGCCTGAAATGGGACTATGTCCGCACTTTGGACGCCTGCCACAACCAGTACGGAAAAATGTGGGAGTGTCCGGACTTCTTCCCCCTGGACGATCGCCAGGTGCTGCTCACCAGTCCCCAGGACATGTACCCCATCGGACTGGAGTTCCACGCAGGCAACAACGCCCTGTGTCTGCTGGGGGATTACGATGGCGAGGAGTTTCACCGCCAGGCGGTCCAGGCGGTGGATTACGGCCTGGATTTCTATGCCCCCCAGACCCTTCTTGCTCCCGATGGAAGGCGGATCATGATTGCCTGGATGCAGAACTGGGCCACGGCAGGGGCAAAGCCCGCGCACTGCCGCTGGTTTGGCCAGATGACTCTCCCGCGGGAACTGTTTGTGCAGGACGGACGGTTGTGCCAGCGCCCTGTCCGGGAGCTGGATACCTGCCAGAGACAGCAGGTGCTCCATCGCAACATCCCGGTGAGCGGAGAAGTGAATCTGCCGGGAGTCCAGGGCCGGGTTGTCGATATGACGGTGACCATCCGGCCCACAGGAAGCGAGGTATACCGCTGGTTCCGCATCCATGTGGCCAAGGACGGCACCCATGACACCATTATCCGTTATCGGCCCAACGAGAGCACGCTGAAAATTGATCGTACCCGCAGTGGTTTGCCCCATGATATCGTGCATACTCGCAGCTTCCTGGTACGGCCACAGGGAGGGGAACTGAAGCTGCGCATCATTCTGGACCGGTTTAGTGTAGAGGTTTTTGTCAATGACGGCGAGCAGGCGGCCAGCTCCGTGATCTACACCCCGCAGCAGGCCGATGCCATCACCTTTGAGGCAGGTGGCCAGGCTCTGATCGACGTAGAAAAGTACGACCTGATTGTTTAAAAAGGCGGTAGGAAGTATGAAGAAAAGTATTGATGTGGCTGCTCTGGGCGAGTTTTTGGTGGACTTTACCTGCAACGGAGCCAGTACCCAAGGCAATCCCTTCTATGAGGCCAACCCCGGCGGCGCCCCCTGCAATGTGTTGGCCATGCTGGCCAAGTTGGGTAAGCGGACGGCCTTTATCGGCAAGGTGGGAGACGACCAATTTGGTCATCTTCTGCGCCAGGTGGGCCTGGAAGCGGGTATCTCCATGGATAGCTTGGTGATGGATGCCCACAGCCACACCACCTTGGCCTTTGTCAAAACCGCGGAAAACGGAGACCGGGACTTTTCCTTTTACCGGGATTCTGAGGCGGACACGCTCCTTACTCCGGACGAAGTGCCGGAGAATGTGATTGCCCAGGCCAAAATTTTTCATTTTGGATCCTTGTCTCTCACCGGTGAGCCGGTACGCAGCGCCACCCAAAAAGCGGTAGCTCTGGCCCAGGCGGCAGATTGTATCATTTCTTTTGATCCAAACCTGCGCCCACCTCTGTGGGATAGTTTGGAGCAGGCAAGAGAACAGATCCATTGGGGCCTTGCACAGTGTGATGTGGCTAAAATCTCCGATGACGAGCTTCTGTTTCTCACTGGAGAGACCGATTTTGATGCCGGAGCAGCCAAACTGAGGGAGCAGTTTCCCAATCTGCGCCTGATCAATGTGACTGCGGGGGCTCAGGGGAGCATCGCCTACTACCAGGGACTGCGGGTATTTCAGCCTGGGGTGACGCTGGGCGGCGTGATCGAGACCACCGGTGCGGGGGATACCTTCTGCGCCTGTGTTCTGAACTTCCTGCTGGAGCATGGCCTGGAACAGCTTTCTTCGGATGATCTGACTCAGATGCTGCGCTTTGCCAATGCGGCTGCCTATCTGGTCACCACACGCCGTGGGGCGATCCGCTCCATGCCGGAGCGGGAGCAGGTATTGGCGCTGCTGTGATTTGTCTGAGTTGATGTTCAAAAGCGGAACAGTTGCGCATCTTTGTTTGGAAAATTCAACACAAAACAATTACAGGCATCTGTTCTCAGAAAAAACTGAGACGGATGCCTGTTTTTTGTTGATGCCTGTTGCATGGGCGGGATGATTGCAGCACCAGTGGTCAGGAATCGGAACGGGTTTCTGGCTGCATGCTCTGACCAAGCAAGTTCAAAAAGTATTTCAGAATGGGATTGTGATCTCCGGGAAGACAAACCGCGCCGAAGGAGAGGAGCGGCGCATCCTTCACGGGGATGTATCGCAGTTTGGACAGTCTGGCATGGGGCAGGTCAGCCATGACTGCGAAGGCGTAGCCGGTCTCCACCAGGGCGGACACCACCTCCTGGTCGTCGCAGAAGAGCACCTCGCCGGGAGCCCGGCCTCCCACTACCTGGCCCTGGAAAGCAAACAGATCCGGGGGATAGGCGGGAGGGCGGCAAGTTGCAATACGGCCTGCGGATTGAAGCTCCTCAATCGACACCTCTTTTTTGTCAGCGAGAGGGTGGCTCTGGCTGCACACGCAGACTACCGGGCACTGAACCAGAGGGTAATACTTCAGCTTTTTTGGTACAGACTTGCGGAAGGAAAACATCAAATTGACATTTCGCTCAGTAAGCAGATTTTCGATGGAGTCAAAGGGCAGCAGCCGCAGTACAGGCAGAGCCTGGGGCTGAAGCTGGCGCAGCTGCTCCAGGGCGGGGCAGAGGATGTGGAGCTCCGTGGTGTTCCGGCAGCCGATGGCGATGCGGCGGAACACCTCCTCCTTGGATTCCTTCATCCGGGCTTTGGACAACCCGCTCAGTTTTAAGATCTCACCGGCGTACTGCGTAAACAGGAACCCTTCCTGGGTCAGGCGCACGCTTTTACTGGTGCGGTGAAACAGTTTGACCTCCAGCTCATTTTCCAGGGTGTTGATCTGGTGGCTGACGGCAGGCTGGGTGATACGAAGCCGTTCTGCAGCCCGAGAGAAGTTCAAAACATTGGCTACTTCCATAAAACATTCCAGTTGTGTCGTATTCACCAAATCAGCCCCCTTAAAAATTTTCTTGTTGTTCAACAAACTTAATCTATAAAAATCTTTTATTGAATATAGCATATTTGAATTTCACACGCAAGCACATTTATGGTATAAACATTACGCAGCGAAACAGTTTCACTTCAAACAAATGAAATGAGGCAACATTATGGCAGAACTTGATCGGGAACAAATCCTGAGAGACAATCGCCGCATCTGCATTCAAATGGAGCAGTGGGCCAATGCTTCTCTGGCGCACAGAGAGCTGACCGCCATACAGGCTCAGATCCTGATGTACATCTTAAGCCGTTCGGAGCAGGGGACCTCTCTGACAGCCATCCACCAGGAGTTCGGAGGCTCCATGGCCGCCCTGTCCAGCATGGTAAAGCGGCTGAAGGAGAAGGGGTATGTGCGGGTAGAGCAGTGTGCCGGGGATGACCGGCGCAAGCTCCTGTTTGCCACGGAGAAGGCAAAGAAAACGGAAGAATTTCTTTGTCGCACCACCCGCCAGATTCGTCAGAGGCTGTACGCTTGTTTTTCCCAGGAGGAGTTAGCCACGTTGGATCGCCTGCAAAAAAAGATGCTGGGCAACCTGTCCCTACTGATTCAACAACCATAAGGAGGTATCAAAAGCTATGAGAACGGTACTGCGCCAGCTTGGCCAATACAAGCGAGATGCATTTTTCTGCATTGGATTGACCAGTCTGGAAGTGATCATGGAGATCCTTCTCCCCTTTATTACCGCGATCATCATTGACGAGGGTTTGGAAAAGGCCAATCTCTCCGTGGTATACCGCTACGGGGCATTGATGGTAGTCATGGCCTTTTTTAGTCTGATCTTCGGTGCAACCGCGGGCAAATTTGCGGCCAGCGCATCCGCTGGCTTTGCCGCTAACCTACGGGAATCTATCTATTCCAACATTCAGACCTTCTCCTTTTCCAACATTGATAAGTTCAGCGTGCCTGGACTGGTTACCCGTATGACCACCGATATCACCAACGTGCAAAATGCATTTATGATGATTATCCGCGTGGCGGTACGCTCCCCGCTGTCCTTTGTGTTCAGCTACATTATGTGTCTGATCATCAGCCCCAAGCTCAGCCTTACCTTCCTGCTGGCCGTTATTTTCTTGATCGTGGTCCTGGGAAGCATCATGGTGGCGACGATGAAGATCTTTAACCAGGTATTCCGTAAGTACGACGATCTGAATGCCAGTGTGCAGGAGAATATCTCTGCCATCCGGGTGGTAAAGGCTTTTGTCCGGGAGGACTATGAGAACGAGAAGTTCTCCAAGGCATCCTCCAACCTCTACCGCATGTTTGTCAAGGCTGAGGGTTTGCTGGCATTCAATAACCCCGCTATGATGACTGCCGTTTACTTCTGTATCATCATGATCTCCTGGCTGGGTTCTCACTTCATTGTGGGAGGCAGCATGAGCTCCGGTGATCTTACCAGCCTGTTCAGCTATGTCATGTCCCTGCTTATGAGCCTGATGATGCTGTCCATGGTGGTGGTTATGATCTCCATGTCCATGGCTAGTATCCGCCGTATCAGTGAGGTGCTGGAGGAGACCCCCGACCTGCACAACCCGGAAAAGCCTGTGATGGAAGTGGCTGACGGCTCTATCGATTTTGACCATGTCAACTTCTCTTATAAGCACGGCAGCGGAAAGAGTGTGCTGTCCGATATTGATCTGCATATCAAGGCCGGTGAGACCATCGGAGTCATCGGCGGTACCGGTGCCGGCAAGAGCAGCCTGGTAAACCTCATTTGCCGACTGTACGATGTGGATGATGGTGCGGTCAAAGTAGGCGGCCTGGATGTGAGGCAGTACGACATGGAAGCCCTTCGTAATCAGGTGTCAGTAGTGCTCCAGAAAAACACCCTGTTCTCCGGTACCATTTTGGATAACCTGCGTTGGGGCAATCCCGATGCTACGGAAGAGGAATGCGTCGCCGCCTGTCAGGCAGCTTGTGCCGATGAGTTTATTGACCGCTTCCCTGACGGTTACCATACCCATATTGAGCGGGGCGGCGCCAATGTGTCCGGCGGTCAGAAGCAGCGGCTGTGTATTGCACGGGCTCTGCTGAAAAAGCCCAAGGTTCTCATCCTGGATGATTCCACTTCTGCGGTGGACACAGCCACCGACGCAAAGATCCGCGCGGCCTTTGCCCAGCGCATTCCGGGCACAACCAAGATCATCATTGCCCAGCGCATCTCCAGCGTGGAGCATGCCGACCGTATTCTGGTGCTGGACAACGGCCACATCGACGGCTTTGATACCCATGAGCGCCTGTTGGAGACCAATGCCATCTACCGGGAGATCTATGACTCTCAGGTCCAGGGCGGCGGCGACTTCGACCAGCCTGCGTGAAAGGAGGACACCCTGCTATGAATCCTAAAATGAACCGAGGCAACCCGACCCAGGTGCTCAACCGGGTGCTGCGGTATATGCTTCGCTACTATAAATTCCAATTTCTGCTGGTGGTCCTGTGTATCCTGGTCTCTGCCACGGCCAATGTAAGCGGCACCAGCTTCCCTCAGACATTGGTCGATGACTATGTCGTCCCCATGCTCAACAGCGGTTCTACCGACTTCAGCGGACTGTGGCAGGCAGTTGTCCGGCTGAGCGGTCTGCTGGCTCTGGGCGTGGTGGCATCCTACGGCTATAACCGCATCATGGTCACAATCAGCCAGGGCACGATGCGTCACCTGCGTGATGACCTGTTCCACCGCATGGAGGCACTGCCCATTAAATATTTTGATACCCATTCCCATGGCGACATTATGTCGGTATATACCAACGATATTGATACGCTGCGCCAGCTTATGAGCCAGAGTATCCCTCAGGTAATTAACTCTGTCGTTACCATGCTGGCCACGCTGGTGGTCATGCTGCGCCTGAATCCGACGCTCACCATTATTTCTGTTCTGACCGCCGTAGTCATGATCACCGTGACCACCAACTTTTCCAAGCTGTCCGGCAAATACTATGTCCAGCAGCAGAAAAATCTGGGTATTGTGGACGGCTTTATCGAGGAGATGCTGGACGGTCAGAAGGTGGTCAAGGTGTTCTGCCACGAGCAAGCTGCCAAAGAAGATTTCCACAAGATCAACGAGGCTCTGCGGGAGAGTGCAGATAAGGCCAACCGCTATGCCAACCTCCTTATGCCGGTTAACGGCAATATTGGCTGGCTGAGCTATGCGTTGGTAGCAATCATAGGTGCGATTCTGGGCATCAACGGGATGGCCGGAGTTACCCTGGGCACAGTGATTGTCTTTGTGGGCCTGAACAAGAGCTTTACTCAGCCGATCACCCAGGTGAGCATGCAGATCAACTTTGTGGTCACTGCTGCCGCCGGTGCCTCCCGTGTCTTTGATCTTATGGATCAAGAGCCGGAGAAGGACGAGGGCTATGTGGAGCTGGTCAACGCCAAAGAGGATGCCAATGGACAGCTCTCTGAGAGCACCCAGCGCACCAATGTCTGGGCTTGGAAGCATCCCCACAAGGCGGATGGCACCATCACCTACGCTCGCCTGGAGGGCGGCGTGGTCTTTGACGGAGTGGACTTCGGTTACGACGAAAACAAACTGGTCCTCCATGACATCAGTCTGTGGGCCAAACCGGGACAGAAGATCGCGTTTGTCGGCGCCACCGGTGCAGGCAAGACGACCATTACTAACCTGATCAACCGCTTTTACGATATTGCCGACGGCAAGATCCGCTATGACGGCATCAACATCAACAAGATCAAAAAGCCGGATCTGCGCCGCTCGTTGGGCATCGTTCTTCAGGATACCCACCTGTTTACCGGTACAGTGCTGGAAAACATTCGTTACGGCAACCTGGATGCCACCGATGAGGAGTGTAAGACGGCGGCAAAGCTGGCCAACGCCGACGGATTTATCCGCCGTCTGCCGGACGGATATGACACCATGCTCACCGGCGATGGCGCCAACCTGTCCCAGGGCCAGCGGCAACTTATCGCCATTGCCCGTGCAGCCGTGGCTGACCCGCCGGTGCTTATTTTGGACGAGGCAACTTCTTCTATCGATACCCGTACCGAGAAGCTGGTGCAGGACGGTATGGATGCTCTGATGTGTGGGCGTACCACCTTTGTTATTGCCCACCGTCTGTCCACCGTGCGCAACGCCGACTGCATCATGGTCATGGACCAGGGGCGCATTATCGAGCGGGGCACCCATGATGAACTCATTGAAAAGAAGGGTACCTACTACCGTTTGTACACCGGAAACTTTGCGGAAGAGCCCGCTTAAGCAGAATAAAACCAAAACCCGTGGTTGTCCCAGTTGGGACGGCCACGGGTTTTTTGTTCTTGCTTTAGCGGAAAGAAAATCTCTGGCTCAGCCGGGGGCTGATTCCAGGACGATAGGGCTTGATCTAGTTTATTCAGACAGTCCATATCTTTAGCGGGACTTGTCGCTGGTTACTCTCTCTAGAAAATAATTTCTGGGTGTAATGCCCATGGTATTTTTAAACGCCGTAGAAAAATGCTGTTGGCTGGAAAAACCAAATTCTGTGGCTACTTCCGCCATAGTAGCACTGGGATGGCTGCATTTATAATCAATGGATTTGCTGATGCGGATAAACGTTATGTAGCTTGAAATGCTTAAATCCAGATATTTTTGGAATAATTTTGTCAAATAACGTGGAGATACACCGGCATGTCCTGCAATTTGTTCCACGACCAGCTTTTCCGAACAGTGTTGGTTAATGTATAAAATGGCAGCCATCAGATAGCTGTTTCCATATAAATCTGAGTTTGCTGGGCATTGCGCCAGAAGATCACGGCTGAGCAGCAGGACCAGCTGCTCACGATACAGCTGCATAAGGCGGTCACTGTATTGACCAGAGTTATGAAACTCATCAAAAATGCACTCTAAACAAGCCTGAAGCTGTGCGGAACAGGTATCCCGAAAGAATGGCCGCCTGTTAAGCAGTAGCTCCGTAAGAAAAGGCAGTTCTCCATCCGGGCACTGTTTTTCATAGAGCGAGCAGGCGGATTTAATATGGAAATGAATATGTAAGGCCTCAGCGGTTGTGTCACTGGGAGCAGCGGTATCGTGAGGAACATTGGGAAAGACGACAATATATTGTCCGGGATTTAAAATCTGCTCATTGCCTTGAATCGCAAAGGAGATTGTTCCGCTCTTACATAATAACAGTTCCACAGAGCGGTGAAAGTGGGTGTCAAAGCGGTAATGGGGTGGAAATTGTTGTGAAATGGCGTTATTTAAAACAATTTCCTTTGCCAGATTGGTATCCAAAAGCAAAATATCTCCTCTCTCAAATGCGGCATATTATCGGCAATAGTTTCTTTTAAACATAAGATAACAGCCATGGGTACGATGGCATGAAAGCAAAAAAATATAAAAACTTATATTTTATCTTAGCTTTTTCCTGGGCGAGATGCAAGAGTTATTCGTAAATATTATAAAACTCCTGTAAAAAGTATATGTAATTTGTTTAAATGTATATCCTGCATCCACTAGAAAGTCCTGCACAGAACGGTACGATATATAAACTGACGCAAAGACCAAGAAAATTCGGGTCAAAATGCCTAAAATACAGTGCTGTTTTTTGTAAAATAGACAGAAAAAACACCAAGAGTGCAAAATTATATAAAAACTATTTGTTTTGTTCAGAATTCAATAAGAAATATTGTACAAATAGACTTATACTTAATTTTAATGAAAAGGTGCTGCGTTGTTTCGGCCTTATGCCTTAAATCTAGCAGCGGTATTACAAGATAATCATGAGGTGACTTATGGGTAATCCCCGAAAAAAGAAAGAAAAGGCGCCACTCCGTCAGCGCCAAAATGCCAAACGCCCCCTGCGCTCGCACATGCTATGGGGGGGACTCACTGTAGCTGGGCTGGCACTATGCGCGGTAGTCATTGTGTTCCTTTCAAAGGGAACTTCTCAATCCACCATTTCGCTGAAAATTGGTGGCCAAACCGTACCTTCCGATGTGTTTTACTTGCTGATGCAGCAAAACAGTTCTGATGTGGTCTCCATGTATACCAGTCAGGGTGTTTCTACGGCACAGGACTCTTTTTGGAGTACCGAAGTGGATGGAAAGTCCCCTGCTCAGACTCTTTTAGATAGCACAATGCAGGAATTGCGGAGATTGGCCGCTGCTTACCAGCTGGCCCAATCGTGCGGCTTTGGTCTGGAGGACGGTTTGGGTGGCGTAACGGAGCGAATGGAAGCGGAAAATGCTGCACGCCAAGCCAAACTGGAGGCAGGAGAGCATGTCTATGGGCTGCAATCATACACCCTGCAGACCTATCTCTCCTATGAAACGGATTGGATCGCCTCCCAATACTGCTCTGATGCCGCCAATCCTGGTATGGATATCAGTCAATCCCAGCTGCAAGAGTATTATGAAGAGCACCTGGACAAGTATCAGAAATATGATGATATCTCGTTTTCTTACCTGAAGGTGGATCTAAGCCAGTTGGATGACGGCCAAAAGCAAAACATTCAGACACAGATGGCTCAGTTGGCCCAGGATATCACACAAGGAGGGGATTTGCTGCAGCAGGCAGCAGCCTATAGCGATCTTACGCCCTATCTGACCCATGTGGATATCCTTTCAGATCAGGTGGCCTCTTATAGCCGTGCGATTGGAGATGTGATGGAACTGGGATGGGAACTCCAGCCGGGAGAAAGCACAGGCTTGGTCGAACTCAATGGCTTTTTGTTCCTTATTCAATGTACAAACCGAGTTGAGTATGATTATCAGTCCTTTGAACAGGTCCAAAGTACAATATTGAGTCAGATGCGGAAGGAAAGCTATGAAACACTGCTTCAGCAGACTGCCGATTCACTGACTATAGAGGCAGACCTGTCCGACCTTGAGACATATATTATAGAAAAAATGGAGGTAACGAATGGAAGATAATGTATCAACAGCTTTACGAATGAAACGGGGGAAAGAAGTAATGAAAAAACGATGGCTGACAGCATTTGCCCTTCTGATTGGGATAACGGCCACAATAGGCGCACTATCGTGGCTTCCCATTCAGGCCAGTGCGGCGGGCAGCGAGGGCACTACCTACTATTTCAGCACGCTCAATGGCGATAACAACAACAGTGGAACAAGCCAGGAGCAAGCGTGGGCATCACTGAATATGCTGGAAGAAAAGAACATCACACTCCAGGCTGGAGATAAAGTGTATCTGGAGCGGGGTTCTATTTTCAACAATGAGTTTCTGCACCTGCGCGAGGTCAAGGGCACTCAGGATGCGCCCATCGTGATCGACGCATACGGCGACAGCGGGAAGGCTCTGCCCGTGATCAACACCAACGGTCAGGGCATCTGGTATCAGGACTACGGAACAGCGCTGGACAATGCCCAGCATGTCTATCGCGGCTATGTGTCCTCGTCCATTTTGCTGTACGACTGCGAGTACATCGAAATCAGCAACATCGCCATGACCAACCGCAACCTGGATATCGATGTGGAGTACAATGCCCGCAGTATGATGAACCGTACCGGTGTGGCGGTGGTAGCCCAAAACGGCGGCACGCTGGACCACATCTATCTGAAGGGCCTGGACATCCAGGATGTGCAGGGCAACGTACAGGACAAGCACATGAACAACGGCGGTATCTACTTTACCGTCTTTAAGCCCGAAAATGAAGGCTCCACCGGCATTGCCCGGTACAACGACGTCCGCATTGAGGATTGTTACCTGAAGAGCGTCAACCGCTGGGGCATCGCCTTGGCGTATACGGCGTACCATGCCAAATTCCCCGATTCTACCATTTCCAATGAAGCTGCCCAGACTTATGGCATGACAAACGTATTCATTCGGAACAACTACCTGGAGGATGTAGGCGGCGATGCCATCACCACCATGTACTGCTACCGGCCCGTTGTAGAGTATAACGTGGCAAACGGCGCGGCCAGCCAGATCAATGCTCAGGATTACAAGGGCGAGGGGACCACTGGAGACAAGCCCTTTGGCTGTGTGGCGGCCAGCGTGTGGCCCTGGAAGTGTAAAGACGCGGTGTTCCAGTACAACGAGGTGTATAATACCCACAACGACGGCGGCTGGAACGGCGATGGACAGGCCTGGGATGCCGACTGGGGTGACGGGACCGTCTATCAGTACAACTACAGCCACGATAACGAGGGCGGCTGCTTCATGATCTGTTTGCAGCATGCCTATAACAGCGTTTTCCGCTACAACATCAGCCAGAATGACAGCACCGGCATTATTGTGGCAGCTACCAATCCCAACGCCGATATTTACAACAATACCTTCTATATCAAGGAAGGCGTGCCCTTCGTGTACACCAATTCCGGCAGCTACGGCGCGCTGGATGTAAAGAACAATATCATCTATTATGCCGGCAGCACACCTAAGGATGAGAACTGGCGAACCGGGACCTGTGGCTATGCAAACAACATCTTTGTGAACTACAACAACGTGCCCGCCGGTACAAATAACATCCAACTGAGTGCAGCGGAGGGGGCTTCTCTGATGGTTGATCCCGGCAAGGGTGGAACCGGCAATGCCCAGGGGAACGCTCTGAATACGCTGAATGGGTATCAGCTGAAAGAGAAATCCCCCGCCATCAATGCCGGTACAATGGTTGAGACCCCCGCCTTCCTCTTTGAGATGGAGAGTCAGGGCGTACATGCAGGCCAGGACTTCTTCGGCAATTCGATTCTGGGTGTCGTGCCGGACGTAGGTGCCCATCAGTACTCTAAGCTGACAGGGCTTGGTTCTACCAAATATCAGATTCAGGATTTTACCATCTCTAATGTAAATGGAGATACGGCTGAAACGGTCCTGAACAATCTGATTGCCCCCGAAGGGTGGTCCTTGACGCTGACAGATGCAGCAGGCCAGACGCTGACAGGCAGCACAAAGGTGCCTGGCGGCAGCAAAGTCATTGTTGAAAAGGGCGATGGCAGCCGAGAGGTATACACCGTCGCCATGAATACACAGGCAGACATTCTGTACACTCCCTTTGAGCGGCAAAGCAACAGCATTCATGTGCCTGATCTGACCAAGGTCAATCATCTCCTGGATGCACTGGAGCTGAGCTGGGGCGCTTCCGCAAAGGTAATGTCCGGTGGAGTGGAGCAGGATCGGGACGTGAAACTTACCTCCGGTATGATCCTTCAGATCACATCGGAAGATGCCGCGACTCAGAATACGCTTTCTATCCAGGTCGGTCCCTACTCCATTTTGGAGAGCATCGAGACAGAGGACGGCCAACAAGGTGAGATTTGGTATGCCCAGCAGCGAATCTCCGCAGAGGAAACGAATGAGGCCTATGTAAACATGACCAGATGGAATTCTAGTTACAAGGGCTGGGAAGGGTCTAGTTGGGCCTTTGTCGGGGCAGACAACGGCAGCAATACGACCAATATCAAGATCGTGGATGAAACAGACAGTCGGAACGGTTTTGGCCATGTGCTGGGCTTCCGCGCTCCCCTGGACGGAGTGATTTCCATCACCGGACTGGAGGCCGTCGTCAACAGCGAGACAGATAACACCGGAACCATCTGGGCCTCGCTGACCAAAAACGGCGTGCCTTTGGTGGAACAGCAGCAGATCAGCGGCGGCAGCGGCCCTGTCAACTTCAACCAGGAAAATATCCAGGTCAAGGCAGGGGACATAATCCGCTTTGAGGTACAAAACAAGGGTGGGACTGTGCCCAAGGCCAATGTTATGGCTCCTATGGTGGTTACCTACACCAGCATAAGCACCGAGACCGCCCCTGTCATTACTACCACTGCGTTGAAAGACGGTAAAGAAAACGAAGCCTATTCCGACACCTTGCAGGCTGACAGTAACACGGCGGTCCGCTGGAGCATCACTGCCGGCAGCCTTCCTGCCGGTCTGACACTGGATGAAACCAGCGGCGTTATCAGCGGTACGCCTACTGCTGCCGGTACAGCTACCTTTACTGTTACAGCGACCAACAATGCCGGCAGCTCCGAGAAGGAGTTCACCATTACGGTAGTTGCCCAAACAGCTAAGTACTATACTGTAACCTTTGAGAGTAACGGGGGAACGCCGGTGGCCCAGCAAACCGTGGAAGAGAACGGTTTTGCCGCTCAGCCTCCGGCTCCCAGCCGCAGCGGGTATATCTTTACTGGCTGGTACCTGAATGCAGCATGTACGCAGGAATTTGATTTTGCTGCTGCCATTACCAAAGACCTGACTCTCTATGCAGGTTGGAGAGAAACCGGCGGCGGTTCTGGCGGCGGAAGCTCCGGCGGCGGAAACCAGACAGAGATTACCCACAACCCAGACGGTTCCACTACTACTACTGTGACAAAGCCCGACGGTACCGTCACCGAAACTACCGTATCTTCTGACGGTGGAAAGACCGTGGTGGAGACAAAGCCCGATGGCAACATGACCACGACGATCACCCAGCCGGATGGATCCTCCTCTGTTACCAAGGTGGATGAAACCGGCAAGTGGGAGTCTGAGATCAAGGTACCTGAGAAGGTGGTAGATGCTGCGGAAGAAAAGGAAGAAAAGGTAACTCTGCCTCTGCCCGGCGTGCCTAATACCAGTGATCTGGACAGCGCACCCACTATTACAGTACAGCTGCCTAAGGGCAAGTCGGTATTGGTGGAGATTCCTGTGGATGACGTTACATCTGGTACTGTGGCAGTGCTGGTCAAGGAAGATGGCACAGAAGAAGTCATCAAGACCACCGTTACCACGGAAAACGGCGTGGCGGTTACGCTGACCGATGACCAGTCTGTGAAGATTGTGGACAACAGCAAGGACTTTTCCGATGTGCCGAACAGCTACTGGGGAGCAGAGGCGATTGACTTTGCTTCCAGTCGAGAGCTGTTCGGAGGTACAAGCCCGAACACCTTCTCCACCGAGGTGGTTATGACCCGAGGGATGATGGTTACCGTGCTGGCCAGCTTGGAAGGCGTGGATACCTCCACTGGCTCCGTGTGGTATGAAGCTGGTCAAAAATGGGCCATGGAGGAAGGAATCTCTGATGGCACAAATATGGATCAGGGTATGACCCGGGAGCAGTTGGCCTTGATGCTCTACCGCTATGCCGGCAGTCCCGCTGTGAGTGGAGATGTTGACGCTTTTGCGGATAAAGATTCCATCAGCAGTTGGGCCACTCAGGCCATGGTCTGGGCAGTTCAGGAAGGACTGATTTCTGGTGTGGGGGACAATACCCTGAATCCCCAGGGCCAGGCCACCCGTGCTCAAGTGGCGACGATCCTTATGCGGTTTATAGAGAACAGTGTCAAATAAAGTTCCAAGCATCCAATAATTATAGGGGTGCAGACAGCCAGCCGGCTTGTCTGCACCCCTATTTATTTATGATGAAGTAATCGTTTAATAAGCAAGTCCACGAGAACCACTGGACATGGCAAAATAATTTTAATCTGGCGCAAAGTGAAGTTTCGCTGCCTCAATAGACGCACTTATTTAAAGTAGCTGGAAGGGACAGCGGGGGATGAAGAGGGGGATGGAACAAAGATAAGGCAATAAAAGAACCTCTTAAGGAAGCCGAGACAGCAATAGTTTCGGGTTCCTTAAGAGGCTTTATAGGGTCTACTCAAGCTACCAGCTTAGCCGGCGGTTTGATTCTTATTTCTGCATCTGTTGAAAGGATTGGGCAATCAGCTCCTGTGCCCGAGCTTCTCCCAAAGAGGTATCGATACACAGATGATAATTCCAGGCTGCACCCCAGGTGCGGTTTGTATAGTACTGGTAGTAGGCTGCGCGGGTACGGTCGGTTTGACGCAGACGACGGCGGGCTTCTTTTTCCTCAAAGCCCTCGGTGCGCATCAGACGCTGTACCCGATACTCCAACGGAGCGTGAAGGAAGATGCGCAGGCAGCGAGCCCGACCTTTCAGTACCACGTCGGCGCATCGGCCCACAATAACACAGTTTCCTTTCTCAGCTGCCTGGCGCATGACCTGAGCCTCTGCTTCAAAAATGGTGTCGGTAGGAGCGGGGGTCTGCTCGGAGTAACCGTACATCTCGCTGGCCAGGTCGTGGAGCAGAGCGCCGGAGATTTTTTCCTCCCGTTGGGATATAAATTCCTGGGAATAGCCGGTAGAACCTGCCGCCATCTGGATGATTTCCCGATCATAGAAGGGAAGACCAAGCTGCTGGGCCAGGGCCTGGCCGATATCGTGGCCGCCGCTGCCATATTGCCGGTCAATGACTACGCATACGGTTTGTTCCGGCGCTGCCGTATCCTCCTGGGAAGCTTTGGTTTTACCAAACAGCACTCGAGGTAAAATTTCCAGCTTTCGTCCCATGAGACGGGCAATAAAGCCCACTAGGATAGCCGCTGCCACAGTGCCTTCCCGTACACCGTTAAGCTGGCCCTGGAATATAAAGGACAGCACGGCAGCAATGACTGTCATGGAGACATCAAATACGACCTTGGTTATACCAAATTCCGTCTTCCAGCGGAATACCACGGCCCGAACAAAGGATTCTCCGGGGAGCATTACTACGTCGGCGATGACTTCCAAGAACACGCCAAATCCCAAAATGACACAGCCAATGAGCAAATCTACCACCTTGATCGGATAGGCTTGTGGCTGAACAAAGGCAAGTAGTGCCATGCACAAATCAATAAAGTAGCCAAAGGCAATGGACACTGGGATCTGAAGCAAGTGTTCTGGCTTGAAATTCCGCTGTAGGATAACCAGCTGCAGAAAGATCAGCAGCAGACTGAAGATAATTGTGAACTCGCCCAGTGTGAGGGGGAAGTTCAGGCTGAGTACGTAGGGGATAGAAGAGATAGGGGAGGTGCCCAAATCCGCCTTTGTGATCAGGCTCACACCCAAAGAGTTGATAAATAATCCAATAAGAAAAACCAGATATCGCTTCGCTTTTTCCATGCACATTTCTCCCGTTTTAATTTTGTGTGCTGCTTTGGCAACAACACAACGCCATTCCAGATTAACACTCCTGCTTGAACATGTCAATATTGACATGTTCAAGCAGGAGTGTTTTCTCTTGCCTTTTTCCGTGTTTGTGGTATGATACTGGCAAGTGTGATTTTTAAGAAATTGAGGTGATCTGCCTTGGGAACTCTGGGTTATGCCATTTTAGGGTTGCTCCATCGCCGGAGCATGACAGGCTATGAGCTGTCCAAGGAGTTTGAGTCAGGCTTGTTTGAGGTTTGGAGTGCTAAGCACAGCCAGATATACCCTGAACTCAAGAGCTTGTATGAAGCTGGGCTTATCGACTATCAGGTGGAGATATCCGGCACAGTACTGGAGAAAAAAGTGTATACCATTACCTCTGACGGAGAGCAGATGCTCCGGAAATGGGTACAGGACTCCAGTGCTGCACCTCAGACCCCGAAGGATGAATTTCGGCTGCGGCTGTTTTTCTCTGACTGTGCCTCTGCAAATAATCGCAGACAGCAGTTGGAGAACCGACTGGCACAGCATCGGCAGCGCCTGGAACGGCTTGAGAAGGATCAAGACAAGTTTGATGGAATCCCGCCGCAGGATGACCAAGCATTCAACGACTATCTGGTTTTGTTAGGGGGAATTTTCCGGGAACAGGCCGCCTGCCAATGGTTGGAGACCTGTCTGGAGCTATGCCGGCAAAGAGAAGAATAATCCGAATTACCAAGCAAAAGCGGAATATGTGGTGCTGACACATAGAAGGAAAAAGAGGGACACGACGTATGTCGTGTCCCTCTTTTTGAAACAGGAAACCGTTTTGAGGACGCTCAGCAGCCCCGTGCCTAACCAAATCGCAATCCAGCGTAAGCGGTTGCGATTTGGAGAGGAGGAGCAGCAAAATGAGCGCGCTCTGACTTTTATAAAAATCGGAGCAAGTGATATGTCGCTTGCTCCGACGTGAAAAATCACAACACTATCGATGCCAAACATAATTCTTACTTGGCAGATGGTGCATACCGCATATAGAGAAGTGGATAAGGATTGCCCTGCTCATCCAGTTCAGTTCTTTTATACGCATGAAACCCTATGTGTTCATAGAACCCTATGGCTTGTGGATTTTGTTCGTTTACAGTCAATGTCTCAATGGCGTAGTTTACTATCCCATAGGTCACCAGCTGTTTTCCAATCCCGCAGCCCCGCATTTCAGGAGCGACAAACAACATCTCTAAAGACCTGTTCGCCAGTCCCATAAAGGCGACCGGATGCCCTGCCTTATCCTCTGCAAGAAAGAGACGAGGAACCTCCAGCAAGAATTGTGGCACATGGATTTTGATGTGTTCAATTTCACCATCGGATAAAAACAGATGTGTAGCGCGTACAGAGGATTCCCATACCTTCAGTAATTGTGCGATAAGCTCCGGCGTTCTGTTTTTTGCTTCAAAAATCTTCATTAAATCCCCCCGTCCGCTTATTATAGCGAGGCTTTGGTGATAAAACAAGGGCCGACTTTTGGGACAGTCCCAAAATCGGTTCCCAAAGTCGACCCTTGTTCAGCTTTGAGGACGTACTTCCAGGTCTGTACCTCAAACCAAATTGCAACCCAGCGCAAGCGGTTGCAATTTGGAAAGGAGGAGCAGCAAATGAGCACATTCTGACTTTTATAAAAAATCGGAGCAAGCGATATGTCGCTTGCTCCGAAGTGTGTGATCCAAACACTATAATGACAATCTCAGAGAAAGAAATCATTGTTCCAGTTTCAGCTTAGCGGTATATCTTCGATCAAGAATCACCGTATAGACAAATCCCGGAAGTGAACATGCAAGGATCAGGAATAACATGACAGGCATTCCGAATCCCTTATCCTCTGTTATCACGTCCAGCACAATCCAAGGAATCCCGAGAAGGAGCCAGGATATCCCTTGGTAACGAATGTAGTGTTTCGTCCAGGATTTGTCTTTGAATTTGCTTGGTATTTTCTGTATGCCAAATAATCCAGCCAATCCGTACAGCGTCCAAATAATGCCGATTACCAGAATTGTACCCATGTTCTCCTCCTTTTTATCCTATGATATACTTTTTCAAAAGTATATCATACTGGTTCACTGGAGGCAAGGAGACATAAGAGCAGTAAGAATACACAAAAAACGTGGCGCTTGCGGCACACCTCACTTTTTCACTATTCACTCTTACTTCATCACTTCCAAAAATCCCGGGCAGGCAGTTGGATTTAGTGAAAAGTGAAAAAGTAAAAATCCCGAACGCATTTGCATTCGGGATTTTTGGAACATCACAACACTATAGATGCCACAGATTTTAGGGAAAGTAATATGCCTTTTTACCGAAAACAATTTAATTACTTGAGGAGTGGTGTTTTAAATAATCATACTCCCTTTTATCTAAACTCATAATCGGAATTTGGAGACAGTAGTGATGTGATTTCTATAATTGCGTTTCGTGTATTTTCTGAAAAGCTTAGTTGCCCTATATCTATTTCACGATAGCCATTACCACGTGAATTTTTGAAAATGGCATCATAGACCTCTTTTAGTCTATCTTCCAGTAAAACAGAGTTACCGTCTCTACTTTTAAATAAGCGTTCGTTTTCATCAAAATTTTCATTTTGATTACACAGCCACTTAGTATTTATTCGGATGTTAGGACTGAGCAAGATTTCTAATAATGGTCCGCAGTCCTTGCCAGAAAGGAATTTGTTATAACTGGTCATATCACTCATTTGCAGACCCAACATGATTGGAACAAAATACATAGCGGAAAAAACTTTTCCATTTTGTGTTGAAAACCCAGTAGAAATATTGGCCAACGCTTTTCTGGCTATTTTGTATAGCCTAACGTATCGTTCCATTTCACGCAACGAAAATCTGAAATGCTTGGCAGTTTCAATACAAACCCCATCAGAAAGAATTTGTGTTGGAATACCCAACTGGACTGTGAGAAAGTTCTCATAGTTTACAGGCGGAAGTCCCATTTGTATGTCGAAGAATTTATCTAAATATCTTGTTGCATCGAATTCTGAGCCATAATAGCTTTTGACAGTATGCTGGAGCTGCGATAGATTGACAGCAAACACAAATGTGACTCGTTCGTCATCAAAAAAGTGTTTTATCCTTTCCATAAGAGAAAGGGCATAGTCAGGTTTGCACCGATCAAGTTCATCGACAAAAATAATAAGTCTGTCCCCATGCTCATTAATGAGAGCGTCGAGAAAATCTTTTACAAGTTCTTTAATACTTTCCCTTTCTTTAATTGATGCAAGTTGATCAGTTCCCCTCAAAGATTTGAGGGCATTTGAAATACCTCGCTCGGTTACCGCATCTGCAATAGCGGCTGCGGCGTTACCAATCTCTCTTTGCCGGGCCACAGTATAGTCGCTCTGATTGCTACTAATAGTCGCATGGATTAATGAGAGAATGGGATCTACATGACTGTCATTTGCCCATGCATCGTAATAAACGGTTGTATAGTTTGCTGGGTAACTAAAGCCTTCTTCTTCAAGACTTTTAACTTCTTCTCGAATGTCTTCAGACAATTGAGAAATCGGGTTATATGTATCAAGTATCAGTTTTACTTGTTTTATAAAAAAAGTCTTACCCGAGCCCCAATCCCCATTAAGTGCAATGGAATAGCAATCATCTTCCATGTGTGACAGCAAGGTGATAAAACGAAGGACATACTGTAACCTTCCGATAGAGTTTGTACGCAGCAGTTCCAGAGCGTTTTCATCGGTTAGTTTTAAACTGTAGTTCTTCATAATTTTGCTTCTTTCTATTACACAAAGATAAAAGTGTTTTTCGCTAAAACTATATCATAATTTGCATCTTCTTATCAATATTACGCAATCATTTTGTAGAATTTAAAAAATCAAAGGAGATGGCTTTACCAATGTTTCTAACTGATGAAACAACGACTCAATGTACGGAAATAGCTGGTTATTATCAAACTGTCTCAATTCTTCGATCGCCCCAAGAAGGCTTATTGATTTTTGCACATCTCTGATATCACTCGGGCACTTTTGATCGCTTATTTGTAATGAAAAAATCCTGTTAGGCTCGAGCTTTTGAATTTCTTCATAGCATAGAGCACCCTTGTGTTTTAAAAAGTTATAATTTGTACGTACAGGAGTGTTTGAAAAGTGCTCCCAAAAGTCAATTATAAAGTCGAGGACTGAGCTAAATTGTGGACACATTTTTTTCAAATAGGCAAATGGGGAACCGTCTGCTCCTGGATGCTGAACCAATCCTTCGGCTTTTCGTAAAGCGGTATAGGCAGTTTCAATTGAGCTAATTCCTTCGATTTCTACAGGTTTTCCATCAAGGTATATAAAATACTCTGCTGACACATAGCAGGTAATCCAAGACAGGTCTATGACCGTGTTATAAAATAAAAGAGCCGCTTCATATAATTGAGCCTTTAGAACATTCTGAAAATATATATTCGCATTATCAATAGTGCTCTTTTGAAAATAGTGATCCCAATCATCGGTTTCTAATTCATACATAAAACGTCGGGCAGCTTGATATCTATCCAGAGTTTCTTTTTGCTTTGCTCGAAAAAAGATATCCTTATCATTTGGAATCTTAACACCAGCTAAGCTGAAAGTTTTTCTACTTGGTGGCATGAGATCAAAAATTTCTCGGTTAAATTCCATATTATCATCTCCTCAGTATTATTTTCGCCAATAGAGTAGTTTCAAGATACTGTGTTTGTTATAATGGGAACGACAGTACTTTATGTGGTGGTGGTAGTTGTGGCGCTATGTATTCAAACACCCTGTAGCTTGCAATGGAGGCTGGACGAGTTAGAAGAAATAATTGATTCCATTGAAAATGAAATCGAAGCGGCGATTACGCAGCAACAAATTCAAACGGGTCACGACTATACGAATATTATACTGCGTACAGCTGGAAAATCTATTGTCAGTATGAGGGAAATTATTCGCTTATCTGCTTTCGGCTACCCGGATGGAGCATTGTCTCTTGCGAGAAATGTATATGAGCATGTCATAATATTAGCATTCTTTCAAAATCACAAATATGATAAGAATTTTAATGACTATGTAGATGACTACCATATCGACTATGATATTCAGCGCAACAAGGCTTTGCAATATGAGAGTAAAAACTGCACCCAAGATGCCGAGGCACTAACTGTGCTCAAAAATGAACTTGATCAGCTCAAACAAAAGGCGCATCATCGGGTGGGTGGGGATTACTGGTGGTCAGGTAGTTCCAACTTTGGTCAACTTGTGGAGACCGCAATAGCATCTGTTCCAGATGAGCGAGGGAAGCGATTCTTACATGGATTGCACTTTACATATAAAAGAGCTTGTGTATCTATACATTCCAGTTGTATGGGGAACACCCTGAGATTAGGTGCTGACCCTGATTTTGCTGGAATAGATACTTCTCCTACAATAAAGGGCCATTCATTGCCGCTTTGGTTTGCAACGACTTCGTTTGTTTACATCATGGGTGTCACATATTCGCAACTTAACCTTGACTATAAAATACACGACCATAACTTAAATGATCTTGCTTTGTTTTTCCATCAAAAAGAGCAGCAACCACTAAATTAAGAGCAATCCCATAAAATGATTGCCGTGTTTTGTGAACTCCCTATACACTTAAATTGCCGGAAACGACAAATTAAAGTGAAAGGAGATCACATAATGCGTTACAGTGAGGAAGAAAAGCGAGCATTGGTCAGCCTATATTACAACGGCAAGACTGTTGATGAGATCTGCCAGGAGCACCAGATTTCCAGAAGCACTTTTTACAGTTGGATTCAGGCTTATCGTCCTGTTGAATCCAAGAAGAGCGCCCGTACAGTTACCCCCAAAGATTTCGACAGCCTTCTCCGCCGATGCGAAAAGCAGGAGCAAATCATTGCGGTTCTGAAATCCATTCCTGCAATTTCCAACGCAACAACTCAGGAGAAGCTTGCAGTACTGGAACCGCTCTATGGCCAGTTTAGTGTCCATGTTCTTTGCGAAGCATTGGATGTTCCGAGGGGAACCTTTTACAACCATATTAAGCGGAACAAGCGGGATAACAGCTCCTATGCCAAACATCGGGAAGAATTGAGAACGGCAATTCAGGAAATCTTTGAGGAAAGCAGACAGACATTCGGGAGCGAGAAGATCTGTGCCGTGCTTCATGAGCGCGGTTATCGAGCGGGTACAACATTGGTGCGGGAACTCATGAGTGAGATGGGGTTAAGCAGTGTATCCACCACCTCTAAACGACAGTGGAGAAAATCCAACCGCTGCGAGCGGAAGGCTAACATTTTACAGCGGCAGTTTCATGCAGGGACCCCAAACTGTGTTTGGGTCAGCGATGTTACCTGTATGAAACTGAAGGATCGGTATTATTACCTCTGTGCCATTGTTGATTTATATTCCAGAAAAGTAATTGCCCACAAAGTGTCCACTCGCAATAGTACACAGCTAATCACGGCGACGCTCAGGATGGCCTACGATTCCAGAATGCCGGGGGAAAATTTAATCTTTCACAGCGACCAGGGCAGTCAATACACTTCCCATGCGTTCCGTCAGCTGCTGAAAAAGTTAAAGATCACGCAGTCGTTTTCCAATGCGGGAACACCGCACGACAACGCCGTGATGGAATCCTTCTTCGCTGTGTTCAAGAAAGAGGAGTTTTACCGCAGCGCTTACCGCTCCGAGGCTGAACTGCGAAAGAAGGTTGACGAATACATTGCTTTCTATAATCAAAAACGCCCGCATACCACTCTGAACCTTCAAACGCCAGAGCAATATGAGGACGCATTTTTTAGGACACAATAAAAGTTCTGTTTCTGGAAAGAGGGGTTCGGATCTTCGATTTTCCACTGCTTCTGCCGCCATTTTCAGCTGTTTGGATTTTAATGTCCAGATTCTTACGAGCAGCTTGTCTCGGCAAACCCCTTGAATAGCAAGGCTTTGAGGATAAAACAAGGGCCGACTTTTGGGACAGTCCAAAAAATCTGTTCCAAAAGTCGACCCTCGTTCATTTGGTGACCCAGCGGAGATTCGAACTCCGGACACCCTGCTTAAAAGGCAGGTGCTCTGCCGACTGAGCTACTGGGTCATATAAAATTGGCAGGGATGGCTGGACTCGAACCAGCGAGTGAGGGAGTCAAAGTCCCTTGCCTTACCACTTGGCTACACCCCTGTGTGAAAAAAGATCAGGGACTGGGATCTCTCCCAATCCCTGATATTCAGTGGGGTGGGTAAAGGGACTCGAACCCTCGACACCCGGAACCACAATCCGGTGCTCTAACCAACTGAGCTACACCCACCAAATATGAACCGCAAGGGATGCTGACGATACTCTTTCAGCAAAAGAGTGGCGCGCCAGAAGGGACTCGAACCCCTGGCCTACTGCTTAGAAGGCAGTTGCTCTATCCAACTGAGCTACTGGCGCAAATAAAGTCAGTGGAGCGGGTGACGGGAATCGAACCCGCATCCCCAGCTTGGAAGGCTGGTGCCCTGGCCATTGTGCTACACCCGCATGGGTCCTCCGCAAAATCGTCAGCTTTGATATGTTACCATGTTTCACGCCCTTTGTCAACGGGATAATCGGATTTTTTTGAAGTTTTTTCCGGCGGGAGGCGGCGGCAGAGAGGCTCTTGTGAAGAAAATAACGCTTGTAAAGGCTGGGGCGGTATGCTATCATTATCACAATATACTCCCCATGGTGTGGGGTCGGAAACAAAAAGATAAGGAGAATTTCATCATGAAAGTACTTGTCATCAATGCGGGGAGCTCTTCCCTGAAGTATCAGCTCATGGATCCGGAAACCGGCAAGGTCTTTGCCAAGGGCCTGTGCGAGCGCATCGGTCTGGACGGCAAATTCACCTACAAGCCCCAGGTGGAGGGCAAGGAGACCATCAAGGCCGCCGATGTGGCCATGCCCACCCACTCCGAGGCCATCCAGACCGTGCTGAACGCTCTGGTGGATCCCCAGAACGGCGTCATCTCCTCCATGAAGGAGATCGATGCGGTGGGTCACCGTGTGGTCCACGGCGGCGAGACCTTCGCCTCCTCCGTGCTCATCAACGATGAGGTGCTGAAGGCCGTGGAGGACTGCACGCCTCTGGCTCCCCTGCACAACCCCGCCAATATCATCGGCATCGAGGCCTGCCGCAAGGCGCTGGGCGACGACGTGCCGCAGGTGGCTGTGTTCGACACCGCTTTCCACCAGACCATGCCGGAGCACGCCTATCTGTACAGCATCCCCTACAAGTACTATGAGAACGACAAGCTGCGCCGCTACGGCTTCCACGGCACCTCCCACCGCTATGTGACCCTGCGGGCCGCCGAGCTGCTGGGCAAGGATCCCAAGGATCTGAAGATCGTGTCCTGCCATCTGGGCAACGGCTCCTCTCTAGCCGCTGTGGACGGCGGCAAGTGCGTGGACACCTCCATGGGTCTGACGCCGCTGGCCGGTCTGCCCATGGGTACCCGTGCCGGCGACATGGACGTGGGCGTTATCGAGTATGTGGTCAACAAGTACGACCGCTCCATCTCCTCTGTGATGGAAGGTCTGAACAAGCGCTCCGGCATGATGGGCCTGTCCGGTGTGTCCTCCGACTTCCGTGATCTGGAGGCCGCTGCCGCCAAGGGCCATCACCGCTCCGCCATCGCCCTGCGGATCTTTGAGTACCGTGTACACAAGATGATCGCTGAGTACGCCGCCGCCATGAACGGCGTGGACGTGGTGATCTTTACCGCCGGTGTGGGCGAGAATGCCCCCTCCACCCGTGCTCACATTCTGGAGGGTCTGGAGTTCATGGGCATTACCTGCGATGAGGAGAAGAACAACACCCGTGGTGAGGAGCGCATTATCTCCAAGGATGGCGCCCCTGTCACTGTGATGGTCATCCCCACCAACGAGGAGTTGATGATCGCTCAGGACACCCTGTCCATCGTGGAGGAGAACAAGAACAAGTAAGCTCACAGGATACAAGGAGCCGACTGCTATGCAGTCGGCTCCTTTTTTGTTTGTTGGGGAGTCCGGAAATTTTCCCCTGTTGTCCGGTGGAGGGCAACAGGCGGTACAACTTTCCCGGCGGGGACGCCACAGGCAGAAGGGGGTGTGAGAACATGGAGACAATACGAGGGGAGGCGGCGGTATGGAGCTGCTGACGGTTCTGGCGGGCATCTCCTCCTGCGTCACCGGAATCGGTGCGGCGCTGATCCTGCTGCTGCGGCCGGTGCGGGAGGCGCTGACGGGGACGAAGCACCTGCGGGAGGGGCAGAAATGCCTGTTGCGGAGCAATATGCTTCATACATACTATAGGAACAAGGAACGATCTGCTATCCGGCAGTATGAGTATGAGAATTTTCTGCTGGAGTACCGGGCCTACAAGGCTCTGCGGGGCAATTCCTTCATCGACCGCATCTATCAGGAGATCAAGACCTGGGACATTGTATCATAAGGAGGGCTTTTATGGAAAATCTGGGTATTGCCAGCGTGGCGGCCATCACCGTCATCACCTATCTCATGGGCATGGCCGTGCGGGCCAGCCGGATGGACAACAAGTGGATCCCCATTCTCTGCGGCCTGCTGGGCGGGCTGCTGGGGCTGGTGAGCTTCTATCTGCTGCCCATCCCCGACTATCCGGCGGGGGACCCTATCACCGCTGCGGCGGTGGGCATCGTCAGCGGTCTGGCGGCCACGGGGCTGCATCAGGCGGCCAAGCAGCTGAGCAAGGAGGCGGGCGGAGATGCCTAAGGTGTATCTGTCCCCGGCGTATCACTACTGGAATCCCTGCGCCGTGGCGGGGTGCGACGAGACCACCCACAACAACCTCTATCTGGATGTGCTGGAGCCGTATCTGGCAGCCTGCGGCATCCAGTATAAGCGGGGGCCACGACGGACGCCCAAGTCCGGTGAGGACGGGGACGCCCTGATGCTGCAGGCGGTACGGGAATCCGATGCGTGGGGTGCCGACGTCCACTACGTCAGCCACACCAACGCCGCCAACGGCGGCGTCCGGGGCTACCGGCCCATGATCTATCCCGGCTCCGGCGGCGGGCGAAAGCTGGCGGCGTGTATCCTGAAGTATCGCCGGAAAATCTACGACCAGCCCATCCGACTGTCGGAGAGCAGCGTGTGGTATGAGCTGCGGGCTCCGGCGGCGGTGAGCTTCTATGAGGAGCATGTGTTCCACGACAACGCCTCCGACGCCCAGTGGTTCCACAGCCATCTGGGGGCCATTGCAGAGGCCACCTGCCGGGGACTGTGCGAGTATTTCGGTATCCCGTACCGGGCGCCGGGGACGGCCAAGCCGTCTCCTGCGCCGACCATCAGGAAGGAGGAACAGGTGACCGTGGAGCTGCGTATGCTGAAGCGCGGCATGGAGGGCGGCGACGTCCGGAGCGCCATGCTGCTGATGAAGGACAAGGGGTACTACCCCTACGCCATCCCCGTCAGTGACAAGCTGTTCGGGGCCAAAATGGAGGCCGGTCTGCGGAAGATGCAGGCCGACCACGGCCTCGGCGTGGACGGTATCCTGGGGGCCGCCAGTTGGGGCTATCTGCTGGGGCGATAAGGATAAAGTCAGAGCACACAGCTTACGCTGTGTGCTCTGACTTGGATGTGTGAGATGCCGCCTTTTTCGTGCAGAGCAGCAGATTTTTGAGTAGAATCGCTGTGCTTGAACTTAGTCCTGCATGATGCGCTTCACGCTTTCACGAAGTTCTTCTATCGTGTCGCACTGTCCAATCAGTTCAATAATTGCTCGCAGCAGTGCTTCCGTATAATTCATCTCCATTTTCTCCCTTCTCTCATTCCTTTATCAGTTGGGTCAGGAAGGCCATGACCACACGGTTCAGATCCTTCATGGCGGCGGGGAAGTTGAAAGCGAAGTCGTGGTGCTCAAACAGGCAGTCCGACACGGACTTGATGGCCATGAACTTCACGCCGTTTCGCAGGCACACCTGCGCCACGGCGCAGCCCTCCATCTCGCACAGCAGCGGGTGGAAGGTGTCGGCGATCCAGTGGGAGCGGGGGGTATCGGTGGCGAACCAGTCGCCGGTGGCCACCCAGCCGGTGCGATAGGGAACGCCGGTGGCATCCATGGCGGCCCTGGCGGCAGGCAGGTCCGCCGTGGGGAACTGAATCTGGTTGACGGTAGACACCAGCCCCACGGGGTCCCCGATGGCGGTGGTATCCACATCGTGCTGCACGAAGCCCTCCGCCAGAACGATGGTGCCGATGGGGACATTCTCGAAGCAGCCGGCCACACCGGCGTTCAGCACCAGATCCGGGTGGTAGAGGCTGATGAGCAGCTGGGCGCCCATGGCGGCGTTGACCTTGCTGATGCCGCAGCAGCAGGCGATGATATGGGGGCGGATCTGATAAAAGGACACGCCCGCCTCCGTGCGGATGGGGGTGCGGGTCTCGTCTGTCAGCAGCGTCTCTATTTCGCCGGGCATGGCGTATACCAGACCAATGGTCATGATGGAGTTCCTCCTTAAAGTGCATATTTTTCTCCATTGTAACGGGATGGGGGACGTGTGTCAAGGGAAAGCGCCTGCGGGAGGGAAAAAGTCCCTCCGGAGCCTCCGGAGGGACTTTGGGTGCTTACTCCCGGCGCAGGGCCTCGATGGGGTTCAGGCGGGAGGCCTTGACGGCAGGTACCAAACCGAACACGATGCCGATGACCATGGAGAAGGCCACCGCCACGATGCAGGCCGGGGCGCTGATGGCCACTGCCGTACCCATGACGTGGCTCAGCATCTCCGCCAGACCGATACCGCACAGGACGCCCAGCAGGCCGCCCAAGCTGGTAAGCACTGCCGCCTCCGTCAGAAACTGCCAGAGGATGCGGCTCTTCCGGGCGCCGATGGCGATTTTCAGGCCAATCTCACGGGTACGCTCGGTGACGGAAACCAGCATGATGTTCATGACGCCGATGCCGCCCACCACCAGTGAGATGGCGGCGATCCAAATCAGCTGGCGGTTGGTGGTTTCCGACAGGCTTTGCAGCTCGGAGGCCTGCTTCAGCAGGTCCTGTGCCTGATAGGTCAGCTGGCGGTTGGTGACCACCTGACTGTTCAGGTAATCTGCCACGCCGCTTCCGGCCTTGGTCATATCGTTGGTGGAGGAGGCCCGCACGGCTACGTTCATGGGTTCGTCGTAGCGGAAGGCGATGGGCCAGCAGCTCTCCGGGATCATAACGGTGCCGGAGGTGGTGCGGGCGTACATCTGATAATCCTCTACACTGTTGATGACCGGCTGGGAGGTGACCCTCTGGCTCACCACGCCCACCACGGTGAAGGGTTCGCCCTGCATCTCGATGACGCCGCCGATGGGGTTCTGTCCGGGGAACAGGCTCTGGGCCGCCGTCGTATCGATGACGGCCACCTTGCGGCGGGAGGAGAAATCCTCCGGCAGGAAGGCACGACCGTAATTCACCTGATAGCCCGCCACGGAGAGATAGTGGTCGTCCACGCCGTTGAGGGTGCCGGTGAAGGACTGGTTGCCGGCATAGATGCCGTCGGCCCACGTACGCTGGCGGTACATGGCCACGGCGGAGACGCCGGGCAGGGCGTCCATCTCGTCCCGCATGGCAGACGTGATGGCGGCGATGCCCTCCGGCAGCTCCCCGTAGGAGAAGTCCACGGTGCTGCCGTCCTGCGTCAGCTGCACCTGCACCATGTCGTTGCCGGCACCGATGAGATTCTGCTTGATCTGCTCGTTGGTACCACGGATGGTGGAGACGATGGTGATGATGGCGGCAATGCCGATGATGATGCCCAGCATAGTCAGAAACGACCGCAGCTTATGGCTCCACACGCCTTGCAGCGCCAGATTGATATTTTCCAACATAGTTACCGCCTCCTTACCAGCTGTACGGGGCATCCACGGTGGCTTCCTCCGTTTTGGCTCCGGACACCACGTCCCGGCCATAGGGGAAGGCCACGTAGTCCTCCGGCGTCAGGCCGCCACGGATCTGGGTGTAGCTGTCCCACACCACCTTACCGGTCTGAACCCAGCGCTGCTCCAGCTTGCCGTCCTCCCCACGGACCATGACGTAGCTCTTGCCGTTTTCCGTGCGGACGTACATATTCTCCAGATACAGGCTGCTGCCGTCGCTGTCGGATACCGCCTGATAGCTGATGCTGACGCTCTCCCCCTCCTGCAGCTGCTGATCCTCGCTGACGAACACCTTGAAGGGGTAATAGGATACATTGGGGTTACCATCACCCCCATAGGAATTGCCGTCGGTGGGATAGGTACTGATCTCCACCACCTCGCCGGTGCAGGCAGTCCCGGTCATCCATGAGCGGATATTCACCGTCTGGCCCACCTTCACGGTGTCCAGCCGCAGCTCGCTGACGGTGCCGGTGACGTAATAGCCGCCGCCGGCAGAGACCTCCACCACCGCCTCGTTATTGGCGGCGGCATCCGTGGGGGTGCGGACGGCCTTGACCACGCCGTCCAGCTGGCTGTACACACTGCTGTCGGAGGCCTCTGCCTGTTTCCGGCGCAGATCCAGCTCCGCCATTTTGATGGAGGTATCCGCCTCCTGAATCTCCCGGAGCTTGTCATTCTGCATCCGCAGCAGCTCCTCCTTGGTGTAGGACCGGCTCAACAGGTTCTGCACCCGCTCCAGCTCCTTGCGAAGCTGGCGAATCTCGTCGGTGGTGCCGTCCACAGAGATATCCTCCGCCGCCGGGAGGTCCGCCAGAGACACGGCGATGGTGCCGTCCTCCCCACGGGTCAGGTGCAGCCCCCAGCTGCCGATGATGGTCCCCAGCGTCTCGTCGCCCCGGTGGGTCACCAGCACCACATACAGTTCTTTCTCCCCTTCCGGCAGCAGCACCGACAGGTTCTGCTCCGTCAGGGCGTCGCCGCCGTTCCAATCACAGTAAAGGGGGTCCTCCGCCGTGCCGGCAGCGCTGCCACGCAGCAGGGGCTTTCCGGGCTGGATGGGCTTGGAATCCCGGCGGATGATCTCGTCGGTGGATTCCGCCAGCTTCTTCTCGATCTGAGCCGTCAGGGCGTCCGCCTGCTGCTGGAGCTTCTCCTTATCCTCCGCCAGTTGGAGCTGCTGGAGTTCCTTGCGGGTGTTCTCCTGTTGCAGCCGCAGGCGCTCCAGAGCGATGCGGGCCCGCTCCACGTCCAACTCCGTCAGGGTGCTGTCGTAGCTCAGCAGCCGGTCTCCCTTCTTCACCGTCTGGCCCTCCGTCACATAGACCTGTGCGGAGGTCTGGGTCTGGGAAAGAAACACCTTCTGGAGCTTATCCATGGCGACGGTACCGCCGGTCTCTGTGGTGTCGCCCCAATAGTCCGTCATGCTGATGCCCGTCACCGGATACACCTTCACGGCGCTGCGGCTGCCGTTGCGAAGCAGAGTCAGGCCACCCCACACCAGAGCGCATACGCCCACCACGATGCCCGCCGCCAGAAAGGAGCGTTTCAGTTTCTTATTCATGGCTGTCACCTCCGCTGAGGACGCCGTCCCGGATGGTCATGATCCGCTGGGCCTGCCGGGCCACCTGCGCATCGTGGGTGATCATGATGATGGTGGCACCGTTTTCATGGAGCTGACGGAACAGCTCCATGACCTGTGCGCCGCTGGCAGAATCCAGAGCGCCGGTGGGTTCGTCCGCCAGCAGCAGCTTGGGGCCGCCCACCATGGCCCGTGCAATGGCCACACGCTGGCACTGGCCGCCGGACAGCTGGTCCGGGCGATGGTCGATCCGGTCGCCGAGGCCCACCATCTCCAGCGCCGCACGGGCCCGCTCCCGGCGCTCTGCCTTTTTCACCCCGCCGTACAGCAGCGGCAGGGCCACGTTATCCAGCGCCGTCAACCGGGGCAGCAGATGAAAGGACTGGAACACGAAGCCCAGCTCCTGATTCCGCACCTGCGCCAGCTGTAGGTCCGTGCAGGCGGTGATATCCTGCCCGCACAGGAGATAGCTGCCGCTGGTGGGCTCATCCAAACAGCCGATGATGTTCATCAGCGTGGTCTTGCCGCTGCCGGAGGGTCCCATGATGGCAAGGTACTCCCCCTCGGACACATTCAGACTCACGTCCCGCAGCACACGGGTCACGGTCTTGCCCATGGGGTAGTCCTTGCAGATATTCCGCATTTCAAGGATCATACTCAGTCCTCCGTCACGGCGCCGTCCGTTACGGCACCGTCGCCGCCCTCCGGCAGATCTAAGCCGCCGTCCATAGCGGGCTGGTCAAAGCTGCCGTCCGGGGTTTTGCTGCCGTCCGGGGTTTTGCTGTCGTCCGGCTTGAAGGTACTCTGGTCATAGGGGACGCAGGTCATACCCACCGCCAGCGTTTCGTCGGGGAAGGCGATGTAGTCCTCCGCCGCCAAGCCGCTCTCCACGGGATAGGTGGCCAAGTCCTCCTCATAGGTCCCCAGGGTCAGGCTGCGCTTTTCCAGCTTCCCGTTCTTATCCCGTGCCCACACCCACGGGGAGGTGTCGGCATCATTGATGTAGTAGGCAGGCAGATGGATGCCCTCCTGCTGCTGACCCTGACCGTAATCCGGCTCGATATAGACGTGCTGGCCCATCAGCAGGCCGTCGCTGCTGTCCAGCGTCACATAGAAGGGGTACCTGCTGGCGGTGGACACGTCGCTGCCGCCGTCCGTCATCCCCTGATTGCCGCCGGAGACGGGATTCTTCCAGTCGATGGAGGTGACGCTGCCCTTCCAGACATCGCTGCCCACACGGGAGCGGATCAGCACCTGCCTCCCCTCGGAGAGAGCGGCGGCGTTACTCTCGTTGACATAGCCCTTCACCCGGAAGCCCGCCGTCTCCACGATGGTCATGATGGGCAGTGCATTCCCATTGCTGTCAGTTCCGCCGTTTTCGTTCACCGTCTGCACCCGACCGTCTACCGGAGAGGTGATCTCAGCCTTGCCGACGCTGTCGGTAAGGCGCTGCACCTCCTTCTCCTTCAGGGAGATGTTATACTGCTGCTCCAGAATGGCCGCCGTAGCCTCCCGGATCTCCAGATCGTATTGCAGCTGCTGATCCGAGGAGACGTTGCTCTTGTCCCGCTCCAGCCGGGCCTTCTCCTCCTGCTTGGCGCTGAGGGTGCTCTTCATCTGGTCCAGCTCCAGCTGGGCTTTCTCCAGATCCAGCTGCGCCTGCGTCTGGTCGTAGGTAAAGAGGGTCTGGCCCTTTTTCACCTCATCCCCGGCCTTCACGGCCACGGAGGCCACCTGCCGGCTCTCATCCTTCGCGATCTTTGTCTCGCCCTGAGCGCTGACGACTCCAGCGAAGCGATCCACCTGTCCCACACCGCTCAGGCCGCATATCATGGATACGGATTCCACCGACGCCTCGCCTTTGCTGCTTTTTCCGCAGCCCGTCAAGCTGCTCAGCAGCAACAGCGCCGCTAAAAGCAGTGCCATCTTTTTCATGGTCATTTCTCCTTTAATTTCACTGAGTTTTGCCCAAACGACTCCTTGCGTCGCCGGTCTTTCCTTTTATAGGACAGCAATGGACCGGAAAATGTTCCCTCCATCGCCTATGGCGGTGAAAATGAGCATTGACAGTCCACTCAGTGCAGAGTATGATATATTACAGATATATCATGGAGGTAGGGCTATGGAACTGCTCAGCTATCGAACCTTAGGCGCAGAGGCGTCCCTGTCCCGGCGGATGCCGGAGCGTGTCCTGCAATTTGGGGACGGCAACTTCCTGCGAGGCTTTGTGGATGATTTCATCGATCAGATGAACGAAAAGGCGAACTTTGACAGCAGCGTGGTGATCGTCCCTCCAGCCTCCACCGGCAAGACGGGGCGTATCAACCGGCAGGACGGGCTGTATCAGCTGTATCTGCGGGGAAGGCTCAACGGTCAGGTAGTCGATCAGAGAAGGCTCATCCGGTGCATCAGCCGAGCACTGGACGTGTTCACCCAGTGGCAGGAGCTGCTGGATTTTGTGTGCAGCGATGAACTGCGGTTCGTGATTTCCAACACTACGGAGGCAGGTATCGTCTACGATCCCGACTGTCGCTTTGACGACTGCCCGCCCGCCTCCTTCCCCGCCAAGCTGACCCGGCTGCTGTGGCAGCGCTGGTACGCCGGAAAACCGGGTCTCATTCTTCTGCCCTGTGAGCTCATTGCCGACAACGGCACCGTCCTGCGGGACACCGTGCTGCGCCACGCCGCCGACTGGGCACTGGAGGAGGATTTCCTGCACTGGCTCCGGGAGGAGAACCATTTTTGCAATACGCTGGTGGATCGCATCGTCACCGGATATCCTGCCGCTCAGGCTTCCCGGCTCAACGCTGAAAACGGCTATGAGGATGCTCTGCTGGACACCGCTGAGCCCTTCGGCCTCTGGGTCATCGAGGGAAGCGAGGCCCTGAGCCGGGAGTTTCCCACCCAGCAGGCGGGACTTCCGGTGAAGTTCGTGACGGACCACCATCCCTATAAGGAGCAGAAGGTTCGCATCCTGAACGGTGGCCACACCAGCATGGTGCTGGCGGCGTATCTGGCGGGCCACGACATCGTCCGGGACTGCATGGAGGACGAGGCGATCCGGAGCTATCTGGAGGGGGCGTTGTTTCAGGAGATCATCCCCACCCTTTCCCTGCCCCGTGAGGACTGCGAAACCTTTGCCTGTGCAGTGGAGGAGCGGTTTGCCAATCCCTACATCGATCACCGGCTGCTGGATATCTCCCTGAACTCCGTCTCCAAGTGGCGGGCACGGGTGCTGCCCAGCGTCACCGCCTATCTGGAAAGGACGGGGCGGCTGCCGGTGCGGCTGACCTTCTCCTTCGCTGCCCTGTGTGCCTTCTATACCCAGGGCCAGCGCAGCGGTGAGCCGTACCCCGTGCGGGATGAGGCGGCCGTACTGAATTTCTTTGCCGCTCACGCAGATGATACGGCGGAAGCACTGGTAACGGCGCTGGCGGCCCGTGAGAATTTCTGGGGACAGGACCTGAACCGGCTGCCCGGCTTCACCGCCGCCGCAGCGGATGATCTGCAGCGCATCCGCCGGGACGGCATGGCCGCCGCCATGGAGGCCTGCCGGAAGGAGGCTGCGCTATGAGCCGCATCCTGCAAATTCATCCCGACGACAACGTGGCCGTGGCGCTGGAGCCCTTGAAGGCCGGCGAGGCATTGGAAACCTCCGCCGGAACCATAACCCTGCGAGAGGATATCCCCCAAGGTCACAAGCTGGCGCTGACGGATATCCCCGCCGGGGCCGTTGTAGTGAAATACGGCTTTCCCATTGGCCACGCTACCCAAACCATCCATGTGGGCGACTGGGTCCACAGCCACGATCTGGCCACCTCCCTCGACGGAGAGGCTGTTACCTCGGCGTCCATCGCCGTCCCGACGCGATCAGTGGCCCCTGCCTCCCGCACCTTTCAGGGCTTTCGCCGCAAGGGAGGGGTGGGCATCCGCAATGAAATCTGGATCATCCCCACCGTAGGCTGTATCAACAGCGTGGCCGAAACGCTGGCACGGATAGTCTCCCGCGATATCCGAGGCAGCGTGACGGGTGTCTACGCTTGGCCCCATCCCTATGGCTGTTCCCAAACGGGAAGCGATCAGGAGCATACCCGTCGTATCCTGTGTGATCTGATCCGCCATCCCAATGCAGGCGGTGTACTGGTGCTGGGACTGGGCTGTGAAAACAGCAGCATCGGGGAGCTGAAAAAGCTGCTGGGGAATTGGGACCCGGAGCGCACGGCGTTTCTGGAGTGTCAGTCCGTCCCGGACGAGCTGGAGGCCGGCAAGGTTCTGCTGCGTCGGCTCATCGACCACGCTGCTAAGGATGTTCGGTGCAGTATCCCCGCCAGTGAGCTGGTCATCGGCCTCAAGTGCGGCGGCTCCGACGGTTTGTCGGGCATCACCGCCAATCCACTGGTGGGCCGCATTGCCGACAGGCTGGTGGCCATGGGCGGCACCGCTCTGCTGGCGGAGGTTCCGGAAATGTTCGGTGCCGAGGGCGTGCTGTTCCGCCGCTGTGCCGACGAAACAGTACAAAAGGAACTGCCGGCATTGGTAGCAGATTTCAAGGACTACTTCATCCGGCACGGACAAGTGGTATACGAAAATCCCTCCCCCGGCAACAAGGCCGGCGGCATCACCACACTGGAGGAAAAGTCTCTGGGCTGTGTCCAGAAGGGCGGCAGTTCTCCTATCTGTGGGGTACTGTCCTACGGTCAGCGGGTACAGAACAGAGGCCTGACCGTACTCCAGACCCCCGGTAACGATCTGGTGTCCACCACCGCTCTGGCGGCGGCCGGGGCGCACATGGTGCTCTTCACCACTGGACGGGGAACGCCCTTTGCCGGGCCCGTCCCCACGTTGAAGATCTCCACCAATACCGCCCTGGCCCAGCGCAAGCCCCGATGGATCGACTTCAACGCCGGTACGCTGGTGCAGGGGGACTCTTGGGATGATGCCGCAGAGACTCTGCTGGATCGGGTGATGGTCACAGCCTCCGGTCTGGCCACCTGCTCTGAGAATCTGGGCTACCGGGAGCTGGCTATCTGGAAGGACGGCGTTACCCTGTAATCAAAGCCTTCCAACGAACATAGAACGAGAGAGGGGACAGCCCAATGGGCTGTCCCCTCTCTTTTCTTTTACTCAGAAGGAGGCGTGCATCATCGTGTGGATGGCCTCCTGATACGACAGCTGGATGTGCTCCTCCATCAGACGGCAGGCCCGATCCACATCCTTCTCCAGAATGGCATCCAGAATGTCGATATGCTCCCGGTTACTGATCTGATAGCGGTCAGCCCTCCACGCCGTAACCCGGATCAGGTTCAGGAAGTCTACCAGACTCCGCATGAGGTTGGAAGCATACTGATTGTGAAACACGTCCACCAACTCCAGATGAAACCGGTTATCCAAATCGATCAGCGGTGCCGCTGTCTCGCCGGCGTTGGAGGCCGTATCATCGGCATGACCCTGTAGCAGCGCCCGCATATCCACAGCCCACTGCGGATCCACCATGCCGCAGCACTGGCGCAGAATGGCAGGCTCCATGATCCCACGAATCTCAAAGATATCGTGGACGTCCTTGGGTGTAGGGCGTGTGACCTCGATGCCCTTGCGGGGATGGATGGTCACCAGCCGATCCTGTGCCAGCGCCAGCACAGCCTCCCGCACCGGCGTCCTTCCCAGCTCCAGTATTTCCTGCAGCTGCAACTCATTGATAAACTGCCCCGGCATCAGCTCCTTTTGCAGAATCATGACTTTGATGCGGTCGTAGGCGACACGGGACAGACATTTTTGTTTTTCAGTGGCAATGCGTGGCATAGATACCTCCCTGATTTGTGTGTAATATATCACCAGTCCATTATTTCAAATCATATAATATATCAGACACTCCTTATATTACTATTCCTTCCTGCATTTGTCAATCCTCTTTGTCACTTTGCACAAGATTTACTCGTAAAATTTGTACATTAAAAACGGCAAAAATCGGTGCTTTTTAGGCAAATGGCTGCATTTTCAACTTGACACCCCTCCTAAACTATGGTATCCTCGTAATCAAGAAATATATCACAGATATATCGATGATATATAAATAACGTCAGTGCGATGCATAATCACGCTATCCTTCGGACGGAGGTCACTGAAAATGAAGCATTTTATGGACGAGGAGTTCCTTCTGGATACCCAGACGGCCCGTGAGCTGTACCACGGTGTTGCGGAAAAGCAGCCCATCATGGATTACCACTGCCACGTCAGCCCCAAGGAGATCGCAGAAAACCGCTCCTTTGCCAACCTCACTCAGCTGTGGCTGGAAGGCGATCACTACAAATGGCGTCTGATGCGGGCCTGCGGTGTGCCGGAGCGTCTCATCACCGGCGATGCACCGGATCAGGAGAAGTTCCGGGCATGGGCCGCTACACTGGAGCGGGCTGTGGGCAACCCCATTTACCACTGGAGTCATCTGGAGCTGAAGCGCTACTTCGGCTTCGACGGCTATCTCACCTCCCGCAACGCCGATGCAGTGTGGGAACACTGCCAGAAGGTCATCGGTGACGGGATGCGGGTGCGGGATATTCTGAAAAAGTCCAACGTCACTCTGCTGTGTACCACCGACGACCCGGCGGACGACCTCCGCTGGCACCAGCAGCTGGCCGCCGATGATACGCTGGAGACCGTGGTGCTGCCTGCCTTCCGCCCGGACAAGGCGGTAAATCTGGAAAAGCCCGACTTTGCCGACTATATCGCCCGGCTTTCCCAGTCCGCCGGGACGGAGATCCGGGACATGGCCACCCTGCTGGCGGCGCTGGATCGCCGGATGGACTACTTCGCCGCCCACGGCTGCGCCGTAGCCGACCACGGGCTGGACAACATCGTGTTCCGCACGGCGGACACGGCGGCGCTGGATGCCATCCTGCAAAAGCGGCTGACCGGCCTCCCCATCACCGAGGAGGAGCTGTGGCAGTACAAGACGGCGCTGCTGCTGCACTTCGGCCGGGGCTATGCCCGGCGGGGCTGGGTCATGCAGCTGCACTTCGCCGCCCAGCGCAACAATAATACCCGGATGTTCCGCCAGCTGGGGCCCGATACCGGCTATGACAGCATCGGCCCGGCGGTAAACCTGCCGGATCTGGCACGGCTGCTGGATACGCTGGAGGCCGAGGAGGCCCTGCCCAAGACCATCCTCTATTCGCTGGATCCCAACGATAACGCCGCTCTGGTAACCCTTATGGGCTGCTATCAGGGCGAGGGAGTCCGCAGTAAGCTGCAGCACGGCTCTGCATGGTGGTTCAACGACTGCAAGGACGGCATGGAGGCCCAGCTGAAGGGTCTGGCTGCCGGAGGCGTGCTGGGAAACTTCGTGGGAATGCTCACCGATTCCCGTAGCTTCCTCTCCTACACCCGCCACGAGTACTTCCGCCGCATCCTGTGCGGTTTGCTGGGCCGCTGGGTGGAGGAGGGTCAATACCCGGACGACCATCCCCTGCTGGAGGAGATGGTGGCCGATATCTGCTACCGCAACAGCGTTTCCTATTTCGGATTCCAGCACCATCACTTACGGGGGTATGAAAAATGAGCATGATCAGCGTTAAGGGCCTGCGAAAGACCTTCGGCAAGAACGAGGTCCTCAAGGGCGTAGATATTGAGATCCAGCCCGGTGAGGTGGTGGCCATCGTTGGCCCCTCCGGCTGCGGCAAGTCCACCTTCCTGCGGTGTCTGAACCTGCTGGAAAAGCCCACCGGCGGCAGCATCATCTATCACGGCACCGATCTGGTCACCGCTCCGCCCAAGGAGAGCACCAAGCTCCTGCTGGGTATGGGCATGGTGTTCCAGCAGTTCAACCTTTTCCCTCACAAGACCGTGCTGGACAACATCATGCTGGCGCCTGTGAAGGTGCAGGGCGTGAATAAGAAAACCGCCGAGGAGCGTGCCATGGCTCTGCTCCAGACTGTGGGACTAGCAGACAAGCGTGACGCTTATCCCAATCAGCTCTCCGGCGGTCAGCAGCAGCGCATCGCCATCGCCCGCTCGCTGGCCCTGCAGCCGGAGGTCATGCTCTTCGACGAGCCCACCTCCGCTCTGGACCCCGAAATGGTGGGTGAGGTGCTGGACGTTATGAAGAAGCTGGCCGCTGAAGGTATGACCATGTTGGTGGTAACCCACGAGATGGGCTTTGCCCGTGAGGCAGCCGACCGGGTCATCTTCATCGACGGCGGCATCATCGTGGAGGACAGCGAGCCTCAGGAATTCTTCGCACATCCCAAGAACAAGCGTCTGCAGGATTTTCTCAGCAAGATGCTTTGATAAAAACAGACTTAAACAAACAGGAGGAACCTACTATGTCTCTCATTCAGGTAGCCCGGTACAGCGACGTCAAGTACGATTTCAAGGACGGCTTCGCCCGTGTACCCGTGCTGGAGAACGCCTTTGATCAGGCCTGCTTCGCCCATTGCGCCCTGCAGCCCGGCCACTCCATCACCCCCGACGTCTACTCCGTCACTGAACACAACCAGCTGTTCTTCTTCACCAAGGGCAAGGGCTATATCACCACGCCCCGTCAGGCCTGGAACATCAATGAGCCCGGCGTATTCGTCCCGGAGTTCGACACCGAGCGCTTCACCATCACCTGCTCCGCCGACAGCAAGGAGCCTCTGGAGTTCCTGCACATCGTCACTGAGCTCAACGACTACGACAAGACCTGTCTGGTAGAGTCCCGCATGGTACTGCCCCGCTTCCGCACCATCTCTCAGGGCTGGACCTATGACGAGGACTTTAAGGACAACTCCGTCACCACCTCCATGATGCTGCTGGAGCACCGCAATCTGGGCCGCCTGTCCATGGGTTGCGTCAAGGGCAACGGCCCCATCGAGATCGGTCAGCACATCCACAATGAGCTGGCCCAGTGGTACTTCCCCCTGCCCGGCTCCGACTTCATCTATACCGCAGGCGGTGAGGAGGTTCATATGACCGGCGGCGACCTGTCCTACACCCCCACCGGCTTCTGGCACGGCAGCCGTGTGGAGGCCGGCAAGAAGTGCGACTACATCTGGTTCGAGATGTGCATCGAGGGCTATCCCGGCGAGATCAAGTAAAAACGCTTTCCACGCCTCTTTTAGGCGCAGATACCGATATTTCCATACTGTAAAGGAGAATTTATCATGGCTCTGGTCAAGATTTCGAGAGGTGCTGATATCCAGCACAACTATGTCAACGGCGTCTCCCGTGTGAGCATCCTGGAGGGCGCTTATAAGGATGCCACCGTGGAGCGCATCTCCCTGCAGCCCGGTGCGGACTTCTCCGCCGAGCTGTATACCCGTGAGCAGCACAATCAGGTGTTCCTCATCACCGCCGGCAAGGGCTACATCGTCACCCCCCGCCGTGTATTCAACATCACCGAGGTCTCCGTCTTTGTCCCCGACTTCGACAAGGAGAGCGTCACCTTCCACTGCGCCGCCGATGCCAAGGAGACCATGGAGATCGTCCACTTTGTCACCGAGCTCAACGACTATGACAAGACCTGCCTGAAGGAAGCCCACATGAGCCTGCCCCGCTTCCGTGGTGTGTCCGGTGCATGGCACTACAAGGAGGACTTCACCGGCGCCGACATTCAGCAGATGATGCTGCTGGAGCACCGCAATCTGGGCCGTCTGTCCATGGGTGCCAACTTCGGCACCGGCCCCAACTATATCGGCCAGCACATCCACAATGAGCTGGAGCAGTGGTACATCATGCTGCCCGGTGCATCCTTCACCTACACCGCCGAAAACGAGAAGATCCACGTGCAGGGCGGCGACATCACCTACACCCCCCACGGCTCCCACCACGGCAGCGAGTGCGCCGACGGCGAGAAGTTCGCCTATGTGTGGTTTGAGCTGTGCGAGAACGGCTATCCCGGTGAGATCAAGTAAGAAATGGATCGGCTTTTAGGCTCCAATGGGCAATATAGCCGCTTCCCCCTGCCGGTCTTTCTGGAGTCCATGCAGCGTCTGGGCCTCCGGCGACTGGACTTCGTTCCGCAGGTGCCGCATTTCTTCTGCGGTTACCGGGGCCACGCCGACGTTGCCCCCCTGCGAGCCGCCCTGCAAGGGGCAGACCTTCGGGTCAGCGTCCTAACGCCGCCTCCCTATCGCTGTTCTCTTACCGCCCCGGCAGGTGAGCAGCGGGACGCCACCATCGGTTACTACGACAGTTGCATCCGTCTGGCGGCGGAGCTGAACTGTCACCGGCTGGTGCTGAGCGCCGCCGGGGCCTGCTGGGACATCCCGCCGCAGGAACTGACGGAGCACGCAGCCGCCATGCTGACCCACCTGTGCCATACGGCACAGGTGGAGGGCGTGACGCTGCTGCTGGCCCCTGTGATGGGCGCTGAAACGCCCCTCATTGCCGAGGCCCCGGTACTGAATACCGCCCGGCAGCTCTCCCAGATGCTGGCGTGGGTCGATTCCCCGGCGCTGGGCGTGTGTCTGGATACCAACGTCATGAGCGCCAACGGCGATACCGTGGCCGATTGGCTCTCTCTCTTCCCCGGCCGCATCGGTCTGGTGCGGCTGTGCGACGGCAACTGGCACGGCTGGCGGGCGTGGGGCGACGGCGTTCTGCCGGTGGACCGCTACCTCTGCCAGCTGACAGAGGGCGGCTATCAGGGCGATTTCTCCCTGTATCTCCCCGGTGAGCGCTACATCGGCTCTCCCGCCTATCCTGATGAAAAGGCCGTGGCCGCTGTGAAGGAGGTGCTGGCGTAATGGGCATCCTCCGCAGTCAGCTGGTGAACATGAACCAGCACTACCGCCGCTTCTCTCTGGACTATTTTCTGGACTGTCAGCAGCGGCTGGGCATCCGCCAGATCGAGCTTTGGTGCGGCGCCTCCCACTTCTGGCTGGACCACGAGGGCACCGGCGACGTCCCCGCTCTGAAGCAGAAGCTTCTGGATCACGATGTCCGGGTGGTGTCTGTCACCGCCCCCAGCATCGCCTACCAGTATCAGTACGCCTCTCAGGAGCCGGAGCTGCTGGAATACTCCTTCCGCTACTTCTCCAACGCCATTCGTCTGGCCGCCCAACTGGGGGCCGACCGGGTGGTGGTGAACTCCGGCTGGGGTTACACCGGCGAGGACGAGAGTACCATGTGGAACCGCTGTCGGGATCATCTGTACCGCCTGTGCCGCGTGGCGGAGGCGGAAGGCATCCTTCTGGTAATGGAATCCCTGCGGGACGACGAGAGCAATCTGGTCTACGACCTGCCCCGTGCCCGTGAGATGTACCGGCAGATCGGCCACCCCAACCTGAAGATGATGGTGGACAACATCGCCACCGGCGCCGCCGGTGAGACGCTGGAGGACTGGTTCGACGCCTTCGGCGACGACCTGATCCATATGCACTTTCTGGACGGAGACCCTTGGCTCCACAACGTATGGGGCGACGGCAACACGTCCCTGTCCCGCCAGCTTCAGATCATGCAGGCCCACCACTTCACCGGTTATCTGGTGCAGGAGGTGGCCGACGAGCACTACTTTACCGACCCCTTCAGCGCAGACCGCAGAAACTTTCAGGTATTGGAACGTTTTCTGGCGGACTGAACCAACGTATTTCTCAGCATCAGCTGAAAAATAAATAAAAAAAGAGGAAAAGGTGAAACGAATGAAAGTGAAAAAGATTCTTGCAGCGGTCCTCGCTCTGATGATGATCGCCTCCCTGGCTGCCTGCGGCAAGAAGGCCGACGACAACAACAATGGTAACAACAACACCGACAACTCCCTGCAGCGTGTGCTGGACGCCGGCAAGCTGTCCATCGGCGCCGAGGGCAACTGGATCCCCTACGTCTACAACGACGAGGGCACCGGCGAGCTCACCGGCTTCGAGGTGGAGGTCGCCAAGGAGATCGCCAAGCGTCTGGGTGTGGAGGCCGAGTTCCAGATCTCCGACAGCTGGGATCCCGTTATGGCCGGTCTGGACGCCGCCCGCTACGATGTGGTTATCTGCGGCGTAAACCCCAAGCCCGAGCGTCAGGAGAAGTACGCCGTGTCTGCCTCCTATGCAGAGAACCCCTTCTGCCTGGTGGTGAACGGTGACAACGAGGAGATCAAGTCCTTCGAGGATCTGGACGGCAAGGTCTGCGCTAACTCCCCCTCCTCCACCGCTGGTCAGATCGCCCAGAGCTACGGTGCCTCCACCGCTGACGCCGACCTCACCGGTGCCATGGATATGCTGAACACCAACCGTGTGGACGGTCACGTCAACAACGTGGCTGCCGTGGACGAGTACATGAAGAACCGTCCCGATGTCAACGTGAAGATCGCCGCTGTTTTCCAGCCCGCCGATGACCAGAAGTACATGATCGAGTCCGCCGCCATGTTCCGCAAGGAGGATCAGGCCCTGTGCGACAAGGTCTCCGAGATCATCAGCGAGATGATTCAGGACAAGACCCTGTATAACCTCACCGTCAAGTACTTCGGCCAGACTGTGGCCGACAGCGTCAGCCTGTACAACAAGTAAGCAACGCTTAGAAACTGAGGGGACGCCGCCCGGTGGCGGCGTCCCCGTCTCTTAAAAAGGAGAACCCCTATGGAACTATTTCTTGAGTCCTTCTGGCCCATGTTTCGGGCCGGCTTGACGGTTTCTGTACCGCTGATGCTGGTTTCCTTTGCGTTGGGCCTCGTACTGGCTTTCATCATTGCGCTGATGCGGATGTCCAAGTTGCCGCCCCTAAAGGGCATTGCATGGTTCATCGTCTGGGTCATCCGTGGCACACCTCTGCTGGTACAGATCTTCGTAATATTCTTTGGACTGCCGTCTATCGGCATCGTTCTCAAGCCTATTCCTTCCGCTATCATTGCCTTGGTCGTCAGCCAAGGTGCTTACAACTCTGAGGTGATTCGTGCTGCGCTGACTTCCATTCCCAAGGGACAGTTCGAGGCCTGCAAGGCGCTGGGCATGAACAAGCTCCAGACCATGACCGAGGTCATTATCCCGCAGGCGGCGTTGGTGGCGGTGCCCTCTCTGGGCAACTCCTTCATCAGCTTGCTGAAGGATACCTCTCTGGTGGCATCCATCACCGTGCCGGAGATCCTCATGACGGCCAAGAGCATCATCGCCGTTCGCTTTGAGCCCATGCTGCTGTACTGCGAGGCCGCACTGATTTACCTGATTTTCAGCACCATGCTGACTTGGCTGCAGGGCAAGCTGGAAAAGAAGCTTGGTAAGCATCTGGTGGATACCAGAGTCTGATACGAAGGGCGGCATCCTTTATGCTTTATCTGAATATTCAGGGTCTGCGGGACGAGAGCGGCTGGCAGGCAGCTCACATCGCCCTCCCCCGCTACGATGTCCCTACCATGCAGACCCGGACGCTGGCCCATCCCACTTGGATACACTTCGGCGCCGGCAACATCTTCCGTGCCTTTCTGGCGGCAGCTCAGCAATCCCTTTTGAACGCCGGTCTTACAGACACCGGCATCGTGGCGGCGGCGTCCCACAATTTCCACGCCGCTGCGGAAAGCTATGTTCCCTATGATAACCTGTCCCTTTTGGTGCGGATGCACGCCGACGGCTCCTGTGACCGGGAGGTCATCGGCAGCGTGGCAGGCTGTCTGAAAGCCGACTGGCAGGATGATGACTGGCAAACCCTTTGCCGGATGTTCTGTGACCCCTCCCTGCAAATGGTCAGTTTTACCATCACCGAGAAGGGCTATGCCCTTCGGGATATGAACGGTAGTCTCCTGCCCGCCGTAGTGCAGGATCTGGCGGCGGGGCCATCCCGGCCCCGGCACACGCTGTCCATCGCCGTGGCACTGCTGTATCAGCGGTTTCTGGCAGGTGGAAGTCCCATTGCCGTGGTCAGCATGGACAACTGCGCCCAGAACGGCAAAAAGCTCCGTGACAGCTGTCTGGCCATTGCCGAGGGCTGGCAGGAAGGCGGCTTTGTGCCGGAGAATTTCCTCCGCTGGCTCTCCTGTGAGGAGAGCGTCAGCTTCCCCTGGTCCATGATCGATAAAATCACCCCCCACCCCTCCCAGAAGGTGGCCGACCAGCTGACGGCTCTGGGCGTGGCAGGTATGGCCATCACCAAAAGCGCCACCGGCACCGTCTCCGCCCCCTTCGTCAATGCCGAGGTCACGGAGTATCTGGTGTTGGAGGATCATTTCCCCAACGGTCGGCCTCCGCTGGAACAGGCGGGTGTCTACTTCACCGATCGGGCCACCGTGGAGAAGTCGGAGAAAATGAAGGTCGGCACCTGTCTGAACCCCCTGCACACGGCGTTGGCGGTGTTTGGCTGCCTTTTGGATTATCAGACCATTTCCGCCGAAATGCGAGATACTGACCTTGTAACGCTGGTGGAACGTATCGCCGGCGAGAGTCTCCCGGTAGTGGAGGATCCCGGCATCCTCCGGCCCACGGAGTTTATTCATCAGGTGCTCCATGAGCGCTTCCCAAACCCCGCCATTCCCGACACGCCCCAGCGCATCGCCACCGATACCTCTCAGAAGCTACCAGTGCGCTACGGCGGCACCTTGCGCCGTTACCGGGAACGCAGCCTCCCCATGGTGCAGCTGCGGTATATCCCGCTGGTCTTTGCCGGCTGGTGCCGCTATCTGCTGGGAGTAGACGATTCCGGTAAGACGATGCCGGTGAGTCCGGATCCCCTGCTTCCCCAGCTGCAGCCGCTGCTGGCGGACGTAACCCTCGGAAAGCCCGATACTTTCACCCATCAGCTGCGTCCCATCCTGCAAAACGCCGATATCTTCGGTGTGGACCTGTATGAGGCAGGGCTGGCCAAAACGGTGGAGGACGATTTCCGTGCCATGCTGGCAGGGCCGGGAGCGGTGCGTGATATCCTGTGCCGGCAGCTGAGTGAGAGAGTAAGGAGCGATCAGCCATGAAAATGACATTTCGGTGGTATGGCAGTCAGATGGATCCCATACCGCTGCGCTATATCAAGCAGATTCCCAACATGAGCGGTGTTGTCAGTTCCTTGATGGATATGCCCGCCGGGGCTCTGTGGCCCACGGAGCGTATTCGGGCGCTGAAGCAAGAAGTCAACGACGCCGGTCTGGAGCTGGAGGTCATCGAAAGCGTCAATATCCACGAGGACATCAAGCTGGGCCTGCCCAGTCGGGACGAATACATTGACAACTACCGCCAGACCGTGGCCCGTTTGGGTCAGGCTGGGGTCAAGGTCATCTGCTACAACTTCATGCCGGTGTTCGACTGGACCCGCACGGATCTGGCCAAGCCCCGGTTCGACGGTGCTACCGTTCTGGCCTATGACCAGTCCATTATCGACCGCATCACTGATCCGCAGGCCTTTGCCGACCGCATCCAACAGGGTGCCGGTGACTTCGAGATGGCGGGCTGGGAGCCGGAGCGCATGACGGAGCTGAAAAAGCTCTTCGCCCAATACGCCTCCGTGTCCCATGAGGATCTGTTTCGCAATCTTCAGTACTTCCTGAAGGCGGTAATCCCCGTCTGTGAGCAGTACGACGTGAAGCTGGCCATCCATCCGGACGATCCCCCTTGGGATATCTTCGGCCTGCCCCGCATCTGTACCAACGCCGAGAATGTCCGCCGCATCCTGTCGCTGGTGAACAGTCCCTATAATGGGCTGACCCTTTGCACCGGCTCCATGGGCTCCAACCCCTGCAACGACATCCCCGCCATGGTGCGGGAGTTCGGCGCACAGGGCCGTATCCACTTCGCCCACATCCGCAACATCAGGTTCACCGGCCCCGGCCAATTTGAGGAGGCCGCCCACTTCTCCGGCGACGGCAGTCTGGATCTCTACGAGATCATGAAGGCCTATCATGACGTGGGCTTCGACGGCTACATTCGCCCCGACCACGGCCGCATGATCTGGGATGAGCAGGGCCGTGCCGGTTATGGTCTTTACGACCGTGCGCTGGGCGCCGTGTACCTATCCGGCTTGTGGGAGGCGCTGGAGAAGGGCAGCAAGTAACCCCCTCCAAAACCCGAAAGAACCACCGCATCTGAGCGTGTTCCGGCGATATCCGGCGCTGACGCCGGGTGCGGTGTTTTCCCCTTTGTTCCCGTCTGTGTGTAAGCACGCAGCATCTGACCATTTCCACTACTACACAGAAAAGAGGGTCTATCCATGCATCCTGTTCTGAAACAAATCTCTGACATCGGCATCGTCCCGGTCATCGCCATCGACGACGCCGAAAAGGCCGTGCCGTTGGCAAAAGCACTGGTAGCCGGAGGGCTGCCGGTGGCCGAGATCACCTTCCGCACCGCCGCCGGCGAGGCGGCTATCCGTGCCATCAGCCGGGAGGTCCCGGAAATGCTGGTAGGTGCCGGCACGGTGCTGACCCACGACCAGCTGGATCGTGCGCTGGACGCCGGTGCCAGGTTCATCGTCAGTCCCGGCTTCAACCCCGACATGGTGCGCTACGCTCTGTCCAAGGGCGCGCTCATGGTCCCCGGCACCGCCACTCCCGGCGAGATGGAGCAGGCTATGGCGCTGGGTCTGGAGGTAGTAAAGTTCTTCCCCGCCGAGCAGAACGGCGGCGTGGCCAAGCTGAAGGCTCTGGCCGGCCCCTACAAAACCCTGAAATGGATGCCCACCGGCGGCGTCAATGCCAAGAATCTGGCAGATTATCTGGCCTTTGACCAGATCGTGGCCTGCGGCGGCACCTGGATGGTGAAAAAGGACCTCATCCAACAGGAGAATTGGGCAGAGATTACCCGCCTGAGCCGGGAGGCCGTTCGCGCCATGCTGGGTTTCTCTCTGGATCATGTGGGCATCAACTGCGGCAGCGAGGCCGAGGCCGACCGGCTGGCCCGTACCCTGTGCGATATGTTCGGCTTCGCCTATCAGATGGGCAACTCCTCTGTACAGGCCCTCCACGCCGTGGAGTGTACCAAGACCCCCGGCCGGGGCACCCACGGACACATCGCCATCGCCACCAGCAACGTGGACCGGGCGGTGTATCATCTGGGCCTGTATGGCGTCCGTTGCCTGCCGGAGACCTGCAAGACGGATGCCAAGGGCAATACCAAGGCCATTTATATCGACGGTGAATTCGGCGGCTTCGCCATTCATCTGGTTCGCAGATAAGGAGGAATCACTATGAGCAAACGTATCGTCACCTTCGGTGAGATCATGCTGCGGCTGGCTCCCAACGGCTACTATCGCTTCTTTCAGGACGATCAGCTGCAGGCCACCTTCGGCGGCGGCGAGGCCAATGTAGCCGTGTCGCTGGCCAACTACGGCATGGACGCCGCCTTCGTCACCAAGCTGCCCGCCCACGCCATCGGACAGGGTGCTGTCAATGCCCTCCGTGGACTGGGCGTGGACACCCGCTCCATCGTCCGGGGCGGCGACCGCATCGGCATCTACTATCTGGAAAAGGGTGCCTCTCAGCGGGGCAGCGTGTGCATCTACGACCGGGCGCACTCCGCTATTCAGGAGGCCCAGCCCTCCGATTTCGATTGGGATGCCATCTTTGACGGCGCCGACTGGTTCCACTTCACCGGCATCACCCCGGCGCTGGGACCCAATCTGGTGGAGATCTGCAAGGAGGCCTGCGTGGCCGCCAAGAAGCATGGTGTGAAGATCTCCTGCGACCTGAACTACCGTGGCAAGCTCTGGACCCGTGAGCAGGCCCGTGCCGCCATGACGGAGCTGTGCCGGTATGTGGACGTGTGCATCTCCAACGAGGAGGACGCCAAGGACGTGTTCGGCATCGAGGCGGAGAACACCGATATCTACGGCGGCAAGCTCAACAAGGAGGGCTATAAGTCCGTGGCCAAGCAGCTGGCCGACCGGTTCGGCTTCGAGAAGGTGGCCATCACCCTCCGCACATCCCTGTCCGCCAGTGACAACGACTGGGCCGGTATGCTGTACGACGGCGAGAATTACTGCTTCTCCAAGGAGTACCACCTGCATATCGTGGACCGTGTGGGCGGCGGCGACAGCTTCGGCGGCGGCCTGATTTACGCCCTGCTCAGCGGCAAGGACAGCCAGAGCGCCATCGAGTTCGCCGTGGCGGCTTCGGCCCTGAAGCACTCCATCGAGGGTGACTTCAACCGTGTCACCGTGGCCGAGGTGGAGAAGCTGGCCGGCGGCGACGGCTCCGGCCGGGTGCAGCGGTAAAACATTCTATCCCCTTCCTTTCCATAGCATGACCCCGGCGGCCAATGGCCGCCGGGGTCATGTGCTGTTTTCAGTTCCGGCGGTCCCCCTATAAAGCAGTGGATAGGGGCCCCTCCTCGCCGCAATCGATCCTCCGATAAACCTCAACTCCCATATGCCGGTAAAGGCCCACAGCCTGAGGATTCGGTTTGTTCACTGTGACCTCCTCCCGCCGCCGCACCTCATACACACGGATCATATCCTTCTCCTTCCACGGAAAAAGGGACCGAGCATCGGCTCGGTCCCTCCCGTTGCTTTTCAGGCCAATCGGCCGTAGATGCGGGTCAGCTTCCGGATACGCTGCGCCAGCTCCGGCGTCAGCTCTCCCGGCAGCATCCGCCACTGCCAGTTGCCGGACTGAGTCCCCGGCTCGTTGGTGCGGTGTCCCGCCCCCAGCTCCAGATAGTCCTGCATCTGAGCCACAAACAGCTTGGCCACAGAACTCATGCCGCCCCGGATGATGCCCCGGTTGAAGCCCTCCTCGTCGTTAAGCCCCAGATACTCCTTGGCAAAGGCAATATCCGCCGGATCCGCCTCCTGCCGCCACAGGGCCAGCGGGCTGTTGTCATGGGTACCGGTATAGCAGATGCAGTTCTCCCCGTAGCTATGGGGCAGATAGCTGCTGGTATCACGGGAATCGAAGGCAAATTCCAGTACCTTCATGCCCGGCAGACCGGAATCCCGCAGCAGCTGCGCCACCTCCGGGGTGGGATAGCCCAGATCTTCAGCGATAAACTCCAGCTGCGGGAACCAACCGGTGAGCACACCCACCAGCGCCATGCCGGGGCCCTTGACCCACCGGCCGTTTTTGGCCGTCGCCTCGCCGTAGGGTACTGCCCAGTAGCTCTCGAAGCCCCGGAAGTGGTCGATGCGGATGACGTCATACAACTTCCCGGCGCCGTCGATGCGGCGGATCCACCAGCCGAAGCCGTCGGCCTGCATCCGATCCCAGCGATAGAGGGGGTTGCCCCACAGCTGGCCGTCGGCGCTGAAGTAGTCCGGCGGCACACCGGACACCTCCGTGGGGACGCACCGGTCATCCAACTGGAAATTCTCCGGCTCGGCCCACACATCGGCGGAGTCCATGGCCACATAGATGGGCAGGTCACCGATGATATGGATGTCCTTCCCATGGAGATAGGTTCGCAGAGCCTCCCACTGCCGGAAGAACAAATACTGGATATAGGTGAACAGCTCCACATCCTCCCGCAGCAGGGTACGGTACTGCTCCAGTACCAACTGCGAGCGGCGCAGGCGGATGTCCTCATCCTCCCACTCCGTCCAGGAGCGCATCCCGAAATGGCGCTTGCAGGCCATGAACAGGGCGTAGTCCGGCAACCACCGGGCGTTCTCCGCCACAAAGGCCGTGACCTCCTCCCGGTCACGCTCCCAGCCCCGCTTTTTGGCCTCGGACAGTAGCTTCAGCCGACTGTTATACACAGCGCCGTAGTCCACATGGCGGGGGTCACTCCCCCAGCGGTAGGCCTTCACCTCCTGTTTCGTCAAAAGGCCGTCCTCCACCAGCAGGTCCGGATCGATGAAATAGGGGTTGCCGGCAAAGGTGGAAAAGCTCTGATAGGGGGAATCCCCATAGCTGGTGGGGCCAAGGGGCAGCATCTGCCAGTAGTGCTGGCCCGCCTCCGCCAGAAAGTCCGCAAAGTCATACGCCGCTTTGCCCAGCGTGCCGATGCCATAGGGGGACGGCAGGGAGAAAATGGGCATCAGAATGCCGCTGCTTCGATTCATAGGTAGTCACTCACTTACTTATAGAAATGCTTTGAAATACTCCAGCCCCGCCCTCCGAGCGGAGGCTCTATGCTCCTTAGCCCTTCACGGCTCCGGCAGCTACGCCCTTGATGATGTGCTTCTGGCAGCACAGATAGAAGATGATCACCGGCAGGATGCTCAGCATGATCAGGGCCATGGTGGCGCCCATGTCCACGGTGCCGTAGCTGCCCTTGAGGTACTGAATGTGGATGGGGATGGTGCGGTACTGGTTGATGTCCAGCACCAGGCTGGGCAGCAGATAGTCGTTCCATACCCACATGATCTCCAGCACGCCCACGGAGATCATGGTGGGCTTCAGCATGGGCAGCACCACCCGGAAGAAGGTGCCCACCGGGCCGCAGCCGTCGATGGCGGCGGCCTCCTCGATCTCTAGCGGCAGACTCTTGACAAAGCCCGTGAACATAAACACGGCAAGGCCCGCGCCGAAGCCCAAGTATACCACGGGGATGGTCCAGGGGGTGTTCAGATGCACCCGGTCCGCCGTCCGGGCCAGGGTGTACATGACCATCTGGAAGGGCACCACCATGGAGAATACGCACAGGTAGTACACGATCTTGCTGACCAGGCTCCCCACCCGGGAGATGTACCACGCCGCCATGGACGTGCACAGCAGGATCAGCGCCGTGGAGGTAATGGTGATGAAGAAGCTGTAGAATACCACCTTATAGAAGGCGAAGTTGCCGAAGGTCATGCCCTTGACATAGTTCTTCAGCCCCACAAAGGATTCCGCCGTGGGGAGCTTGAAGGTCTCGGTGTTGACAAAGGCGTTGGCCTTCAGGGAGTTGATGAGCACCAGGAGCACCGGCATCAGATAGATCACGGAGATGATGGTGAACACCACCGTCAGCAGCGCCTGACGGCGCTCTCTGCGGCGCAGAGCTTCGGTTTTGATCATTGCTGCACCTCCTTGCGGCGGCTGGCCTGAAGCTGGATGATGCTGATGGCCGCCACCACGATGAAGAAGATCACGGCCTTGGCCTGACCCACGCCGCGGTTGCCGCCGCCGCTGGTGCCGAAGGCGTTGACGATGTTCAGGGCCAGCATTTCCGTTGTTTTGATGGTCTCTCCGTTGCCCAGCTGCTGGAAGGGACGCCCGGCGGTCAGGGCCAGGTTCTGGTCAAACAGCTTGAAGCCGTTGGTCAGGCTCAGGAACATGCAGATGGTGATAGAGGGCATCACGTTGGGGATAGTGACCCGCCACAGGGTCTGCCAGCGGTTGGCGCCGTCGATGCGGGCCGCCTCCAGCATATCCTCCGGCACGGCCTGCAGGCCGGCAATATAGATGATCATCATATAGCCGATCTGCTGCCAGCACACCAGGATCACCAGACCCCAGAAGCCGTATTTCGTCTCCAGGATCACGGAGGTGTTGTACTTGATGAGGATGCCGTCGAAGATCATGGACCAGATATAGCCCAGCACGATGCCGCCGATGAGGTTGGGCAGGAAAAACACCGTGCGGAACACGTTGGTGCCCTTGAACTTCTGGGTCAGTGCATAGGCAATGGTAAAGGCAAACAGATTGATAACGATCAGGCTCACCATGGCAAACAGCGCCGTGTACCAGAACGCGTGCATATAGCCGGGGTCCTGGAAGGCCTTCCGGTAGTTTTCCAGCCCCGTCCATGTCCACTGGCTGGTAATGCGGAAGTTGCAGAAAGACAGAAACAGCCCCTTGAAGAAGGGGTACAGGAAGCCGATGCAGAAGGCCCCGAAGGTGGGCAGCAAAAACAGCCACACCATGCGCTTGATGGGGCGGCGGATCAGCCGGGAATTCAGCGCGGCCTCGTCCCGGCGGTGTTTCGGAAGTTTCATGACGCCTCTCTCCTATCTATGTTTTTTCCGGGCGGCGCCCGGAGCTCTTGCCCGGTCCATACCGGCCAACAGCTCTGTGCGCCGCAGGTGAGAAAATCGGGGGCGGGCGATAAGCCCGCCCCCGGTCCTATTGCGTTACAACGGAGCGCTTATAGCTCAGCCGTTCTCCTTGGCATACTGGGTGGCCCAGCCGTCCACGAAGGCGGTCTTGACGTTGTCCCAGCTGCCGCCGTTGACGGTGTACTGGGTCAGAGCGTCCACCACGCCCGCACGCCAGTCATCCACGGCGGGAGTCCAGTTGAAGGCCCAGGTCACAATGTAGTTGCCGGCAGCGGTATAGGCGTTGGCATCGGCAAAGAACACGTTCTCAGGGGTCTTGGCGTTCTTGAAGGGGCAGGGGCCAAACTGCTCAGCCAGCATGGTGGTGCCCTCGTCAGAGGTAACGACCCACTTCATGAAGTCCAGAGTGGCCTGGATGTCCTCTTCCTTGGCGTTCTTGTTGACAGCCCAGCAGTTCTCGGTGCCGCAGCACAGGCCGGACTTCTCCTCGCCCTCAACGCCGCAGTAGATGGGGATCATGGCCAGATCGTCAGCGTTCATCAGGAAGCCCTTATCCGTGTCGGTGACCAGATTTGCATACTCCCAAGAGCCGTTCTGATAGAACACAGCCTTGCCCTGACCGAATTCGGCCTCGGAGGTGTCGCCGGTGGCGGTGGTCAGAGCAGCGCCGGTGGTGGCGGAGTCAGTGGTGTACAGATCCCAGACGTTCTTGAAGGCATCCAGATAGGTGCCCTTGATGCTGGCGGGCTGAGAGGTGACGTTGTCATCCCGGAACTCATAGAACAGGGGCATGTTGGCCAGATGACCGGAGAAGCGCCAGCTGGAGGAGGCCTCCAGGCCGGCGGAGCTGAAGGCGTCAAAGCCCAGCTCGGCAGCGCGGCTGTGGATGTCGTCGGCGACCTTCTTCAGGGTCTCAAAGTTGGTGATATCGGAGATCTCATAGCCGGCCTGCTTCAGCAGAGCCTTGTTGACGATGATGCCATAGGCCTCATAGCAGTAGCCGATGGACACGGTCTCGCCGTTGGCATTCTTCAGGTTGAAGTCCTGGGTGGTCATTTCCTTCATGACGTCGGTGTTATCCAGAGGATAGCAGAAATCGCCATAGGAGTTGACGGCGCCCTGGTTGCCCACCTGGAACATGGTGGGAGGAGCGGACTTGTCCAGCTCGGAGGTCAGCATGGTGTCATACTGGCCGGAGGCGGCGGTGACGACCTTGACCTCCACGCCGGTCTTCTCGGTGTAGGTCTTGGCCAGATCCTGCCAGGCCTTGTCAGCTTCGGGCTTGAAGTTCAGGTAATACACGGAACCCTTCGCTTCGTCTCCATCGCCCTTGTTGTTGTCATCTGCCTTCTTGCCGCAGGCTGCCAGAGACAGCGCCATAACAAGAGCCAGAGCCAATGCAAGAAACTTCTTCATTTTCATTTCTCCTTCATTTATTATTTTTCACATCCCTTGGGATGGGAAAAACTCAGTTGATCCGCCGCACGGACGCTCCCCGGCGCAGCACGGTCCGCACCGTCTCGCAGCGGGGCCGTCCCCGGCCGTGGATCATGTCCATCAGGATCTCCACGCTGCGCCGCCCCATCTCCTCCATAGGCTGGCAGAGGGTGGTTAGCATGGGATGGAAATACTCCGACATGGTCAGGCCGTCGATGGCGATAACGGAGCAGTCCTCCGGCACCCGGCATCCCGCCTCCCGCAGCGCCCGCATGGCGCCCAGCGCCATGTTGTCGGCAATGGAAAACACCGCCGTGAAGTCCGCCCCCTGCCGCAGCCTCTCCGCCGTGGCCCGGTAGGCGTCCCCGATGTCAAAGGACCCGGCGCAGATCACCAGCTCCTCCTCCGTCGGCAGGCCGCAGTCCGCCAGCGCCCGGAGATACCCCTGATAGCGTAGCTGGCTGATGGCCCGGTCATCGGTGCGGGCTACCAGCGCCGCAATGCGGCGGTGTCCGCAGCAGTACAGCTCCGTCACGGCCCGATAGGCCTCCTCCTCGTCAGCGATGGACACCGAGGCGTAGGAGCCCTCCGGCAGTGTGCCGTACTGATTGGCATAGGAGCAGCAGACAAAGGGGACGTTCAGCATGGTCAGCTCCTCCGGCGTGTAGTCGGATCGTCCGCCCAGAAACACGATACCCCGCAGCCGCTTCTCCCGCTCCATCATAGCCCCCCGCTTGATCTCGTCATCACAGGTGCCGATCTGCTGCATCACCATGGTAAAGCCCTCGGCGGTGATGCCGTCCTCGACGGCCCGGATGATGTCGGTATAGAAGGGGTTGGACACGCCCCGCACCACCAGTCCAATGGCGTCGGACTTGGTCTTAACCAGATCCCGTGCGGTGTTGTTAGGGATGTAGTTGGAGCTTTCAATGACCTCCAGCACCCGGCGTCGGTTCTCCTCGCTGACGTCAGGTCGGTCATTGAGCACACGGGATACCGTGCTGACGCTGACGCCGCAGAGCCGGGCAATATCTTTGATGGTCATCGGTAATCCCTCCGGAGATAGTACCGAAAATTTGGAAACCTTCCCGGTAACGTTTTCGGTTTGTTGACGCTACCATCTTAGCAACTTATACATAGGCTGTCAATGGGGCCGGGCCATTTTTTCAGAATCTCACAGTTTTTTCGCCGGGTCTCTTGTGATTTTGACCAAACACGCCTCGTCCTCTGTCAGCAGTTCTCCCATCCGGGACTCCCCCAGCACCGGGATGCCCTCCCGGCGCAGCAGCTCCGCCGTCACGCCCCAGCCCTCCACCACCGTTCCGGTGAAGGTGCCGTCATAGATCTCCCCGGAGCCGCAGGAGGGGCTGCGCTCCTTCAGAATAGCCGCCTGCGCCCCGGTGAGCCGGGCCAGACGCACCACCTCCTCCGCCCCCCGGCGGAAGGCATCGGTGACATCACCGCCGTCGCTTGCAAACACGCCGCCCTCCCGGCGTTCGGAGGGGAGCCGGGGCGTGGGCAGCCCCCCGAAGATCTCCCCGCACACGGGGATCACCTCATGGCGGCGGCACAGCTCCTGCGCCAGCGGGTGGAGCTTGCTCCGCCCATCGTAGCGGCAGGCCACTCCCAGCAGACACGCACTGACCAGCAGCTTCATCGCTCCATCTCCCTTCCGTTGAGGGCGGCATAGGCCAGCCGCTCCCCCTCATAGCGCAGCTTCAGGGAGAAGAACGGCACCTCCCGCCGCAGCAGCTCCAGAAAGATGCGGTCCCCCTCCCACTGGGGCAGAGCCGCCAGCCGATCCCGATGGATCCACCCCAGCACGCCCTCGTCGCAGTCCTCCCGGATGCGGCCCGTCCAGCCGGTGGCGGTGAACAGGTGCATATATTCCGTCTCCCACCGGTCGGAGACAAAGGTGACGATCCCCCGATACCGATAGTCGGTAAGAGTCAGCCCCGTCTCCTCCAGCGTCTCCCGCAGGACGCACTCCTCCGGACTCTCTCCGTCCTCGAATTTCCCGCCCACACCGATCCATTTGTCGTGATTGCAGTCGTTCTCCTTCTTCACTCGGTGGAGCATCAGATACTCCCCGGCCGGATTTTCGATGTAGCACAGGGTGGTGTTCTTCATGGTGCAGTCTCCCCTTTCAGCATATGTCCTTTCCTGTATGATAACACAGTTTTTGCCTTTTGGGAACCGATGTGGTATACTGATCCCAAAAACGGAGGTGGAGTATATGGCGGACATTCAACCGGGGCGGTATCGCCACTTCAAGGGCAATGAATATCAGGTGCTGGGCATCGCCCGCCACTCGGAGACGCTGGAGGAGCTGGTGGTGTACCGGGCCCTCTACGGCGACGGCGGTCTGTGGGTGCGCCCTGCGTCCATGTGGACGGAGACCGTGGAGCGGGACGGCTATCACGGCCCCCGATTCATTTGGGTGGCAGAGCGATGACGGACTATCAGGTGGTGCGGAGCCGCCGCCGCACCGTGGCCCTGCAGGTAGACCAGACCGGCAGCGTGGTAGTGCGGGCGCCCATGACTCTCCCGGCGGAGGAGATCCGCACCTTCGTGGAAAAGCACGAGACATGGATCCATCGCCAGCAGCAGCGTCAGGCCCGGTATCGGGCGGAACACCCGGAACCCACCCCTCAGGAGCAGGAGGCCCTTCGCCGGCAGGCCAAGGCTCACCTGCCCCAGCGGGTAGCCTATTGGGCCGGGGTCATGGGCGTCCGGCCCACCGGGATCAGGATCACCTCCGCCCGGACACGGTTCGGCAGCTGCTCCGGGAAAAACAGTCTCTGCTTCTCCCTGTACCTGATGGCCTATCCCCCGGAGGCCATCGAGTATGTGGTGGTGCATGAGCTGGCCCATATCCGCCATAAAAACCACAGTCCCGCCTTCTACGCCGAGGTGGAGCGCTACCTACCGGACTGGCGGCAGCGGCAGACCCTGCTGAAACGATGATCTTCCCATAGAAAAGCCGTCCCCGGCCGGTGGCCGGGGACGGCTTTTCTATTCTTCTCTTACCGCAGGATGGGTGCCGTAGCGGCCATGAGCCACGCCAGCTCCTCCCCATCCAGATGGGGTGCGATGGCAGCCCGCACCTTCTCATGATAGGCGTTCAGCAGCGCCAGCTCCTCCTCCGACAGCAGGCTCAGTTCCAGCGCCGCCCGGTCAAAGGGAACCATGGTCAGCGGCTCGAAGTGCAGGAAGCGGCCATACTCGTTCTCGCCGTCCCGCTGCACCAGCTCCAGATTCTCATGGCGGATGCCGAACTGTCCGGCGGCATAGTAGCCGGGTTCATTGGATACCACCATGCCCTCTGCCAGCGCCGTGACCTTCTGGTTCTCCGGCAGCCGCCAGTGGAGCCGCTGCGGCCCCTCATGGACGCTGAGCACATACCCCACGCCGTGACCGGTGCCGTGGTTGTAGTCCATCCCCTGCTCCCACAGAGGCAGCCGGGCCAGAATATCCAGATTCTGCCCGCACAGGCCCTCCGGGAACCGGGCCGCTCCCAGCCGCAGATGGCCCTTCAGCACCACCGTATAGGCCCGGCGTTCCTCCTCCGTCAGCGGCCCCAGCGGGATGGTGCGGGTGATGTCCGTGGTCCCCTGCAAATAGTGTCCGCCGGTATCCGCTAGGCAGAAGCTGCGGGGCTCCAGCGGCACATCCGTCTCCGCCGTGGGTTCATAGTGGACGATGGCTCCGTGGGGACCGAAGGCCATGATGGAGTCAAAGCTTGGCCCCAGATAGTCCGGCTGCTGAGCCCGGAAGCTCTCCAGCTTGGCGGCAGCGCTGCACTCGGTGATGGGTTCCTTGCCCACATGGCCCTGCAGCCAGCAGATGAACCGGCACACCGCCACACCGTCCTTGATGTGGGCGGCCCGGAAGTTCTCCTGCTCCGCCGGGGTCTTCATGGCCTTCATCAGTTGCACCGGGCTGGGCCTGTCCAGCACCTTGGCCCCGGACAGACTCTGCAATACGCAGTAGTTGGCCGTGGCGCTGTCCGTCTGCACCGCCGTCCCTGCCGGGATGGCCCGCAGCCGGTCATAAATGCTCTCATAGGGGGCCAGTGCCACGCCGCAGGCCGCCAGCTTCTCCTTCAGCTCCCCGGACAGGATCTGCTCCTGCACACACAGGGTGGCCTCCTCCTGCCGCAGCAGCAGGAAGGACAGGAACACCGGCGTGCAGCGCACGTCGTCGCCCCGGAGGTTCAGCGTCCACGCCACCTCGTCCAGCGCCGTCAGCACCAGTACCTCTGCCCCGGTCTCCCGCATCTTCTCCCGCAGCAGACGCAGCTTCTCCTCACGGGTCAGCCCGGCGCACTCCGCCGGCAGCTCCCACACCGGCTGCGCCGACAGCGCCGGCCGGTCCGGCCACACGGCCCCGGCCAGATCCTGCTCATAGGCGAAGCGGACGTTCTTCCCCTCCAGCGCAGCGGCCATCGTCCGGGCAAAAAGACTGCTGACGGTGCGTCCGTCAAAGCCCACGGTGCCTCCCTGCGGCACCCTCTGTGCCAGAAAAGCCCCGATGGTGGGAACGCCGGGCTGCCCCGCCCGCATCAGGTCGATGGTGCTCCCGGCCAGCTGATCCGCCGCCTGCAAAAAGTACCGTCCGTCCGTCCACAGGGCGGCGCTGTCCGGCAGCACCACCAGCGTACCGGCGGAGCCGGTGAAGCCCGACAGATACTCCCGGGCCTTAAAATAGTCACCCACGTACTCCGAGCCGTGGAAATCATCCGTTACCACCACATAAGCGTCCATACCCTGCTCCTGCATCCGCCGGCGCAGCAGCCGGAGCTTTTCAGCGCTGTTCATTGCGATTACCGCCTTTCATTTATCAGTTGGCCCTATTGTATCACACCGCCGGAAAAATGCAACGCCCCAGGGGCCGTTGCAAAATCTGCATATGTATGGTATAATGCTGACAAAATCTCGTAAATATCCACAAAATCGTTTATATCTCCGTCGAAATTAGAGAAATTTCCACAAATCCGTGTATCCCGCAACTGAATTGTAACCTTTTGTAATATTTTAAGGGGGAAAATCGTGAACGCCGTTGGTATCATATGCGAATACAATCCCTTTCATCTGGGCCACGCCCGGATGCTGGAGGGCCTGCGGCGGCAGTACGACGCCCCCCTTGTATGCGCCATGAGCGGCAACTTCGTCCAGCGGGGCGACGCCGCCGTGGCGCGCAAGCACGCCCGTGGGGAGATGGCCGTCCGCTGCGGCGCCGATCTGGTACTGGAGCTGCCCACCCCGTGGGCCATGGCCTCGGCGGAGCGGTTTGCCGCCGGCGGTGTGGCGCTGCTGGCCTCCACCGGCGTGGTGTCCCATCTGGCCTTCGGCAGCGAGTGCGGCGACCTGACCGCCTTACAGGCAGCGGAGGCGGCTCTCTCCCAGCCGGAGCTGATGCCCCGCATCCGGCAGCTGCTGGCTCAAGGCATGGCCTATGCCCCGGCCCGACAGCAGGCGGCGGAGGAGCTGGGCGCTCCCCCGCAGATGCTCTCCCGCCCCAACGACATTCTGGCCATCGAGTACCTGAAGGCCCTGCGGCGGCAGAAGGCTCCCATGGAGCCGCTGGCCGTCCTGCGTCAGGGTGCCGGCCACGACGGCACACCCTCCGGCGACACGGCCTCCGCCTCCTATCTGCGGACGCTGCTGCGCTCCGGCCGTACCGACGAGGCTCTCTCCTACCTCCCTGCTCCTGCGGCGCAGGTGCTGCGGCGGGAGCTGGCGCTGGGACAGGCCCCGGCAGACCTCTCCTATTGCCGCCGGGCCATTTTAGCCCGGCTGCGGCAGCTGCGGGAGGAGGACTTCCTCCCCTATGACGGCGGCAAGGAGGGCCTGTACCACCGGTTCTATCAGGCGGTACGCACCTCCTGCTCCCCGGAGGAGCTGCTGGAGACCGCCAAAACCAAGCGCTACCCCACCTCCCGGCTGAGGCGGATGCTGCTGTCGGCGTGGCTGGATGTCACGCCCCCGGCGGGCGGCATCCCCTATCTCCGTGTGCTGGCCGCCAATGGACGGGGCCGGGATCTTCTGCGGCAGATGCAGCGGCGGGGTGTACCGATACTGACCCGCCCCGGTGACGTGTCCCGTCTGGGGCCTGCGGCAGAAGCTCTCTTCCGCCGGGAGGCCCTTTGGACGGACCTCTACGTCCTGACCTATCCCCAGGCCTCCCGCAGCGTCTGCGGCAGCGACTGGCGCACGAACCCCATCCTTCTGTGAGGTGAATCCCCCATGAAAAAGCTACTGGCTCTGGCCATGCTGCTGGTCCTGTGTGCCGTCCTGACGGGCCTGCTGACCGGCTGCAAGGTCTCCGCCGCCAACACCATGATGACAGACGGCGTCCCGAAGGTGGCCGTGACCTCCCCGGACGTCCCTGTCATCTCCACGAAGTGGACCGAGCGGCAATATACCGTCAGCGAGCAGGACGAGACGGTGCTGCTCACCGCCCGATATCAGATCCCCGTGCTGACCCTCACCGGCAGTCCCGACAACAGCGACACCGCCGCCAAGAACCGGCAGGCCGCCGTACAGCGCATCAACGACTGGTTCACCGGCTGGCGGGATCAGCAGGTGGATATGCTGGACGAGATGGAGCAGATGGCCCGTGAGGAGTACGAGACCACCGGCGGAGAGCGCTGGAAAACCGAGGACTTCGCCTATCGGGATGAGGCAGGGATCTCCTGGTGGCAGAATGAGCGCCTGCTGTGCGTCACCCTGTCCTATGTCTCCTATACCGGCGGCGCCCACCCCAGCACCTGGCGGCAGGCCGTCTCCTTCGATCTCTCCACCGGCAAGACCGTGTCCGTCACGGATCTGGCCACCGACATCAACCAACTGGAGGAGGCCGTGTACCAGCTGATCCTCCGTCAGATTCAGGACAGCGGCGACACCTCCTATTTCAGCGACTACGACAAAACGGTGCTGGACTGGATCGAACGCAGCGTGTTCTATAACGCCAAGGGTGTGACCATCGTCTTCAACACCTATGATATCGCCCCCTATTCCGCCGGTGAGCAGACCTTCTTCATCCCCTATGATCTGGTGAAGCCCTACCTCAACGACTACGGCCTCCACCTGCTGGAGCTGGATACATAAAGCGCACAAAAAGTCAAAAAACAGAGCGCCGATCCGTATGGACCGGTGCTCTGTTTCTTCTGTTTTCCTCACTCCGTAAAGTGAACGTGGGAGAAGATATGATCCTGACAGAAGCAGTGATAGCCCACGCACTTGCTGCAATACCGGAACTGCAGATCCGGATAGTCCGTATCCGTGCGGCCGCACACGGCACACTTGTGGTGATACCCCTGCTGCTTCTGCTGCTGATGGACGGCCTTCTTGAAGTTCACCGTCTGCCGGGAGTGCTGATACTGCTGCCTCTGCGCCCAGCCCTGCAGGGTGGGCCATGCGAAGATCAGGAAGTTCAGCAGCGCCATGACCGGCAAAATCACGCCGCCCCAGTTCTGCACCAAAATGGCCCGAATGATGCTCACGGCGAACAGTCCCACATCGATGTAGGCCAGCCACTTCATCTTCACCGGGATGATGAACATCAGCAGCACCTGCGTATTGGGGAACAGCAGCGCAAAGGCCAGGAACATGGACAGGTTCACGTAGCTCGTCCCCGCCACCGCATAGTTGCCGCCCGTAATGGCGCTGGCCAGCAGAGCGCCGATGACCGTCAGCAGCACGCCGCTCCAATAGTAGAGGTTAAACCGTGCCGTTCCCCATTCCCGCTCCAGCGTGGAGCCGATCCAGTAGTAGAAATACAGCTCCACCACCAGCCAGAACACACTGGTGGTACTGGGTACGAAAATGTAGGTGACGATGCGCCATACCTCACCCCGCAGCACCATCTGCGGATCAAAATACAGGAAGTTCAGGGCATTGGCGTTGGTGCCTCTGGTCAGCATGATCAGGAAAAACACCACCACATTGCCGATAACGATATAGCGCATCAGATCCGGCACGCCGAAGCGGGGATGCCGGGCGCAGAACCGGTCTGCGGCGTCATAGAGCTTTCTCAAGGGAAATTTCCTCCAAACACTTATTTTCATTCATTGTACCCCATTGTACGGAAAAAGTCATGACATTTTTTTGAATATTCCGGAGAAAATGCCGCAAAATCCCCCCAAAAGGCGTTGACAAAGTTGCGCCCGGCTGGTATACTTTATAAGCCGCTTTGAATGGGTAGAAGTTTCGGCTCCCGCAGCCGACGCCCCCGACAGCGAGTCCGTTATAAAGGAAAGGCAGGTGCAACAAGTAATGCAGGCAATTATCGTGACCGGTGGTAAGCAGTACAACGTTTCCGAGGGTGATACGCTTTTCATCGAGAAGCTGGACGTCAACGCCGGCGACGCCGTGGTCTTTGATCAGGTGCTGGCCATTGTGGACGGCGAGAACTCCAAGTTCGGTACTCCCGTGGTGGAGGGTGCCAAGGTGGATGCCACCGTGGTGAAGAACGGCAAGGGCAAGAAGATCCGTATCTTCAAGTACACCCCCAAGAAGGGTTACCGCAAACGGCAGGGTCATCGTCAGCCCTACACCAAGGTGGAGATCGGCAAGATCTCTTTCTAAGGCATGACGACCGTTACATTCCTCACGGAGGATGCACGCATCATCGGGTTTGACGTGCAGGGCCACAGCGGCTGGGGAGAATCCGGCGAAGACATCGTCTGCGCCGCCATTACCAGCGCCGTCCGTCTGGTGGAGGCCACCGTAAACGACGTGATGGGTCTGTGTGCTGCGGTAAAGGTGCGGGAAGCGGATGCCTCGATCTCCCTTCGGCTCCCCGGCGGACTGGCCAACACGGCCGAGTCCACCTGTCAGAATCTCCTGACGGGGCTGATGGTCTATCTGGCGCAGCTTCACGACGAATATCCCGATAACATTGAAGTTATGGAAGGCTGACCGCCCTCCTCTTCTCTACCCTTACAGAAAGGATGGTACTGAAATATGCTGAACATTGGTCTGCAATTCTTCGCCCACAAAAAAGGTATGGGCTCCACCAAGAACGGCCGTGATTCCGAGTCCAAGCGCCTGGGTCCCAAGCGTGCGGATGGTCAGCACGTTCTGGCCGGCAACATTCTGGTTCGCCAGCGTGGCACGCATATCCACGCCGGTGCCAACGTGGGCCGTGGCTCCGACGACACCCTGTTCGCCAAGGCCAACGGTGTGGTTCGCTTCGAGCGTCTGGGTAAGGATCGTAAGCAGGTTTCTGTTTACCCCGCCGAGTAAAATTTACGTTCAAAAAACCGTGGAAGCTGTGCTTCCACGGTTTTTTCCTTTCTCACGGCCGCCGCTTTTTCTCCAGCGCCTGCAGCGACAGCTCCCCCGCCAGCTTCAGCAGTGCATCCGCCATGACCCGCTCCGCCGGCAGGCCCCCGGCCTGCGCCCCTACCTTCCGGTAGAATTCGTATAGGCTCTCCTCCACCAGTATCTCCACCCGCTTCATCTATTCCACCCCCCTCCAAGTGGACTATTTCTGGTCCCATTTTATCATGGCATTCCCATACAATCAACCCATAAGTGAACCAATTCCGGTTCTTTTTATGGGAGGTAAGCCCGTGGAACAGAAAATCAAGCAGGACAGCATCCGCATCGGGGAGAATATACGCCGCATCCGTCTGGCTCAACACATCAAGCAGACCCAGCTGGTGCAGCTGCTGCAGCTGGAGGGCATCAACATGACCCGTGAGACACTGGTGAAGATCGAACGTGGTGTCCGACATATTGAAGCCACCCAGCTCCGGGGCATCCGAGACGCCCTGCACACCACCTATGACGAATTATTCCGGGAATCATAACCAGCTGAAAAAATAGCGGCAGGAACTTCGTTCCTGCCGCTATTTTTTTATTTAGCTTATCTCTTGCCTCCGCCGAAGCCTTTCCCGCTGAAGCCGCCGCCACGGCTGCCTCCGCCGGAACGGGAACTCCCGCCGAAACCCTTACCGCTGAAGCCGCCGCTGCGGCTCCCGCCGCCGAAGCTCCCGGAGGGCCGGGAACCGGAAGGCCGGGAGGGTCGAGGGGTACTGGGCCGGGATCCACCGGGCCGAGGGCCGCCTCCCATCGGCGGTCTGGGGCCGCCCCCCATAGGAGGCCGAGGGCCGCCTCCCATGGGCGGACGGGGGCCACGGGGCGGTGCAGGCCGCCGGGGCGGACGGGGATGCCGTCCCCAGAACACGGGATAGTACACAGGCCCTCCTACCACCACCGGGCGGCGGCGATACCGGCGATACCGCAGGCCATCCAGCAGGATCCACACCACAAAGATGCCCACCACCAGCAGCACCACAGCCGCCACAGAGCCGGAGTCATTGCCCTGCCACGCACCGTTATCCTCATAATCGGAATAGCTGCCGCCGCTCTGCTGACGGCCCAGCGTCTGGGCATAGAACACATCCGCCTGCCGGAAGAAGGCCAGCGCCGCTGCGTCGTAGTCCCCCTGATAGTAGGGAGTCTCCACAGCGCCCTGCAGGCCCGCCTGATAGGTGTCCGTCATGGCGTCCAGCACGTTGTCGCCCAGCGCCACGTAGTAGTTGCTATCCTTTACCAACAGCAGCAGCATATCATTGCCGCCCAGCCCCCACCGGGAGCCAAGCTCCGCCGCCGCCTTCTCATAGGTCCAGCCGTTCAGCGTGTCCAGCGTCGCCACGGCGATAATGGCCCGATAGTCGCTGTCCCAGCTCTGGTCATACTGCCGCAGAGAGGCCTCCGTCTCGTCCGTCAACAGGTCGGCGTCGTCCCGCAGCCAGTTGCCGTAGGATACCTGGGGCAGGTCGGCGGGCTTTTTGCTGATGCCGTAGACGCAGGAGCCAAGAATGGCCAGCACCAGCACCACCAGCGCAAAGCCACGTTTTTGATAAAATTTCATGGTAGTCTCCTTTCACGGAGAAGTCGTATCTCTCAGCTTAACCGCGCAGCTCCAGCAGCTTCTGCTTCAGTTCGCCCTCGATGCGGCCCAGCTGGGCCTCGGCCTCCCTGCGCTTGGCGGCGCCCTCCTGCTGGATGCGGGCCACCTCGTCCAGAGACTCGATGAGCTGCTGGTTGGTGTGCTGCAGCGTCTCGATGTCCACGATGGAGCGCTCGGCCTCCTTGGCGGTGGCGATGGTTCCCATCTTCAGGGTGTCGGCGTTCTTCTTCAGCAGCTCGTTGGTCATCTCCGTCACGGCGCTCTGAGCCGCCGTGGCCTGACGGCTGTGCTCCAGCCCCAGCGCCAGCACCATCTGGCTCTTCCACAGGGGAATGGTGTTCACCAGCGAGGACTGGATCTTCTCGATCATCAACGTGTCGTTGTTCTGCAGCAGCCGGGTCTGGGGGCCCATCTGCACCGACACCATCCGGGTCAGCTCCAGATCGTGGATCTTCTTTTCAAACCGGTTGCACAGGTTCACCAGATCGTTATAGGCCTGTGCATCCTCTGCCGTGCCGGACTGCTCCGCCTTCTTGCGAAGCTCCTCCAGTTCACCGCTGCGTACCTCCTCCAGCCGTTTTTTACCGGCCAGAATGTACATGGTCAGTTCCTTGTAGTACTTCAGGTTCAGCTCATACATCTGGTCGAACATGGCCACGTCCTTGAGCAGCGTGATCTGGTGCTGCTCAAGAGACTGGCTGATCTTCTCCACGTTGGCCTCTACCTTGCTGTACTGGGCCTTCATGCTCTCCAGCCGGTTCCCGGCCTTCTTGAACAGGCCCATGAGGCCCTTCTTCTCGTCGCTGTCGCCGAAGCCCTTCAGCTCCACCACCAGACGGCTCAGGTCCTGCCCGATCTCGCCCAGATCCTTGCTGCGGACGTTATTCAGGGCGCTCTCGGAGAAGCCCGCCACGTTCTTCTGTGCGGCGGCACCGTACTGCAGGATCATGTTGGTATCCCGCACGTCGATCTTGTGGGAAAACTCCTCCACCGCCTTCTTCTCCTCGTCGGTCAGGAGCTTTTCATCCATCTCCACCGGCTCGATCTTCTTCTCCTCCGGCTCCGGCACTTCGGGAGCCGTAGGCTCCAGCGTCAGCTGGGGAACGGCCTCGGCCGCCGCCGTAGGCTCCAGGGTCAGTTCAGGCATCATGTTGTCCGTCATGGTCATAGTTCCTTTCTATCTCATATTGTTCGTTTACTCGCATTTCCCGGAGGGCGCCGCCCCATGGGCCGCCCTCCTCTCAGGGTCTTTTTACAGCTCCAGCCGGATGCCGTCGCCGTCCTCGCCGCTCTCCTTCTCCTCCGCCGCCGGAGTCTCCTCCCGGGTCTGGTGGATGGGGTCGTCGCTGAGTCCCTCACGGGCCATCATGTTCTCCAGCACCGTGATATCCGTGGAGATATCCAGCGCCTGATCCCCGAAGAGGCTGTCCAGCTGCCGTTCAAAGGCGGTGACGATGTTGCTCATCATGCTCTCCACCCGCTCCATGGTGCCGCTGATGTTCTGGCCCTCCACGCCCTGACTGCTCATGCGGTCATAAGCGTTGAGGAGCTTCAGCGTGGTGGGCAGGTAGTAGTTCATGAATTTGCGGATCTGCGGCAGCTTCTCGGGGTCTGCCTTAACGCAGTCGAAGATCTTGCCGGAAACCTCCTCCAGCCGATCGATTTGGCTGCTGATGGTCTCGTCCTTGATGCTGTCGTTGAGGCGCTTCATCTCCCGGATGGCCAGCTCACCGTCGGAGATCATCTTATCCAACTCCGGGTTACCGGTGGGCTGGGGCTTCTCCTCCACCTCCTCCACAACGTCCTTGCAGAAGATGCGGGCGATGAGAAGTACCACTACCGATGCCGCAGCCGCCATCATAAAGTGGCCCGGCTTGTACAGGGGCAGCAGCAGGGCATACAGCACCCACACCACCGCCGCTGCGTATATGGGCGCAGCCGATTTATGCACGATCTTTTTCATTGCACGCCTCCGTTTCTGACCTGTCATATACAGTTGGTTCGATTATACCCCATGCGCTCCCCCCGGTCAAGAAAAAATCCCAATATCGGGACGTCCGACCGGGGCATCGCCCCTCCGGTCGCCGAAACCCGGACGATGCTCTCCCACCGGCAAGCGGATGCGGCAAATCGGCAAGGGCAGGCATGCCCTCCGGCGTGCCTGCCCTTGCCCGCTTATCACATTTTGCAAGCCGTCTCCCTCACCCGCAGACCTACCGCAGTGGGATGCCCCGGCTTCCGTCAGTGGGATCCACGAACAGCGGCAGCTGGGGCGGTGCGTAGGTCCACCAGATGGCCAGCCCCCACACCGCCAGCAGCGTCACGCCGCCTAAGATCTGCCACACCGGCCCGTCCAGCACCCGCCGGGCCTGAACGCTCCAGCTGACCCAAAAGGCCAGCAGCACCGCCAGCTGGAAAATCAGTACATCCACCCACATGATCCCCCGGCCCAAAATTCCCTGATAGGTGTAAAACAGCGCCGGGATGGCCGCAAGACCCGTCAGCATCCCCAGCCCACGGGCGGGCAGCAGGGAGCCGTGACCCTGCAGGGCGATGCGCTCCACCAGCGACCACAGCACCCACGGAGTGATGAAAAGCTTCATGTGCTCCCAGGTGGATTCGTTGACGGCGGCCAGTGGCGCCGCTATGGGACTCTGCCCCGTCCAGTCGTAGATAAAGTGCAGCAGGTTCCCTGCCGCCAGCACCACCAGCAGACCCACCGTCTCCCAAGTGCGCCACCGTTTTTCTGCCATGTAAAAGCCCTCCGTTTCCATGTACCTGATACCTCAGTGTACACGAAAACGGAGGGGCTTATACCTACTCCGGTTTTTGGACATTTTCCGGACAAAAACCAGACAGAATTTTCCCTTACCAACGGGGGAAAATCACAACACCCGACGTCCCTTTGGACGTCAAATCCAGCGTCTCCCCCGTCAGTCGGTGTACCGGTTGCTCCGGGAGGCGGGAGAGAAAGTCCTCCAGCGTGGTCAGCTCCGGGAAGCCCTGCTCCCCTCTCCGGAAATGCATGGGCAGCACCAGTCGGGGGTGCAGCCGACGCACCAGCTCCGCCGCCGCAGCGGCATCGATGGTATAGGTGCCGCCCACCGGCAGCATCAGCGCATCGCAGCCCGAAATTTTCTCCTCCTGCGCCGCTGTCAGGACGCAGCCCAAGTCCCCCAGATGCACCACGGTCATGCCCTCCGCCCGGAAGATATGAACGGTGTTATCGCCCCGGAGGGCGCCCTGACAGTTGTCGTGGAAGGTGGAGAACATCTCCACCTTAAAGGGATTTTCCCCGCCGGGCAGCAGTGTCACCGCCTCCAGACAATCGTGGTCAAAGTGGTGGTGACTGATATAGACGGCGTTGGCCTCCACCCGCAGCGGCGGATAGCCCGCCACATCCCGATAGGGATCGATGACCAGCCCGTAGCCCGCCGACTCCAGCCGAAAGCAGCTGTGGCCCAACCATGTGATATACATAAGCGCCTCCTGTCACGAATTTTTTAGAATCCCGGGACAAATCCGATCAAAATGCCATAGCAGCAGAATATGTTCCAATGATAGCCGAATAGAATGATGTGTGTATCAGACCGGATCAGTCCGCATCAGCCCTGCCAGAGCATCTCCCGGTTGATCTCCTTCAGGCTGTGGGCGCCGCACATGGCCATGGTATCCGACAGCTCATCCGTCAGCTTGCGGACGTAGGTGGCTACGCCCTCCTCGCCGCCGCCATAGACCATGGTGACGAAGGGACGGCCGATGAGAACGCCGTCCGCCCCCAGTGCCAGTGCCTTGAACACATCCAGCCCTGTGCGGATGCCGCCGTCCACCAGCACCATGACCCGGTCGCCCACGGCGTCGACAATGGCGGGCAGCACCTCCGCCGTGGCGGGACACTGATCCAGCACCCGGCCGCCGTGGTTGGACACCACGATGGCGGAGGCCCCGGCCTCCACCGCCTTCTCCGCCCCACGGACGGTCATGATGCCCTTGAGGATAAAGGGCTTTTGAGCGTGCTCCGCCACCTCACGCAGCTCCGCCACGGTCTTGCTGCCGGCAGGCGGCATCCGGTTGCGGAGGAAGGGCAGACCGGCGGCATCAATGTCCATGGCAATGGCCATGGGGTCGGCGGTCAGGGCCAAGTCCAGCTTCTGCATCAGGGTCTCCCGGTCCCAGGGCTTCACCGTAGGCACGCCGCAGCCCTGCTGGGCCCGGATGGCCTGCGTGGCTCCCTCCATCACCGCCGGGTCCACGCCGTCGCCGGTGAAGGCCACGATGCCCGCCTTGGCGCAGGCCGCCAGCAGCAGCCGGTTATAGGTCAGGTCGTCGTACTTATCCCCGTAGTGCAGCTGCATGGCTCCCACGGGAGCCGCCATCACCGGCAGGGCCAGCCGGTGGCCGAAGAAGTCGAAGGATGTATCGGCCCGGCGGTTTTCACCGATGGTATCCAGATTCACCCGCAGCTCCTGCCACTTCTGGTAGTTCCGGGCAAAGCCGGTGCCGGAGCCCTTGGCGCCGGGGCCGGGGATGGTATTCTTACACGCCTGCCCGTTGCACACGGGACACGCCTTGCAGTAGGGTCCCATGCAGGTGCGGGCGTTTTGCAAAATTTCCTGATATTCCATACGTTTGAAACCTCCCGGGTATTGATGAGGCTATTTTACTCCCGTTTTGGTCGCTCTTCAAGACATTTGAAGTGGTTTTCCATGATTGTGAAAAGTGACGAAAGAATTTCTGTATCCAATTTTTGATTCATTAGTTTTTGCGTAAAAAGTGAATGGGAGTCTTTTTGTGTATTTTTTGTGAATTTGCTTTTATTTGAAGGAAAAATGTTTTTGAAAAAAATTTTCAAAAACATTTTTCCCGACTTCTCACAGAAAAATCCTGTCACAAATTCCGCAAGCGTTCCGCCGCTGCCGCCGGTTTTTGCCCCGTTTTCCCATTTTAAGCGGTTTTCCTTGCAGGAAAAATATTATATAAAAATGACGAACGACTCCAAACTAATTTTTAGGTACTTCGAAAAAAAGTTTGAAAATTTGACGGAGCGGACGGCGTTTTTTATAATGTGCAGTGGGACAAAAAGAATCTCCCGTCCCTCTGCCGGCTCCGGGAGAAAACAAGGAAAAGAGAGGAAAAGTCTTTATGGAAAAGTACCTGGTCCTAGCCACGTTTGTTGGCTCCGTCATTGCACTTCTCTTTGTGGTCATCACCGCAAAGAAGGTGCTGCGCTTCTCGGAGGGCACCCCCCTCATGCAGAAGATCTCCCAGTCCATTCGTCAGGGTGCTAACGCATACCTCAAGCGCCAGTATTCCGTGGTAGGCGTGTTCTTCGCCTGCATGGTGGTGGTGCTGTGCATCATGGCAGCCTGCGGTCTGCTGACGTGGTTCGTACCCTTCGCCTTCCTGACCGGCGGCTTCTTCTCCGGCCTGTCCGGCTTCATCGGCATGAAGATCGCCACCGCCTCCAACTGCCGCACCGCCAATGCCTGCCAGGAGGGGCTGAACCGTGGTCTGCGGGTGGCCTTCTCCGCCGGCTCTGTCATGGGCTTCACCGTGGTGGGTCTGGGCCTGCTGGACATCTCCGTGTGGTTCTTCCTGCTGCGCTTCGTGTTCAAGCTGGAGGCCTCCGCCATCACCAGCGCCATGCTGACCTTCGGTATGGGCGCCTCCTCCATGGCTCTGTTCGCCCGTGTGGGCGGCGGCATCTTCACCAAGGCCGCCGACGTGGGCGCCGATCTGGTGGGTAAGGTGGAGGCCGGTATCCCGGAGGACGACCCCCGGAACCCCGCCGTCATCGCTGACAACGTGGGCGACAACGTGGGCGACGTGGCCGGTATGGGCGCCGATCTGTACGAGTCCTATGTAGGCTCCATCATCTCTGCCTCCGCTCTGGGCGTGGCCGCCTTCTCCGATCAGGCCTTCAAGGCCATGGCCATCCCCATGGTCATGGCAGCCATCGGCATCATCTGCTCCATCATCGGCACCTTCTTCGTCCGCACCGACGAGCAGGCCGACCAGCGCACCCTGCTGAAGGCCCTGTCCCGTGGTACCAACCTGTCCGCTATCCTCATCGCCATCATCGCCTGCCCGCTGGTGATCTCCCTGCTGGGCAAGGCGCATCTGGGCCTGTACTTCGCCATTCTGGCGGGTCTGATCGCCGGTGTGCTCATCGGTAAGGCCACGGAGTACTACACCTCCGACACCTTCAAGCCCACGCAGGATCTGTCCTCCAAGTCTCAGACCGGTGCCGCCACCATCATCATCGGCGGTCTTGGTCTTGGTATGCTGAGCACCGCTGTTCCCATCATCATTGTGGCCATCTGCATTCTGGTGGCTTACTTCTGCTCCGGCGGCGCTGCCTCCACCGGCATGGGCCTGTACGGCATCGCTCTGGCCGCCGTGGGTATGCTGAGCACGCTGGGCATCACGCTGGCCACCGACGCTTACGGTCCCGTGGCCGACAACGCCGGCGGCATCGCAGAGATGGCCGGTCTGGCTCCCGAGGTTCGCCAGCGCACCGACGCTCTGGACTCTCTGGGCAACACCACCGCCGCCACCGGCAAGGGCTTCGCCATCGGCTCCGCCGCTCTGACCGCTCTGGCCCTGATGGCCTCCTACATCGAGAAGGTCAAGGAGGTGGGCGCTGACGCCACCTTCCAGGATTTCAGCCTCATGAACCCCGTGGTGCTGGTGGGTCTGTTCATCGGCGCCTGCCTGCCCTTCGTGTTCGCCGCCCTCACCATGAACTCCGTGGGCCGTGCCGCCCAGAGCGTGGTGCTGGAGGTGCGCCGTCAGTTCCGGGAGATCACCGGTCTGATGGACGGCAAGGCCGATCCCGACTATGCCCGCTGCGTGGACCTGTGCACCAAGGCATCTCTGCACGAGATGATCCTACCCACCATCATCGCTGTGGTTTGCCCCATCGTGGTGGGTCTGATCCTGGGCTACATGGGCGTTGTGGGTATGCTGGCCGGCGCTACCGTCACCGGCTTCCTGATGGCCATCTATATGGCCAACGCTGGCGGTGCGTGGGATAACGCCAAGAAGTACATCGAGGCCGGTCACTTCGGCGGCAAGGGCTCCGACTGCCACAAGGCAGGCGTGGTGGGCGACACTGTGGGCGATCCCTTCAAGGATACCTCCGGCCCCGCTATCAACATCCTCATCAAGCTGCTGAGCATGGTCTCCATCGTGTTCGCCGGTCTGGTGGTGAACTTCCACCTGCTGTAAAAAACCCCATAAAAAGAAGGCTGAGCGGATGCTCAGCCTTCTTTTTGATGCTTTTTTGAAAACTTGCGGGCGTAGGCCAGCGTTTGCCGCAGGGCTGCCTCCCGGTCGAGCCCCGCCAGATGGAGCTTGCGGGCGTAGGCCAGCAGCTGGGAGAAGTCCCGATCCGGGGTCAGTCCGGCGGAGATCAGGTCGCTGCCGGTGACCATGGGGCGGGCCATGGCGGCCCGGTAGATCTCCAGCCGCTGCCGCAGGAAGGGCTCCGGGTCCGGACGGGGCGGGTCGCACCGGGAGCCACGGTGATCCGCCAGCGCCAGCAGGATCAGGTCCCCCGGCTCTATGGCGGCGTCCAGCAGACGGTTGGTGGACTTGACGGAGGCCCCACTCAGTGCCATGGCGTTGGGCTTCATGTGCAGGGCCACCAGATTTTTCACGCACCGGTGGAGGGCCTTCTCCCCGATCACCCGGCGCAGGAAGTCCTCCGCCGGCGGCAGACCCGCCTCCTCGTGGCCGTAAGCGTGGATGACGCCGCCTGACTCCGTGGTGGCGGCGACCTTGCCGAAGTCGTGGGCCAGTGCCGCCAGCATCAGGGCCATGGGCTGGGCTGCTTGGGGCCGCAGCTCGGCGGCGGCATCCAGCACCGCCATGGTGTGCTCCCACACATCCCCCTCCCCGTGGTAGCGGGGCGGCTGGGGGACGCCCTGTAAGCGCTGCACCTCCGTGAACCACGGGCGCAGCTGGTGCATGGTATCCAGTGTGCGGAAGAAGATGGAAGGGCGGGGCGCCTGCAGGAGGGCCTTTTGCAGCTCCCCCTCCACCCGTTCACGAGACAGGGCCGACAGATCCATGGTGCGGCACAGGGCCACCGTCTCCTCCGCCACGGTGAAGCCGAAGCGGGCGGCGAACTGCGCTCCCCGCAGCACCCGCAGGGGATCCTCTGGAAAGGATTGGTCATCCACATGGCGCAGGAGGCCCCGGCGGAGGTCCTCCCGGCCGCCGAAGAAGTCCAGCACCTGACCGGTGAGCACGTCCTCCATCAGGGCGTTGACGGTGAAATCCCGGCGGCGGGCGGCTCTCTCCGGTCCCAGCCACGGATCCACCTCCACGGTGAAGTCCCGGTGGCCCCGGCCCACGGTGGTCTCCCGCCGGGGCATGGCGATGTCCAGTCCGCAGCCCGCCAGTCCGTAGACGCCGAAGCTGACCCCCACCGTCCGACGGCCGCCCATCCGATCCAGCACGATCTCCAGCTGCTGGGGGGTGACGCCGTGAACCTCGATATCCAGATCCTTGCTCTCCCGGCCCAGCAGGCGGTCCCGGACGCAACCGCCCACATAGTAGACGCTGCCGCCCAGCGGCTGCACCTCCTGTGCGATGCGGCGGGCCGTCTCACGATCCCGTGTCATGCAGTCTCCCCTCCTTGCGAAAAAAGCCGTGGCCATGGGCCACGGCTTTTGTGTTCACGCCAGAATGTCCCCCAGATCGTCGAAGGTATGGGCATTGGTGACCACCACCACGTGGTCGCCCTCCTGAATGATGCTGGTGCCGCCGGGGATGATGATCTCGCTGCCCCGTGCAATGGCCGCCACCAGCACGTCGTCCTTCAGGGACAGCGCCCGCAGGGGCTTATTCAGCACCGCACGGCTCCGGGCCGTGGCGGTGAACTCCAGCGCTTCCACGGCGCCGCCCAGCATCTTATACAAGCTCTCCACGGCGCTGCCCTCGGAATTGGCCAATGCCCGGACGTAGCGGGTGATCTGGTTGGCCACGATATCCTTGGGACTGACGATGCTGCCCACCCGCATATCCCGGACCAGATCCATGTAGTTGGGGCGGGTCATCTTGGCCAGCACCTTGGGGACGCCCGCCCGCCGAGCCGTCAGGGCCATCAGCAGATTCTCCTCGTCCCGGCCCGTCAGGGAGACGAAGGCATCCGCCTGGAAGATATTCTCGCTGGTCAGCAGCTCCTCCTCCGTGCCGTCGCCCTCGATGATCATGGCCGTAGGCAGCTGGGCCGCCAGCTGAAGGCACTTATCGTGCTTCTGCTCCACGATGCAGACCTTGGTATTGCTCACCGCCAGCTCCCACGTGAGATACATGGCGATGCGGCTGCCCCCCAGCAGGGACACGGTTTTGACCCGCTGCTGGGTGCGGCCCATAGCCCGCAGCATCTTCTGGAGCTCGGACTTGGTACCCACCATGTAGAGCTTGTCGCCCTCTCTCGGCACAAAGTTGCCGTTGGGGATGATGCACTCGTCCCCCCGCTGGGCGGCGCAGATCAGCACCTCCGCCGAGCGGATACGATGGAACTCGCTGAGGGCCACCCCGTAAAACCGGTCCCGCTCCGTCACCTGTACGCCGATCATGTCGATACGGCCGCCGGCGAAGGGCTCCACGGAGGAGGCGGAGGGGAAGCTGAGGATGCGGGCGATCTCCCGTGCCGCCGCCAGATCGGGGTTGATGACCATGTCCATCCCGATCTCCCGCTTCAGCAGGGCGGCATCCCGGCGGTAGTCCGGATTCCGCACCCGTGCGATGGTGTGCTTGGCCCCCATGGTTTTGGCGATGAGGCAACACACCAGATTCGTCTCGTCCAGATTGCTGACAGCGATGACCAGATCCGCCGTCCGGGCACCGGCCTCCTCCAGCACGCTGATGCTGGCGCCGTTGCCCTCCACGCACATGATGTCCAGGGTGCTGTCGGCACGGGCCAGCGCCACCGGGGAGGAGTCCACCATGGTGATGTCGTGGCCCTCCACCGCCAGCTGGCGGGCGATAGCGTAGCCCACCTTTCCGTTTCCTACAATGATGATCTTCATGAGCCTGACTGTTCCTTTCCCGGTCGTTCCGGCTGCTCTTTTTCCGGAGGTATTGCTTCTTGCGGCGGCTGCCCCTGCGTCTGCTCAGATGGCTCCGACGGTTTGGGTGGATTCGCCTTTCCCGGCTGCTCTGCCGATTTAGGCGGCTGTGGCTGTCGGGGCGGCTGCGTCGACCCGGAAGGCTTCTGCGCCGCAGCTTCCTGCCGTGTCGGCCGGGCAGCCTTTTCCGCCGCCTTTTCCTCTGCCGCACGACGGCGCTGGGTGCGCCGGTGCAGCACCACCGCATTCAGCTCACCGCCTAAAATCAGCACCGTCCCGCTCATATACAGCCACAGCAGCACCACCACAATGGTGGCGATGGAGCCGTAGAGCTGGGTATAGTGTGCCAGATTTTCCACATAATAGGAGAAGGCCAGCGACAGCAGCATCCACGCCGCCAGCGACCCGGCCACGCCCGGTGCCACCTCCCGCAACGGGCATCGGCGGCCCAGCGCCAGCATATACAGCACCGTCACCAGCACGAACATCAGCAGCGCCACCGCCACGAAGCGGAGCTTGCTCCAGAGGTTGATGAAGCCGTCCGGTACGGTGATGATCCCCGACACAAAGTACAGCGCCCGGCGGCCCACGGTGATCATCAGCATCGTCAGGCCGATGGATACCATGAGCCAGATGGCGAAGAGAAAAATTTTCAGCTGATCCAGCAGGATGTTCTTGGGCTGGCCCTTGCCGAAGGCCTTGCGCAGCGAGTGCAGCAGGCAGCCGGTGGCCCGCATGGGGAACCAGATGGAAAACACCAGACTGAACCACATGAGCTGGCGGCTGGCGTTGCCGGAAACGTATTCCAGATAGCCCCGCACCACCTCCGCCACGTCCCCCGGCACGATCTGCCGCAGGCCGGTGACGATGCTGTCCACATCCAGCTCCAGAATACCCAGCAGGGTGCTGACGAAGATCAGCAGCGGGAAAATGGCGAACAGCAGGTAGTAGGTCAGGGCTGCGCTGTCCCGTGCCACGTCATGGAGATAGTACCGGCGGATCATCTGCGCCGCCGTTTGCCCCAGCGCCGTGCGGGGGTGAGTACCTTTACGCATAGTTCGCTCCTCTCTGTTTCAGCTTATTATTGTAGCACAGCTGTGAACAAAATAAAAGGAGATTTTCCATTACACGGAAATCTCCCACCTGTTTTTTATCATAAGTATTCCAAAAGTATTACTTTTCTGTAAAATTTTGTTTTTTCCGCCGAAAATTTAGAAACTATTCACTATTTAGTATTGGCATTTGAAAAAAAGCGTGTTATAATACGTACAATTGGAGTTGTCTCCTGTGCATGGAAAAATTTGTAAAGAGGGTCTAAACTATGGATAACTTAACGAGAATCGTCAAAACCGAAATTTCCCGTCAGTACAAGAGCGTGCGGCAGTTTGCTTTTGCGGTCAATATCCCCCTATCTACCATCAACAGTGCGCTGCACAACGGCATCGGAGGTTCCTCCTTTGATACGGTGGTGCAGATCTGCCAGACGCTGGGGATCAAGGCCATCTCCAGCGATGCCTCCTTCTATCTGACGGAGGACACCCAGCAGCTGCTGGATCAGTATGCCCAGTTGGACGACTACGGCCGCCACACCATCGCCTCGGTGATGAAGGTGGAATACGACCGCTGCTCCACGCAGGGCGCCCGAAGCACAAGCGGCAGTGATTATGAGCTCCGCCCCAGTGTCAACGTCTCCTCCGACCTGGGCGGCTCCTCGGTGGAGCCGCTTCAGGTACTCAGCGACCATCGCAGTCTGTAACCTACCAAACAGAGCTGTGACAAAATCTGCCGGAGATTTGCGGCTCCGGTTGGTTTTGTGTCGCCAGCCACGGGCTCTCCCCCACTTGGGGGAGGGCCCGTGGTTTTTTATAGGGAGTTATGGCGCGTGATAGGGAGTTTACTGTTCTTTGCGCTTGCCGGTACGCAGCAGGGCTGCAAGGCTCATGCCGCACAGGGCCGCCAGCCCCATCCACAGGCCGGTGTCGCCGGTGTCTCCGGTGGGAACGGCGGGGGTGGTGGGCTCTGCGGGAGCGGGCAGCTTGGTCACGGACTCGGTCCGCAGCACCTGGCCGCACACGGTGCAGGCGTAGGTCTTGACGCCCTCACGCTCCGTGGTGGCGGGGGTGGTGATCTTGCCCTCGCCCTCCGTATGCTGGGCGTTCACGGTGAAGGTGACAGTAACGGTGTTGCCGAAGCGGTCGGTGGCCGTCAGGGTCTGGACGCCCTCGGCAGCGGAAACGGTGAGCTTACCGTCCACCAGCTCCACGGGCTGGCCGTTGAGGGTCACGCTCTCCAGATTGGGGTCGGTAACGGTGATCTCTGCCGTCAGGCAGTAGGTGCCGCCGTCCGTGACGCCCTCCACCGCAGGAGCCGCCTCGTCGATGAGCTTAGAGCCCACCTTGGTGCGGGTATCCGTCAGGCCGCAGCCGTGGTCGCACTGAGCCGTCTCCGTGCCGTCGTCGTCATAGGTGGCGTTGTTGTCGTAGACGTAGTGGGTGAAGCTGTGACCCATGGCCTCCTGATAGAAATCCTCCGGGCCGGTGTATGTCTCGCTCTCGTCCAGCTTGCCGTCGGCATCAGCGAAGTAGCTGCCGCAATCCGGGCAGTACCAGTAGGCGGCGCAGCCGTCCTGCGTGCAGGTGGCGGGGTCGCCTGCCGTGCGCTGGGCATTGGCGTGGTGGCTAGCCGGAATGACGGTATCGGTGATGGGCTGAGCAGCTGCTGCGTCAGCGAACAGCTTGTGGCAGTCGCTGCACTGCCAGTACTCCAGGCTGCCCGGCTGGGTGCAGGTGGCGGCGGTTCCGTCGTGATGGGTCAGGTCATGATGGTTGGGATCCGTGGTGTCATAGGCAGCGCCGCAGATGCTGCAGGTGGCTCTCTCGGTGCAGGTGGCGGTGCCGTCATGGCTGCCCAGAGAGTCCTTCACCTGACAGCCGGGAACGGCGCAGGACCGCCAGTGCTGGGTGTCATCGTGCTGCCAATCGCCCCACTGGTGGTTGCCGGTGTGGGTGATGGTAAAGGTCCAGCTGGGATCGGTCAACTCACTGACGGCGTTGATGTCCTCGTTGCCGGGAACGGTGACGTAGACCTGATAGGTACCCATATCCGTGGGAGCGGCCACGACCTTGCCGTTTTGCTTATAGATGACGGTAAAGGTGTTGTCGGGCCAATAACCCATGCCCATGGCCCGGTCGCCTCCGGTGCTCCAGCGAACGGTGCCTCCTTGGCGGTGCCGTCATACTCCAGACTTTCCGGAGCGGTGAAGGTGAAGTTGCCCGCTGTGGGAGTGCGCTTCACGATCTCCCACCGGAGCTTCTTTTCGCCGGTGGTGCCGTCACTCCACTTGAAGCCCGCTGCGGGGCGGACGGTAACGGTATAGGTGCCCACGCGGCAGGCTCTATAGCCGTTGCCCACAAGCTCGTAGCCATAGACTTCGCCGGGCAGCAGACCGTACTGCCAGTTGCCGTCATAGGTGAAGGGGCCGTAGACCGTGGGAACCGGGATGGCCTCCAGATACTGGTTCAGGGTGACAGTAGTGGACGGAGAGGGCTTCCGGGTCTCGGTAGCCGCATAGCGGACCTCGTAGGTGCCGGCCAGAGCGGAGGTGAAGGCGCTGCCGCACTGGCTCCAGCTGGTGCCGCCCACGGGGCGATACTCCATGCTGCTGTTGGTGCCGTTGATGCGGCCGTAGCCCGTCCGACTCTGGGGATGGGTCACGGTGAGACCTGTGGGGGGCTGGGTCTGGGCCGTTTTCTCCGTGGGGGCGGTGAGTGTCATGGCGGTATCCGCCGTGGCCGTACCTGTGACACGGATGGTATAGCTGTCGACCTTGGCGGCGGTGATGCCGTTGAGAGTCACGCTGTACCCGTCGGGGATGTAGTAATTGTCGGGATCGGTAACGCTGATGGTGATGGGCGTCAGGTCCAGACAATCCTGCGTCAGCTGGCCGCCGTTCTTATAGGTGAGGCCGTTCGGCAGGGTGACGCTGACCTGATAGGTCTTGAGGCGGAGATAGATCAGGCCCTCAGAGTTCAGATAGGTCTCGTAGCCCGCCCGGCCGGCGCTGACGTACTGGATGCTGCCCGTGCAGGCGTCGCTGCTGATCTGGACGGTCTGTCCGCTGGCGAGGGTCCTGCCGCTGCTGATGCCGATATCGGCACCGCTGCTGAGTCTTCTGGCGCTGACCTGCTGCGACGAGTTCTCCAGATACAGGTTGTTGTCCTGATTGTCCTTATCGACGTTGTTCTGGATGATGGAGCGGCCGGACAGGGTGATGGTATGGTCGTAACCACGGGCAAACACGCCGCCGCCGTCAAAGCCCAGGTCGTCATTGGTGCTGTTGACACGGCTGCCGGTGATCTTGCCGCCGCAGAGGTTGAAGGTACCCCTGTTGAACACAGCGGCGGGGTAAGGGGCGCTGTTTTCGGAGCTGTCCAAGCCGGTGATCTCGCCGCCGAACATATTAAATTTGCAGCCGGCGTCGATCTCTATGATGCGGGTACCCTTGGGATCCGCCGTGTCCTTGCGGGTGATCTGACCGGCCTCCTCGGCGCAGTCGGTGATGGTCAGGGTATGATAGTTCGTCACATGAATGTATGGGCGATAATACCCGTTTTCCAGAATGATATTGTGCCCGTTGAGGCAAATCTGCACATCATCCAGGTCGCTGCCCCACCCCTCATCGGTGGTGGTTACATCATTGAGCAGATAGTAGCAGCCGTAGCTCTTGACGGACTTCAGGCTGCTGATGCCGACCCACTTGGTGTCCTTGTCGTGGTCGTGGTAGGGACCATAGCTCTGGTTCTGCAGGCACACGCAGTGGATGTGCTCCTTATTGGCCAGTAGGTCCAGATTGAAGCTGACGGACCCGTTCTTCGTGACGGCGCAGTTGGCGCGGTCACTGGTAAACACATTGGTATCGGAGGAGCCCCGCACGATGCGATAAGCGGGGATCAGATCGGCGTTGAGGCCGATGCGGGAGTCGGAGGAAACATTGCCTGCAAGGACGGCCTGATCCTCCGCCGAGGCAGCCACGTGCAGATTGCTGGCGGCCTTGTCGTCCCCCTGCGTATTGCCGGTGATATTCACTGTACCGGCTACCTTGCAGGTGGTCATACCACCGAAGTACACACCGCCGCCGGCGATCCCGGCGGTGTTGCCGGTAATAGTGCCGCCGTTGAGGTTGGTCTTTGCGGTGTCTTCGGAGCCATACTGCTTGTTGGCCTCGCAATATACGCCGCCGTACTTCGTTGCGGTGTTATTGGCGATGGTGCCGCCATTCATGGTGAAGGCAGCCAGTATATTCGCCACATACACACCGCCGCCGTAATCGGCCTCGTTATCCTCCATGCGGGCGGTGCCGTTCATGACAAATTCCGACGTGCCGGCAAACAGGCCCACAGCGCCGCCGGCGTAATACTGGCTCTTGCAGTTGCGGAGCACGGCGCCGTCATCCAGCGTCAGCGTGCCGTACCGGCTCACGTAGATGGCAGGATTTGTGGCAGCCGTCTTGTCGCCGCCGCCGTCCACGGTGATGTCCTTCAGGGTCAGGGCGGCATAGGCGGGATGATCCGAGCCGCCTGCGCCGCTATACCCCTGCTCACCCATCAGATTGAACAGGCTGCCCTTGAAGCCCTCGGCACGCACCAGCTTGCTATTGGCATCGGCGCCGCTGATGACCACACGCTGGCTGTAATACTCATACCAAGCCATGCTGCCGTTGGTGGTGCGGGTGGGTCTGATGTTCAGAGTTTCGCTGATTTCGATGGTACCGCTTACAACGATTTCGATGGTATTGTTGTAAGAGAGCTCACTAATGGCGCTTTTGAGCTGCTCGAGGGTAGTCACCGTCGAGGTCTACGCCCATGACGTCTTGGGGACCAGACTCAGTACCATCACCAACGCTACCAGTACGCTGGCGATTCGCTTTTTCATAGATTTCCTCCCTGACAGGTCTTTTGTATTTTGCAGTTACCGCTTGCAATGACCTGCATCTTTCTGTATACTGAGCATATACCGTACACCGATGTGCGATGCAAGTACGTTTTAAGAAAATATGGCAAAATCTGGAGAGTTCGTCATGAGTGAGCACAACAGCCGTCTGATGTCCATCGGTGAGGTGGCCAAGTCCCTGCATATACCCGACGCATGATCCTCAACTATGAGGACAAGGGCATTCTGCTGCCCGACGTAAAAACCGGCTCCGGCGGGAACCGCTACTACACCCCGGAGACCCTGACCCGCATCCGGGCCATCCAGCGCTTGCAGACGCTGGGTATCTCGCTGGATGAGATCAAGCTCTATTTCGAGGATGCCGCCGACCTGTAGGATATCATCGCCCGGCTGGAGACACTACGGGACGAGCTGAACCTGTGCATTGAGAAGCTGCAGCTGCGGGTCCGGGAGAACAGCAACGATGCCCCCATCATCCGCACCATCCCCTCCCAGACGGTGTACGTCTACCGCTGCCCCTCCCCTACGGTGGAGGACCGCAAGGAGATCTTCCGGGACGTGATCCCCGCCGCCATGCGCCAGTACGGCACGGACTCCGCCAAGCGGATGTACTTCATCGACTACCCTATCGACGAGCCCAACGACATCAACTTCTGTGTGGCGGTGCCGGATGGCAGCAAGGGCCCCTATGTGCAGGACTGGCCGGAGGAGAAGGCTCTGTGCCTCTTCTTCCACGGGGACTATGACGAGATCCCGGAGGTTCGGGAGCGGCTGGTGGCCTACGCCAGGCAGCAGGGCCTGAAGCTGAAGGGGACCTGCCGCAACATCTATCTGGAGGGCCCGCCCCACCACAAGGACAAATCGAAGTTCGTCACGCAGGTGGCTCTGCCGCTGGTACAGGATGAGCTATGAGGAAGAAAACCGCCGCATCTCCTGCGGCGGTTTCGTCGTGTCGAAAAAGTCTTTTCGCCACGACGAGACATCTTTCAGAGCTTCAAAAAGCTCTGAAAGATGGGGATCATCATCGTGCAGGACACCCTTCCCGGGTTTCCCGCACACACCCTTCCGCCCCGTTGACGAAAGG
>OGEZ01000086.1_pt1 | contig 101618 bp, 71 predicted proteins | sample 1570831 | NCBI WGS metagenome assembly OGEZ01 (sample SAMEA2582059, study PRJEB24529) | metagenome | biome: Human gut stool | place: China | collected 2011 | reverse complement strand
TTTATCCAATCTGTTGATAGTCAAATAAAACCTACCTGATTACAACAAATATAAAGATTATATCTAAATATTGCACCTTCATACCGACCTTATGATGGCATATATCGAGAAAAAGAATACAAGGTTATATGGCCGACAATGCCGAAAGCACCAAAAAGAAATCCTTCTTCGACAGATGTTTTTTCAGAAACTTCAACGTCAGATGCAAATGGCTTTCTACAGTCCGGACGGGCATATCCAACTGTTCCGCTATCTCTTTCGTTTTTTTCCCACTCAAATAGGCCAAGAAAAAGACTTCTCTTCGCTGCTGGGGAATTTCTTTCAGCAATTCATACAACTGCTGATAAAAATCCTTGGCATACAATTCTTCCCAGGCTTCATCGTCGTTTTGCAGGAATGCGGCCTGTTCAGTCAGGTACTCCTCATATACTTCCATATCACAAGAATTATAGGAAGCATATTTCCGGAAATAATCTACGCAACGGGAATAAATACCTTGAAACAGATACGAATGGAAACTTGCACCCATAATCAAATCCTCCCGATGTTCCCAAACATAAAGAAACAGATCCTGCACCAAATCTTCAGCTACCGAATCATCCACCATCGTGGCGGCATAAGCTTTCAGGCGAGGATAATAATAACGAAACAGCGACTGAAAAGCACTGCGGTCGCTCTTCTTTAAATCGGATAATATTTGTTTTTCTATTAACATCTGCCGCACAAAATTAAGGAAATAAAAGATAAACCGTACTTTTCTGATGAAAAACACACCTCCTATTTTGAATTTAACGGCTTTATCGCTTCTTTTGTAACCGAAAACATTCAATTCTTTTACACATGAAAAAGTTATTTTTATGCTGTACTGCATTTTTATCATTATGGGTACAGCCTTTCTTCGCTCAGAAAGCCGTCGTTGATAAAATCATTGAAATCGGGCACCAGGATAATCAGGCCGCACATCAGCTGGATATATTGACTAACCGGTTTGGCGGACGGCCTATCGGTTCGGATGCTTATGAGAATGCCGCTGAATGGATGGTACGAGAATATAAAAAGTGGGGACTTGATGTTCGCTTGGAAGAAGCTGGCGAACTTCCTGTTGGCTTTAACCGGGGTCCGTGGTTTGGGAAATTATTAAGCCACGATCATGGAATGACTCTCCATTTTGCCACCCCTTCTTATACCTCCGGAACTAAAGGAGTACAGCGTGGTCACGTTTTGATGGAACCCCGTACCGATCAGGAATTCGAACGCATCAAACTTAAATTGAAAGGTGCCTGGGTTTTGATTTCAGGGACAAATAACGGTTGGCCAATCGACCGGACTGCTCAAGGTGATTCCATCCGTAATGCCATCAAACAAGAGAATAAGGATATTGACCAGAAGAATGCAGAGTTGAGAAAACGTAATTGGGAGAATGGCGAAAACAACGAGATGCTTCCCTATAAGGAATTCCCGGCTCTTTATTACCATGAAATGATCGAAGCGGGAGTCTTGGGGTTCATCCAATCATCCGAAGTACCCATTCGTGCGCTTTATGACCGAAAGATGATTGACAGCATGACGTTTGATAACCTACCGGAAGTACCCGATATCAAACTCGACCGGCATCAGTTCGATATTATCGCCCAAATGGTAAAAGAACGGCGGGAAGATTTCTTGCTGGAGTTCGACATCCGCAACCACTTCAAACTCGGACCGATTAAATACCACAATGTAGTGGCTTCGATCCGTGGAAGCAAGTATCCGGACGAACAGGTCGTTGTCTGCGGACACTTGGATGCCTATGATGTTGGTACAGGTGGCGTCGATTGCGGTACGGGTATTGCTCCGATGATGGAAGCGGCCCGCATGTTGGCTTTGTCGGGAGCGAAGCCCAAGAGGACAATCGTTTTCATTGCCTTTGCCGGAGAGGAGTTCGGTTTGTTGGGATCGAAAGCTTATTGTGAGAAGCATCAGCAGGAATTGCCGAAGATTGTGAATGTGTTCAATCGTGATGGCGGACCGGAGCCTCCGGTGGGAATTGCGGTCTCGCAGGCCATGTATGATGATTTCGTAGAGATCACGAAACCCATCCAAAAGGTACGGGCGGATATCCCGTTTGAAGTGACCGTGCGACCGCCTCGCAAGCGACCGAAGGTAGCAGGTGGTACCGATTCGGAGGTGTTTGCTACCTATGGTGTTCCTACCTACGGATTTACTACCAAGGATGTCAAAGGGTATAATTTCAACTATGGGGAAATCTGGCATACCGAACGGGATTTGTTTACCAAGAATATCCCGGAATATCTGGAGCATACGGCAACGGTCACCGCGATCACTGTCTTAGGTGTAGCTAATCTCGACAAGCCCTTGCCTCGGGAAGGAGTCTACGAAGAGAATTGACAATGGACAATTGACAATGGACAATTGAGAATTAATAAATAGGCACGGACTCGAAGAATTGAAAATTGAGAATTGAGAATTGACAATTACGACACAATATTAGGCACGGATTACGCGGATTTCACGGATAATATTTATTTAAAACCGTGTTAATCTGTGCAATCCGTGCCTTTTTATAATTGTCAATTGTCAATTCTCAATTGTCAATTCAATGGAGGCGTAGTTTGTACGCCCTGTCTCCTACCCGCACGATGTAGATGCCGGGTTGCAGGCCGTGGTATTGCTTCAAGCCGATTTGCTCTTCGTTCTTCACGACTGCACCGCTCATGCTGACGATGATGACTTGCTCACGCTGCGGGGTCTGGACATAGAGGCTGCCATCCTTCGTATAGACCTTCACGCCCTCGATAGATTCGATACCGGTCGGATCTTCTTTTTCTTCCGCGCCTTCGGCTTTGATGTAGATGTGGGTCCAGATGTTTTTAATCGGGTATTCGCCGGGCTGCGTGCCTTCCTTCAATTCTTCCCAACCTCCGTAGTAACTGCGCTTGTAATAGACCTTGAAGTTATCGAAGGTGTAGCGAGCTGTGTCTTTCTCTACATAAACGTTGATAGAACCGCCTTCGCGCACCACTTGCTTGCTGGTAGAAACCTCTACCCCATCGCACACGTCTTCTACATAGATGTTGTAGTAGCTGATGGGATCGGGACGGTAATCCGGGTCGCGGTGACCACACTTGGTGCAATAGCCGTTCACATAGTGGTGGCCGGTGGCAGGGATGACCACATCTGAAAGTTCTTCTGTCGCATTTTCATCGCTAAAATACTTATCGCAGTTTTTACAGTACCAATACTCGATATTTCCATCCTCGGTACAGGTAGCATCTTTCTTTGGAGTATGTACCATACTATGCGTCACTGTCACAGAGCAAGAGGTGCTGACCCCACTTCCGTCCTGAGCGGTGACGGTGATGGTGGCAGTGCCTTCCTTCATGGCAGTAACTTTGCCGTTGTCTACGGTGGCCACCGCCTCATTATCACTGCTCCAAGTCACATTCTTGTTGGTGGCGTTGTCAGGTTCTATGGTGGCAGTGAGGGTTTCGCTGTTGCCGGTGTAAAGGAAAAGTTCGCTCTTATCCAATGTTATGCTGGTGACAGGATAGTATTGCTCAAACCCGGCGGTTACAATCACATCATTGGCGGGCATGGTAAAGGTGGTGCTTTCACTGGACGCATCGGTAAAGGTGCCGCCGTCGGAGGAAGTCCAGCCGGTAAAGCGGTAGCCCTCGTTGGCGGTGGCGGTGAGGGTGACGTCGCTGTTCGCCTCTACGGTGGCCGAGGTGCCGCTGCCATTCACCTTCACGGTGCCCGCGCCTGCGGGATCAACCTCGGCGGAGATAGTGTAGGTGGTCGGTGCGTTGACCGTCAGGGTGGCGGCGTCGCTGACCACGCTGACGCCACTGGCTGTCACCACACAGCGGTATTGGTGGTCGCTCATATCTGTGCTGGTGGTCGCTATTTCATAGCTGGTGGAGGTTGCACCGGCAATACTTTTCCAGTTGCTGCCGCTGTCGGTGCTCTCCTGCCACTGATAGGACAACGGCTCGCTGCCGCTGGCCTCGATAGTAAAGGTGGCACTTTCACCCTCGGTCACAATCTGGCTCTGCGGCGGGGTGGTGATCTGGGGCGACTGCTGGCCGTTAACTTCGCCTGTTAGGGTGCCGCCATTTACAATCACCTCATGGCTGCCTGTATTCAAGCTGGCCCCGTCCCCGATGGTCAGGCTCTCGCCCTCACCGATCTCCAAATCCTCCTGCAAGGTCACAGCGCCGTACACGGTGCCGCCCGTGCCGTTCCAGACGATGCCGCCGTTTTCTTCGTTGCCTGTTCCGTACTGAATCGAAGTAGAAGAATTATTCGCAATCCCGCCGTTGGCCCGCACAATGGCATTGTTGCTGACGGTCACTGTGGGTGTGCCGGAGCCGGAAACACCGGAGCCAAACTGAAACCAGATATTAGCATTAACACTGGCGGTCAGACTGCCGCCGTTCACAGTCAGCGATACATCCGAGCCATCTTTGGCCTGCACTAAAACACCATTTTTGAAAGCGCCATCAGGTGATGCAGTGACCTCGGCATTCTCGACACACAGGGCAGCATTCTTGCTGTTGCTCTGAACCCAGATGCCGGTCTGACTGGCGCTGGCATTCAGACTGCCGTAGCCCTGGATGGTCAGGTTGGAGCTGCCGGTAGAAGCGGAGCTGGCCAATACAAAAATCCCTTTGCCGACCTCTGCGATTGTATTGGTGCCCTCCAATGTGATGGTCAATTCTGCATTGCCAGACTGATTGAACACGCCAATGGCCGAACCACTAATGAATGTGCCACCTTCAATACTCTCATTAAACTCCAATTCATTTTTAATGGTGGCGTTGTGCAGGGTCAGGACATTGTTCTCTGCGTCATAACTGATATAGTTGTCCGTCGGTGTTTCACCGGCTGTGTATGCGGTGACGTTTCCATCGCTGTCGGTCGTCCAGTAGCCGCCGCTTGTCACATTTTCGTTGCCTACATAGATCACCTGTCCGCCCGGCGCAGTCGCCAGCGCCGTGACGGGCAGCAGGCCCAGCAGGATCAATAAAGTAAATAATTTCTTCATGTATGCTGTTGTTTTGTTGTTTGTATATTCTATTAATAGTAGAGGCGTAGCGTGCTGCGCCTCCAATGGCGGTGTACGACTTCATGGCAACGGACCGAACAAACGGGGCGGCAGGTAGGAACCTATCCTGTTCTTTGCCGTGTTCCCCGGTCGCGCCTGCCGGAGGCGCAGCACGCTACGCCTCTACAGGTCTTCCCGACGACGCCGGTCTTCATTGTCCATTGTCAATCGTCCATTCTCAATTTTCAACGGCTTCGCCTTCTTCCGGCTTGTTGGACTTCTTTTGCGCCTGGCTCTGGGTGTAGCTTGTCTTGTGATTGGCAATCACACGGTTCATCTCGTTGATGACCGAAACGACAAATTCCAGATCTTCGGGCGTAGCAGCCATGAGGGCAGCCGCCGAGATGAGGGTACACATGTTCTGATACACCGTGTCGGTCTTGCTCCGTGCATCCTTCAGGTTATCGCCCTCGGTCAGGGCGCGTTCGCTTGTCCGTTTGTTTTTAGCCGCGTCGAAGTTGTTGTTGGCTTCTTCCAGCTCGTCTACCGTAGCATCCAACCCCAGCGTCGTGACCGCCGCCGTGTTTTCTTCCTTTCGTAAATCCAGGATCAAACCCTTAATCAGAGAAGTTTCGGCATCGTCGGCCGCCCCTTGTGCCCCTTTGTAAGGACGGAGCACCACGTCGAGCTGCTGGGCAGCAGCCTTGACCGCAGCCTTCGCAGCCTTCAGGCCATTCGATACCATGTAGAACATGACGGACAACAGGCGGTCGCGCTCGGCTTCCTCCTCGTCCATCTTGATGGTATTAGTATTGGCGGAACTCTTTCTGTTCTGAGGTGAAACAAGGTAAAAATCACGAATCGGAGTGTACATGTGATCTACCACCGTTGGCAGATTTTCAGTACCGGATCACATGTGATTTCCCTTTGAGAATAGATTTTTGGTACCAGATCAGGTGTGATCTGGCCTTGTCAATGAATTTTTGGTCCCAGATCACTGGTGATTTCGTCTGTTTTTAGATTTTCGGTCCTTGATCACTAGTGATTTTCTTCTGCAAATGGATTTTCGGTGGCAGATCACATGTGATCTTGCACTGAAAATATTTTTTCGGTCTCCGATCACATGTGAGCGACCACTGCGAAAGATTTCGCACTCAAAATCACAGGTGATCGGAGACTAAAACGGAATTGTTTAACACAAAAAAGGAATGACTATGAATGTATTTCCTGCAATCGAAGGTAGTTCATGCTATCGCTACAACAACGCCTTGCATATGAGTTTCCACGACCACATGCACCAGGTGTTTGCCGGCTATTTGGAGGACTACCTGACGAAACTCAATTTGACGCAGGCCATAGTAGATGAGTATGGGGACGATGTGGAGGTCGAACAAGACCTCAACAGAAAGAGTTCCGCCAAGACAACAGTTCTCTTTTCCTATTGAGAAGTATGGCAAATTAAATAAAAATAATTGAAAGTGCAGGTATAGAAAGAGTTGATTTTGGTATTGGATTTGGTGTTCGTATCTGTTCTTTTGGCTTGATGCAGACTGTGTACGTTCTTTTGCCTTGATGCAAAAGAACCAAAAGATCAAGTTCGTATTCGTTCTTTTCTCTTGAAAGAAAAGAACCAAAAGTTCAAGGCTGCGTCTGCTGAGCTACTCCGTCTCTCCGTTTCGCTGTGCGCGCCGCAAACTCGCTTCGCTCAGACAGCGACGCTCCGGCCGCTCCACTTCGTTCCTCCGCTTAACGCTCACCAGAACGAGGCCGGTCCAATGGACAATTGAGAATTGACAATGGAGAATTATCTTTTTCTCCCTCATTTATTCATGGAACTTGCCTGGCGACTGTAGAGGCGCAGCGCTGCTGCGCCTCATAACGACGCTCTACATATTCAAATAACAATCAATAAAATAACGAATGAATTTATTGTGTTATTTGTTGTTTTATCCTTTCACGCTGGATGGAGGCGCAGCACGCTGCGCCTCTACTCGCATTCCCTATATCCGATGAGGGATTAATATTCTCGTAAAACCCGTACCGAATGGAAGCCTATTATTGGCAATTCTCCTTGATCAACTTATCGGCTACCGGATCACCCAGCTCTTTGGCTTTGTTGAAAGCCTCGCAGGCAGCATCCTTTTTCTCGGTGCGGAGGAAGCAAACCCCACGCAGACGGTAGCAGGCAGCAAAGTCGGGAGCCAGTGTCAAGGCCTTATCGATGCTCTGCAAAGCCTCGGCATACTTCTTCTGGCGGATAAAGATCGAAGCCTCTTCGGCCAGATACATCGGGCTTTTGGCGTTGATGGCCATCGCCTGACGGATATCCTGCAAGGCACCTTCCAGATCTCCCTGGCGGAACTTGGCCTGTTCGCGCAGGTAATAGAACGAATCGTCCACCCGTCCGCCTACTACCTTATAATATAAGTCATAGTCGGCCACCGCCTGTTCATACTGCATCAGCTTCAGCCGCCAGTCGATACGCTCGAGGATGTAAGGCGCCATTTCCGGATTCATCGACTCGCCATAACAAGCGATCGTACTATCAAGCAGCTGGATGACCTCGCCGATATTCACGCCACCCTGCTTGGACGACTTCGATTTGGCAGCCATATACCACGAGCTGGCATTGGCCGCATCGCTCTGGTTGACAATCATGTATTCCTGATACGCCTCGTCATATTTTCCCTGATTGAAATACATTTCCCCCTGAAGCTGGTGATACACCGGATTATTCTCGGCCGTCATGGCCTCCGTCAGCCGGTTCTGTGCATACTCGACCGTCCAGTCCATATCCTTCAAGGTAGAATCAGAAAGGGCCACACTGTAAATCAGCTGCGCCTCGCTATAAAGCACGTCACTTTTCTTTTCGGCCAGATCGAGCGCCTGCTTCATATCTGCCCGGGCTTTCTCGAGATACTGCAACTGTCCGGCCCGGTCGTTGGCCAAATCGGTCCGGTGATAAGCATAATGCGAAGCCCGGCGGATATAACTCTCCGACCAGTCGGGGAAAGCCGCCACAAAATCATTCAGTGTATTCAGATACGTTTGGGCATCCTGCGAATTACCCATCAAGAACAAAGCAATCTGCGCCTGCTCCCGATCGGCGGGCCATGCCTTCTTGATCCCGATAGCCGTGTAGGTAGAACTCAGCATATCCATCGTCGAGATCTGCAGGCTCCCGGCATAAGCTGCCGATACCGCATACGATACCTCTTTCTTGCCCGAAGCATCCTCTTGCGCCAAACCGAATACCTCGCCCTCTTCGTTCAGCACAGGCGCATTCACCCAGCTTACCTCGAGCGGAAAAGACAATTTATAGTAATGATAAACATCTTTCAGCTTGGTCACCTCTTCCACCTTACCCGTAGCGAAAGTCTTCACCTTGGCATCCGTATAAGGTTGCAGATAAACCGGCGCACCCACAGCCAGGGGAGCAGCTGACATCTTCAGGAAGCTCACCTTCTTGGGCACTTCCACCTGTAGCTTGATCACGTCATACAATTCGTCGGCCGCCAGTACCGTCGATACCTCGTAGGTCTTTCCGCCGCCGTCAGTAACCGTCGCCTTGTAAGCCCCGTTGAAGAGCGAATAAGCCGAGAGCAACTTTCCGTCTTCCGAAATAAAGAAGCCGGTACCTGTATGCAAGGTCGTACCATCTTCCTTGTATGTAGTAATCTTCGCGATCGCCTTTTTCTGTTTTTCCATCCATTTAGGCGCCTTCTGCTGGGCAAAGAGTGAAAGACACATACACGCCAGCCATCCTAACAATAGTAATCTTTTCATGATATTTCCATTATATTTAGTCGTTTAATCTTCTAATTCTTCTCCGTCGGGCGTATGCAGGATAAACGTAGTTGCCCCGATCGTCACGACAGCCCCGTCGCCGATACGGACCACCTCCCGGTCGCCCAGCAATTCACTCCGCAGGAACGTACCCGTCAAGCTGGGGAAATCGCGCAAGGTATAGCAGAACTTGCCTGCGGCATCCTGCTTGACATGAATCACACAATGCTTGCGCCCCATACTCGGATCGCTGGTAATGATCGGGACATCCACACCATCGGTATCTTTGTTGCGGCGGCCAATCACATTATCGCCCAACACCAAGGGCAAATCCTGCTTAAAGGCAAAGGCATTCTCGATAACCGTAATAAAGCCACACGAGAAATCGGGCTCCTTTACTTCCTTCTCCAAACCAGACTTCGAGCGGACTACCTTCCGCCCAATCTTAATCTTGAACTGTGATGCACATTGCGGACAGACAAACGCCACCACTTTTCCTTCTTCGTATTTGGTTTCATCAAAAGCGATCTGATGATCACACTTCGGGCAAAAAACTCTTTTCATATCTGTATCTATTTTCCAGCTGCAAAGATAAACCAAGCCACCCATAGAACAAAACAAACACCCGACAGAAAGCCATTCCCGGCAACAATCCTTCAGAAAATTTGGAGAAAGAAACAGGTTATCGTAATTTTACGGAGTTTGAATCTTTTATACTTACATAACCTATGAATCTAACGGATACAACACTTTCGCCCATCCGAAAAGGGATTGTCGGCGTACAATTCCTCTTCGTGGCTTTCGGAGCCACCGTACTGGTACCTTTGTTGGTCGGCCTCGACCCATCGACAGCCCTATTTACCGCCGGAATCGGGACATTGATCTTCCACCTGGTAAGTAAAGGGAAAGTGCCCATCTTCCTGGGCAGCAGCTTTGCCTTCATCGCTCCCATCATCAAGGCCACCGAATTATACGGCCTTTCAGGAACCCTTTTCGGACTGACTGGAGTGGGATTGGTCTATTTCGCCATGAGTGCCTTGGTCAAATGGCAGGGCCTATCGGTCATCAACCGCATCTTCCCGCCGGTTGTAATCGGTCCCGTCATCATCCTCATTGGTATAACCCTGGCAGGCACAGGCGTCCAGATGGCCGAAGAGAATTGGGTGCTGGCTCTGATCTCACTAGCCACAGCCGTCATTGTATCCTTGAAAGCCAAAGGCCTGCTCAAACTGATCCCCATCTTCTGCGGAATTGGAGTCGGTTATCTGGCTGCCCTATTCTTCTATGAAGTCGATCTGAGCGGCGTACGCGAAGCCGCCTGGTTCAAACTGCCGAAGTTCGTACATCCCACCTTCTCGTGGGAAGCCTTCGTCTTCATGCTTCCCGTAGCCATTGCCCCCGTGATTGAGCACATCGGGAATATCTATGTAGTCAATACAGTAGCTGACAAAGACTTCGTGAAAGATCCCGGCCTTCACCGTACCCTGCTGGGCGACGGAATTGCGTGTATGATAGCCGGAGTTCTGGGCGGACCTCCTGTCACCACTTATGCCGAAGTAACCGGAGCCATGTCTATCACCAAAGTGACCCATCCGCAAGTGATACGCATTGCGGCCGTAACTGCTATTCTATTCTCTTTGGTCGGGAAAATCAGTGCCCTCTTAAAATCCATTCCCAATGCCGTACTGGGAGGCATCATGCTGCTGATCTTCGGCACCATTGCCACAGCCGGTGTAACCAACATGTTACAGCACAAGGTAGATCTGACGAATACCCGGAACATCATCATCTTCTCCCTGACGCTGACCATCGGTATAGGAGGCGCCACTTTCTCTTGGGGGGAATTATCGCTATCCGGAATCGGGCTTGCCGCCATCGTGGGAGTCGTGCTTAATCTGATTTTGCCGAAAGACAAGAATGCTTAATTCATAATAGCTGGGAATCGAGATATTACTTCCTCATAATTACATACGGAAAACAAAGGAAGCTATCAATACAAAAATTTCTGGAAAGCCTAGGAATTAGAAACCTGAGACTTTCCAGAAATTTCATTGAAGAGAATACTATAATCAGAATCTATATGCTTATTTCTTTCCGATCCACGTCAACCGGTGCCAAATGGTTTCCAGCGGACCCCGACGGAAATGACGGAACCACCAATGAGCAAATGCCACCTGCAGTACAAGGAAAACAATTCCAATCAGCAGACTATAAGTCGTCCCGCAAACCAAATGCAGTTCCAGGCCGTAGCCGAAATACAAGAAACTGCCAATCAGTGATTGTGTGACGTAATCCGTCAGACTCATCTTTCCATACGGAACCAGAATCTTCTGCACCCTGCCTTCATTCACCCAATAGAGCAACAGAAATCCTGAAACAATCAGCAACATTCCCGCCAGGTTGTACCACGAATCCCAAATCGTCCGCATCGACGACTTCAGGAACGGATTCTCTATCTGCGAATAAATAAAGTCTTTCAGATAATAAAGGACCACAGCCGACGGCAAAGCCAAAAAGGCAACGCGTTGCCAGAATGCAGCTACCCGCTCACGATTCTCACCGGCATATACGAACAAGCCTTTTCTTCCCAACAGCATACCCAGCATAAACAAAGAGGCTGTCTGGAATACCCGACCATGAGACCACGCCCAGTTCAAGCTAGCCAACTGTCCTGTGACAAAGTTCGCTTTCAGCATTTCCCAAAAGGAATGCCCTCCTAATTGAGGATACACATCACCCAGCGAGAAATAAGTCTGTTGCGGATTCGCATCCGGTACCAGACACGCATAAATCACTTTTATCCACTCCAACGGCTGCAACATCAGAATCAAAGCAATCCATGCCACAGTCCGATCCTTCAAATGCCGCACAGGAACCAAGACAAAACCTATCAAGGCATAAAGTACCAATATCTCTCCCGGGAAAAAGATGGCATTTACAAAACCGAACAGCAACAGCAACACGAGCCGCCACATATAGCGATTCCGAAAATCTTCCCCCCTCATCTCACAATTATGATGCTGCAAATAGAAGGTAAAGCCAAAAAGTAAGGCAAAAATCGCATACGACTTTCCTGCAAAAGCAAAGAAAAGCATATCCCACAGATGAGTATCCAAGCTAGACAAAAAAGGCGAAGCAGTTTCAGGGAAAGAATAAAAGTTGAAATGCTCTATGTTATGCAGTAAAATGATCGCCATCACAGCAAATCCACGCAAGGCATCAACAGCCCATACTCTTTCTTTGGAACGAATCGTTTCAGTCATAGTCCTTTCGTTTTGAGTTGTCAGACGTCTCTCCTACGAAAATCATTTAACAACCGAGATAGATGAAATCATGCCAAAGTTCTTGTTGTCGTTTACTTCCCAAACGATTTTTCCGTTCTTGTCGATCTCCATTAATTGAGGAATATTCTTGGAAGCAACGCTCGGATCATGACCTTGCCAATTACAGATATACAAACCGCCATCTTTAGTCGGCAACAGTTGAGCTACAAAACAGAATTCAACGCCTTCGATATCTCCTGAATTGACCGTGCGCAAAATTTCACCACTTTCCAAATTAAATTCTACATAACGATGTGAATCACCGCAAGCGCCTACATAATTTCCATTAGCCAGTTTGCTGACACAATACATATTACCCGGCATCTTGATGGTACGCAGCAAATTTCCTTCTACGTCGATTACCCGTACATCAGCTGTTTCAAACAAAGGAACCAGATAGTTTCCATCTTTATCTACATTCACATGGCGGAATTGAGCATGAGGCATTTCAATACCTGTTTCGTAGGCAGTCTCACGAATAATTTCTCCTTTCGGACTAACTTCGAATATTTTAGCCGGATGACCGCATTCAGCTACCAGATAATTTCCGTTATCCAATACACGGGCTGTCTGAAATTCAGAACCTGCATCAGCCGGAATATTCCATAATTCCTCACCTTGCTTGTTGATCAGCTTAACACCTTTGGCATACGAAAACAGAATATTTCCATCAGGCGTCCAGCTAGCTGAATTACATTCCCAGCCTTTTTCCAACGGATGTTCCCACTCTACTTTCTTGGTTTCTTTATCAATAATGACAATTTTATTCCAACCTGAACCGGCTAACAATAATTTTTCACTCTTCTGCCCGCATGAGAACAATCCCAACATCATACAAGCCATACACAGATAAGTAAATATTGATTTCATAATAAATATACAGTTAGTAAAAAAGCTGACAGAATCTGATATTACGTCCGAATAATGGACTGAAACAGATTCTATCAGCTTACTCGATATAAATAAATTTATTTAGACAGATCTTGATACATTTCGTATCCCTGCTCAGCAGTAATACCATCATGTACAACTGCATGAACTGCTTGAATCATAGCCAGCGGATGTTCGCTCTGGAATACGTTACGTCCCATATCTACACCACAAGCACCATCCTGAACGGCTTTATAGCAAAGCTGCAAAGCATCTAATTCGGGCACTTTCTTACCTCCGGCGATTACAATAGGAACCGGACAAGTTGCAGCTACACGTTCAAAGCCATCGCAATAATATGTCTTCACAATAGCAGCACCATTTTCAGCACACATACGTGAAGCCAATGCGAAATAACGAGCATCGCGAGCCATCTGTTTTCCTACAGCAGTTACACCCATTACAGGAATACCATAGCGATTACCCAAATCTACAGCTTTTACCAAATTAGCAGCAGTAACAGCTTCACGTTCTTCGTCACCGGCAGCAAACATAACAGCCATAGCTGAAGCATTCAAGCGGATAGCATCTTCTACGTCGATCAGAACGTTACGGTTCAATTCTGTCAAGATAGAAGAACCTGCATCTGAACGCAAACAAATCGGTTTGTTTGTAGCGGCAGGAATAGAAGATTGCAAAATACCACGTGTACACATCAAGCAGTCAGCATACTGGGTAAGCGGAACAATGCTCAAGTCGATACGTTCCAAACCAGAAGTCGGTCCCATAATAAAACCATGGTCAAAAGCCAATAAAACAGCTTTACCGGTCTTCGGATTGAAAATACGGCTTAAACGGTCTTTCATACCCCATGAAAGATTAGCTGCACCTTTTACGTGAAAGTTTTCTACAGACTGTGCCTGATCGAACCCAAAATTGCTGGCTTCTCTGAAGCCTTCCATATCTGGCATAATTTTCTCTTTTTTATTCGTTAAACAATTATCTATTTAAGGTCAAAGTAACCAGCAGAAAATCTCTACCAGTTACTTTGACATTTTTCTTATTATCCAATTTCTGCGAAAGAAGCAAACATACAGCTCCAAGAAGCAGCACCACTATCCATATAACCAACAGAACGTTCGCCATAATTACGGGCACGTCCGAAATTAGCTTTCAGCTGAATAGTTGATTCAGCTCCTGCCAAAGCTGCCTTTGCACCAGCCTGAAGCACTTCCTTTATATCGTTAGAAGGACAATTCTGGATGGCTTCGACAGCAGGGATCAAAGCATCCATCATGGTCTTATCACCCACTTGTGCACTGGTTTGTTGTTTTACATTTGCCAAACCACCGGCAAACATTTTCTTAACACCTTCGGCATCCAATTCTGTACCTTCAGCACAATCGCTCATGCCTAAGAACAAAGCACCCAGTAACGTACTGGTTGAACCACTTACTTCAAGCATCACGTTCATACCCATGTCCATCAGCATAGACTTGAATTCTGTTCCTTGCTGTGCAGAACGGACGATACAAGACAGAGCTGTTACAATAGCAGTTCCGTGATCGCCATCACCAATTACGGCATCCAGCTTGGAAAATTCTTCTTCACGTGCTTTAATATTTTCCAAGGCTTTGTTCATCATTGCCTTGAAATCAGCAATTGTCAGTTTATCCATACTATTTATTTACCAATTGTAGTCCAATACGGAGCATTTGACTGTTTATTCAAATAAGCGATGTGATCATCGTCCAGCAAAGCCATGATCATCTGGAATCCAGCCTGTTCCTGTACAGTCAGGATTTCCTGGATACGGCTGCAAGCAACTGTAATGCCACGGCTTTCCAATTCACGATATGCCTTACGGAAAACAATATTCAATTCCATGTGAGTAGTAGCACCTACACCGTTAATGATCAACAAGGCTTTGCTTCCGGCTGCCGGTTTCAATTGCTGGCATAACAAATCAACCATTTCAGCAGCAGTAGCATCTGCAGAAACCAAAGGCTTCTGACCGCCACCACCTTCACCGTGCTGTCCCATTCCGATTTCCATCACACCTGCAGGCAGATCTGTAATAGTAGCACCATTCTGCGGATGTGTACATGCACGCATAGCAACAGCCAATGTAGCACAATGTTTATTATATCGTTCTCCGATTTCTACCAATTCGTCCAAAGACTTTCCTTCTTCTGATGCTGCACCCAGAATCTTATACAAAGGAACACAACCAGCCAAACCACGACGGTCTTTGTCATCAGCACCAATACCAGCACTGATATCATCATGAGTTACAATCTGCTTAACTTTGATACCTACACGAGCAGCCAACTGACAAGCCATATTGGCACTCATGATATCACCTGAGTGGTTCAATACAACCAACAAGATACCAGCTTCACGTTTCATTAATTGCAAAGCCTGGAACAAACGTTGAGCTCCCGGAGCAGCGAAAATATCACCTACAACTGAGCAGTCCAACATACCTTCGCCTACAAAACCACTCAAAGCGGGTTCGTGACCAGAACCACCTAATGTTACGATAGCAACTTTATCTTCACTCTTCGGATGTGTACGAACTACGATATTCTCAGCGGCCAACTTAACCTGATCAGGATAAGCCAATACATAACCTTCCAGCAGTTCTTGTGTGATATGCTGCGGATCATTGATGAATTTTGTCATAATTTCAGCCATAACATTCAATTTTTAGGGTTTATTACTTGATTTCCATTAACTCAATAGCGATACCTTCTTCTTCGATGAAAGCAATTGTCAGGTGTTCATCGCAAACAGCCGGACCAAAAATTACTTTTTGTCCTTTCAACGCTTCTTCCAATGATGGAACTTGATAAGCGATATGTGCTGTTGTCAAAACTTTTTCTGGCAATGGACTTTCTCCTGATTCCAGATAGATAAACTCTATTTTGTTAGCACTCTTACTGAAGTCTGTCAACCAGACATTCAAACCTTCGTTATACATGGCACCTTCCGGTTTGTAATTTACCGGAACACCAAAATGATTTAACGTTCTCATAGCATTAGCTGTTTTAATTATTTGACATAAAAAAATTATTCTACTTCTTGATTTTCGTTCGACAATTTAGAACGATATTTCCAATAAGCGATTGCCGAAATAACGACTATCACTGCAAGGGAAACAAATATATAAATAAATATTCCGTGTACCTGGTCATTCTCTCCGTAAGAATGCATTCCGCTCAGGAAATAGTTCACGCCAAAGAATGTCATCAGTACCGAGCAAAAAGCCATAACAGATAAGAAGTTAAAAGACCAGGCATTATACCATCTCCGGACTAACCGCAAGTGTTCTACCAACGCATAGACAATCATGGTAATCAAAGCCCACGTTTCTTTTGGATCCCAACCCCAATAACGTCCCCACGATTCGTTGGCCCAAACGGCTCCTAAGAATGTTCCGATCGTCATCAATGCGAGACCTATCAGCATGGCCATTTCGTTTACGATGGTCAATTCCCGTATTCGTGTTTGTAACATCCCTTGATTTTTGTCACTTGCCAGCGTCATGACCACCATATTGGTAATTCCCAGCAAACAACAGATACCGAAGAAACCATAAGCAGCCACAATAACTGCCACATGAAACATCAGCCACGGAGATTTCAACACAGGAACTAATGGACTAATTTCCGGATCCATCCAGTTCAGACCTGAAACGAACAGGATGATTCCTCCGAATAAAGTTGCCAAAGCCATCGTTATCCGACTGCGACGGACAAACATCAAACCGGCGGCAACCGTAGCCCAGGCAACATACACCATCGTCTCGTACGAATTACTCCATGGTGCATAGCCGGCTATATACCAACGGACTCCCATTCCGTATGTATGGAATCCAAAAACAGCAACAACCAATCCCAACAGCAGCCAGAAAAGCCAATTCAATTTCCGGAGGTCATTAAACATAGCTGCAAATGCTAGTACCAACAACAATCCTCCTGCAATCAGATAGCCAATCTTGCACTGACGGAAAATATTCATCTGATTATATTTGATTTCTGCCTGCATCTTCTTGGGGCTTATGTCGAGACCTTGACTTTTAGCCTGCTGATAAGTCTCAATCATTCCCAATACTTCATCAGCTTTGCTCCAGTCTTGTGTTTTCAAAGCAGACTGGACTTCTCCCAAATACCACAAGAAAATCCGAGAGACAAACAACGAATCCTTTCCACTATAAACAGAAAGATCATCACCCGGCGCATACCATTTATGATTCGGATCGCCTTCCTTCGGGAATATATGTATCCGCTGGTAATTGAACACCTGATGCAAGATATTGACTTGTTCGTCCAATTTCATTAAATCCTTATCAAAGCGGGTCCGCTGATTCGGCATCTTTTCATAAGCCTTTTCGATATCTTCCTGAAACTTGTAAGCCCCATCCGTATTAAACACCTGCAAATAGGAACAGGCCTTTTCAGGCAAATCAAAATGGGCGGATATCTCTTTATTCGACACACTGATTAATGGAACCCGCATCCACATATCCGGCATCGCCAATAAACTTAGCAGGAACTGGTCGGAATTCAATTTACCAAATGTATCTTCCTTATGCAATTTTCTCAAAACTTCCGACGAGAAGGTATTCATCGGAATCATTCGTCCGTTTTCCGACTGTACAGGCAATGCGCCAAAAGCTGCCGCATGCTTGGGACTAACCACCAATTGCTGTACAACGGAATTCAAATCCATCGTCTTTTCGTCAGCCTTCATATTAGCTGAAAAACTCAACATACCGATCATGATCAACGTGGAAATACCCACCGAACGCATCTTCTTCAACTGACGGCTTAAATGCATAAAACGGGAATTACGGCCCAAAATACAAATGACCAATCCCAAAGCCAGCAGGAAATATCCTGTATAAGTAATGTTCCGGCCGATCACATCCCGGTTGACAGACAAGATCGTCCCATGCTCATCCTTATCATAAGAAGCTTGGAAGAATCTATATCCTTTAACATCCAGAACATTATTCATAAAAATCAGTTCACGACGCGTTTCGCCATCTACATGAACCAGTACCTCACTCTCGAAAGAAGAAGGACTTGCGGAACCCGGATACCGGGTTAAAGTAAACTTGACCAATTCTACATCAAAAGGCAGTGTATGAAAATAAGTCTTATCTCCTGCACGGACGGCAATCTGATTGCTTGACTCGCCTTCACGCAAATGTAACAGTCCTTCTTCGCTGAATACATGCGAGCACATAGCTCCGCCCAAAATAACGATGAAAGCCAGGTGTGTCAACAACGCGCCCCATCTCTTCCGGCTTATCAATTGATATTTCCAAGTCATGGCTACGAAATTAACAACCATCAGGAATTGCCAGAAAATAAATATCGGGGAATAATACACCCAAACCTTTGCCGTTTCAGTTCCAAGCTGTTTTTCGATAAAAGTCGCAGCGGCCAATCCGCAAGCATAAACAATCATCAGCAACAAACAAGTAACCGGAGAAGATAAAAACTTTAGAATATTCGATTTCATATACATCATTAACATAGAACCTGTCATCCCTTAAGGGAAAACATCTGACACACTAACTTTCCTTCGGTCGAAGGAAAGGTTTCCTCCGTACGGAGGAAGAGTATCCTCCGACCGGAGGAAAGTGTTCCTGCGGTCGGAGGAAAGACAATTCCCAATAAGGAACGTCTTAGATATTCATTAGGGAAACATCAAAAGTTCCCCAATTTTACCTTAATCTTCAATAATTACACGGAAACCAACATTGAATATCGGCTGCCAAGGATAGAATGCCTTACGACTATGAGCGGTTGAATACTTCGGACGTTCAACCCAAGAACCACCACGAACAACTTTATATTCGGATGTTTCTTTCGAATTCTCTTTGTAAGGATAAGAAACGTAATCAGAACGAGTCCACTCACCAACATTACCGTGCATGTTATACAATCCGAATGGATTTGCTTCATATTTCTTACCACCTACCTGAATCAGACTACCGTCATTTACGCTTTCTTCTTTCGGCAAGAAAGTATAATACTTATACCAGAAGCTAGTCTTCGGCATCGGCTGCGGGTCGATACCACTTACAGCCAACAAGTTGGTTGTTTCGTCAGCCATATTCTCCTTCTTTCCGAAATCAGCATTCATATCACCGTACCAGAAGTCCTGATCGCTACCAGCACGACAAGCCCATTCCCATTGAGCTTCGGTCGGTAATGTAATATTCAAGCCAGTCTTTTCGCTCAACTGCTTACAGAATGCCATTGCATCATTATAGCTTACACGAATAACCGGTTGATCCGGATCATTAGCCACATATCCTGGATAAACGTGGTCTTTCCACTGCTGATCCATATGACGGCTGTCATGATCTGGGAAGAATACATTATATTGCTGGTTGGTTACTTCCAATTCACCCATCCAGAATGATTTAGCGATCTTCACTTTTGCAGTAGGACGAGCATCCGGTTCACCATGATAACTACCCATTACAAATTGACCGGCAGGGATACGAACAAAGGCCATCTTAATACCCGGCGCCAATTCGATTTCCATACGAGTTTGTTTCTCGTCTGCCAACATTTCCTTAATAGCATCAGCATTGAACGGCCAACCTTTAGCCTTCAGCGTCTTTTCCTTTACAGGAGCTTCTTTTTCAGGCATAACCGGAGTGATCGGGCCTTTAGCCTTCAGATAGGCAGCATAGTCGGCAATTTCCTTTTTCCAATCTACGCCTGAACCACCGGCATACTTGTTGTTCAATTCAATACGACGTTCAATCTGATCAAAACCCTGATAAGGAATAATATTCTTACCAAGCACATTGGCATTGAAATAACCCTTATCCGGAGCATTATAATCAATCCAGTTATACAAAGTTTTCCATTCTGCATCCGTCAGTTTCACATTATGGTGACCTTTCTTCAACAAGCGAACCAATTCACTTGTATTCTGATAATATTCGTACGGGAACAATACCAGCATATCACCTTCACCACCCTGACGATGTACATACGGATGTAAGTTCAGATAAGAAGGACCATAACCTAACTTATCCTTTTCGCCGGCACGCAAGTCGAAGGCCTTACCCTGACCATTATGACAAGCGATACAAGCACGATCCAAGATAGGCTGGATTTCCAAATCGAATGTAAACGAACGAACACCACCTTCTGGAGCTTTCAGTTTAGCAGCTGCTTTCTGAGAAGCGATCACACGTTTCGGAATAGCGATTTCATTCTGATCCTCATGACAACCTACACAAGAAACAACTTCACCCGGCTGACCAGTCAACCAACTACGCATCCACTGGATAGCGGCACCATCTTTATCAAGAGGCTGGATAGAAATAGGTGTATTAGCTGGAATCTTAAAGATAACAGAACCGTCTTCTTCAACCGGAACTGTACCTAACAGACGTTTAATATCCCAACCACTCTGGATACCATGCCAGTTATGGTCAGATTGAGTCTTCACGTATGCATATTCATAAGCATGGATACGAAGTTCCTTCACTGTACCACGCGGAACGTTCTTCAAACCTTCACCTGCATAAATATCCTGAATGAAGACAGTAGCTTCTTTATCATTCAATTTCACACGGTCCGGAATACTTGGCGGTGTAACAGACTTACGAACCGGAATCGGACTGATGAAACCTTCACCTTCTGCCTGATATACACAAGTAACGTTATCATAAATATCCACCAGATAAAGTCCCCACAAATCATTAGAAGACAACTTAGCAGATACCAAGAAATACTTATCGTTCAATGGCATCGGCTTTACAAACTGCGGCCAAACACCATTTACCAATTCATCTTTGATTAACTCCTGAATAGGACGGTTACGATGAGGTATTTCCTGAGTCATACCGGCTGCTCCTTTACGAGCTTTTGACGGATCAAATAAGATCAAACGACCTGAACGGGCAATACCATGGTGACCTGAGATAATACCGACAAATGCAGAAGGATGACCAGGCAATGGCTGAACATCAAATGTACTGTTCGGGAACATAGAACCACTACCGAACAATGCCTTCTGTTCTGTACCATCCGGATTCATATGCATCACAATACGAGAATAATAGTGTGTCAAGTCTGTATATTCCCAACGAGTGTACATAACTTTACCGTTAGCCATAATGGTCGGATTCCAGTTAGCGTCCTGATCGAATGTGATACGACGCATACTTTTATCCTTCGGATTATATAAAACCATATTACCAACGGGGTCATCTCCACTTACACAAGGCACACCTTGATAACCAATGTTTGAAATACCAATGATTCGTCCATCTGGCAAATATGTACCATCATAGAATTCCAAATCAGGTTCTTTCATTTCAATCATCGGATGATAACCAGTTCCGTCTAACTTGACTTCATGGATATTCCAACGTTTATCCGGCATTGTCTGCGTAAACATCACGCGATCTCCATCCCAATGAAGTTTCAAGTCAGCAATAGAAGATGAATGATCCGGTTTATAAACCTGACGCATCTGAACGTCACCACGCAAATTGGTCAATTCAACAATTTCAGAATCGAAACCTTCACGACGAGCTGATTCCTGATTACTCCAGTTATTAGCCTGTGTTCCCAAATCCGGAGCCATAGCCTGACGAGCTTTCGCCCCTAATTTAAAACGAGTAGCAACAATCTTATCGCCATCAAGCAAGGTATTTCCTAACAAAATAGCACGCTTGTTAGCCAATGCTTTTTTCGCATCAGCCATCACCTGCGCATCTCCTTTATAAATACCAGAAAAGCCTTTCTTGTTTAATTCAATCAATTCGTTGAGCAGAGGTTCATACTTAGCGACATCATAACCTTTCTGTCTCTTCATGTCGGCAAATGCCAGCTTAACAGCCTCAACATTCAACCATTCCAATTCGTCTTGAAGAGCAGCTACTGCCTGTATCTGTTCCAGCAAAGACAGATATTTATGAATCTGAGTATTCACATCCGATTCATTTGCAATCTGCTTAGCGGCTTCTGTAAAGTATGCCTTATCTTTCAAATGAGAAAGAGCATTCTCAACAGCTTGTTTCTCTACTGAAGCGTCGGCTGTGATCAACCAAGTATCCAAACCGTCCAATACTGAACCCAACATGGCTATTTCTTTCGGATACTGAGCGTTCAATTCCTCTCCTACCTTACTCGGCATAACATTCAACGCCTGGAAAAAAACGCTACCGCCCTGAGATGTATCATCAATTCCGACTTCTGCTTCAAAACGGACATATTCACCATTCAGAGGATAAACCAATGTTCCATTAGCATGACAGAAAACTCCATGCTTATATTCTTTTCCAGCAATAAAGATTTCGTGATCATATGCATTGGTATTCATTTTGGGTTTTGCCCAACCAGCAACACCATATTCATAAGGAATCTGATCCAACCAAACGGCTGTTCCATCAGCTTTGATCAAACGAGCATTTGCCCATACAGCCTGATCATAGTCTGTTCCATCAGGACCACCCGCCGTAACCAATACAAGTTTATCTAAGCCTTTCACATCCACAGTAAATGGCTGAGCCTTCTGCTTATGCTTCATCCACTGCGAAATAACAGGCATGCCTGCCTTCTTCAGCTTCTCTTGTAATTCGGTTTTTGCCTTAACGGATGCATCTATCCAATTATCAACTTTCTTTTGCTTCGGGCCAGCCCAAGCCAGTGTAGATGTTGATAAAAGAACAGATACTATTAGTTGATATTTGTTCATGTTATTCAATTATTCAGTTATGCAATTAATCTTACTAGAGACTAGCATAGTATTTTGTTCTATACAACCACACTGGGCTGTATAGAACAAAATCAAGAGAGATTATAATGCGGCTTTCGTATTTGTGAAACGCAAACCATCATTATCATGGTAACAAGCCCATTCATCAACAATAGCACCTTCCGGTCCAGCCATCATGAAATGGAATGTTCCCAACTCTTTCAGACGCAATACATCACCCACTTTCTGAACAACAAAATTCTTACTCTTAATCGGGCCATGAGTAGCAGGAATAGCAGGAGCATTAGGAGTTTCATCTCCAACCTCAGAGAAATTATAAACCCAACCTTTTTCTACCATCCATGATTCATGCTTTGCAGGGAATTTTGTTTTAACGTGAGCATGTTCAGGAATCATCTGGCCTGGCAATAAATAAATGGCATGTGCAAAATAGCCATATTCCGGATCATTCACCCAGAAAATACCACCCATACCAACATTTTCGAAATCACCCAAACCAAAGTCAGTTACCCACATGTCTTTTGCCATAAGTTCTGTGAAAGGAACTCCATAAAATGCAAACATGTCTTTCATTGCTTCCATAGCAACATCTTGCTGGAATTTGCCGTCTTTATAGAAATCGGCATTTGTGTACTTCTTAGAATAAGTCATAGCTTTATTATTTTTAATATCAACTTGATTGTTCTCAGTCGTAGCATCTTGTGTCTTAGATGCGGTATTTGCTGATTGATTAGAACATGCAACCATAGAAGATAAACCTATAGCTGCCACCATTAATTTAAAATCCATCTTTTTCATTGTACTTATTAATTATTTGTGTTAATAATATCATTTCATTGCTATTCCTTCAATCTCAATCAACAATTCTTCCCGACACACATCCGTACACATATAAGAAATAGGAATATTCAAATTATAAGCGTCCAAAAGTTGCTTTGCTTCTTCATAGAAAGAACGATCTTTCAAATAAACCCGCAACATCTTTATTTTAGCATCACCTATTAATTCTGCAATATTTTCCATTGTAATATGCAGTTGCCGTTCCAAACCCACGCCTATAAGTGTTTCTTCACCACGAATAGCAGCCGTACCAGAAATATAAATCATACTGTTATTTCCCGAAGTAAGCCGTTTGGCTCTTTCAAACTTCGGAGTAGTCTTTTGCGTACCTGCTTTTTCCAAAACTTTTTCAGAATATGCATGAGCTGCTATTTGAAGTTTGTTGTCAATTGGTGTTGCAAAACAATCTTTTTGTTTGAAGACAACAGCATCAACATCAACAACTAAACCTCCTAAATCTGCTCCGATACCTGTCGCTGCCGGATATCCATTACTCCAGTCTGCTGGTCCGTAAAATTCACTACGGGCATTATTAAACATCTGATAACGCTGGTCTGATCCATCGAAATCGGTTATTCTTTCGATATAATTCCACTGTCGTATTATACTATTGACCGGGAAACCTTCCTTGCGCAGCAGTTCACCCAAACATCTGAAAACACCGGAAGCTTGCTGTCGAATACCAAACATCAAAATATCTTCCTGGAAGCCACCCGCATACAAACATTTCATTTCTTTATTCTCCAAAAGAACATACGGTGTACCTTCATAATGACGAAAGACAATAGAATCATCAGCTTCAGGCACATAACTATGAACTTCCATAATCAATGTTGCTCCTAATGGAGGTTGGGCCACATACGTCAAAGCAGGTTCCATTTGCTGATAACGATGACGGATCTTTTCACGGATCAACAATCTCCGCTCCAAATATTGAGAATTAGACAAGGGCATTCCAAAAAACACCAAACGCAGAACAACTTCGTTTTGAGGAATACAAGCGAGCAGTTCATCAACCGCACTATTAAAATCAGTTTGGCTTGTCTGAAATATATTATAATGTATCTTTTGACAATAATTCATAGTCCTTATTTTATAATGAATTCACATACTCAGTCAGTTCCTCAATCTCCTTATCAGAAACCTTCTTATCAATACCATGTTTATAAACTCGGAACACTTCTTCCATGGTTGCTGCAGCACCATTAAACAAATAAGGAGCTGTTCGCCAAACCTCACGTAAAGTCGGAGTATCCCAACCTTGTTCAAACTCCACATTCTCACCTATTACATGATATTTCATATCTGTATAATAAGGACCACTATGACATTCACCACATTTCAATTTTTCAAACACCTTACGACCGGCTTCTGCCTTCTCGCTCAACTTACCATCTACCAAATATGGACTGGGAACAGGTTGTAGAGATTTCAAATATGCATCTACACAAACTGCCATATCTTCTTCAGGTTCGTAAAACTGAATATAACGGAAACCTGCTCGAACAGCAAGCTCTGCACTTTCACGAATACCAGATATCATACAAGGTGGTGTTACATGACTAAACAAAAGGCTCTTGCAATTCTTCGAATTACCTATACCATCATTCATTAAATCCCAGTTCATACCATCTGTTCTTGCATCTCCAGGATGACAACCATTACAACTCTGCCAATTCTGGAAGCAATGAGCAGCATCGTTAAAATATCTCTCCCCCTTCTGTTCGACCGTTTCTGTCCGATCCGGATTTAAAGGCACAGAAGTCAAATCTAGAGACTCCTTGTCTAGCACATTCAGAACGTCTGCGAAATAAGTTGGAATAACAACTTTATTTTCATTTGTGACCATACAACGAGGGCCATTGCCTTGTAAAGGAATTCTTGTTCGCAAACCGTATAAGAACGTCAGATCATAGTCCAAACGGGATTTATCAGGATATGCCTCAAATTTTTCACGCATAGCTTCATGATCAATTACACTGACTTCATGCGTTCCACTATGTGTTATATAAATTTGTTTTTCATCACAAGCAATACTCCAAATACCTGCAGCTCCACGATCAGGCTCATCTACGATAACAACACCTGCATAACTTAAATTCTCCGCATCAATAATACTAAATGCACTTGTATTCATCCAACCTTGTTGAAGCTGTGAGGTAGGAACAGTAAAACGACCTAAATTATGAGATACATATACATATTTTCCATCAGGCGTAATACATAAACCTCGCAAAGCATTACTTCCATTTGCCAATTGAATATCTTTTACTTTTTCAAAAGTATTTACATCAATCACAGACACACAAGCTGCCACATAATCAAGATCAGCCCGCTGTGCCGGCAAAAAGTTTGTAACAAACAAATATTTTCCATCTTTACTAAAAACAGCAGACCGAGGTTCACGTAGTACATTCACTGTACGAACAATCTTTCCACTTGCCAAATCAATTTCCACAACATTATTAGAAAACTGATTACATACATAAATATGCTTTCCATCCGGTCCTAATAAAGGATAACAAGCCCCAGAACCAGTAGGAATTATTTTCTCCACTTTTCCCGTCTCCATTTGCATGATCTGCAAATGACCCATAGTTTCAAAAGTTGTCACATAGGCCTTTCCTTCATGTAACAAAATACCTGTGGGCGTTTCGCCGACAGGATAAGAATGTAAAAGTTTTTTACCATCAGCTGAAAAAATATCCACACACTTCTTTCCTTTTTCAGCCAGCCACATTTCTCCGTTTTGACTTATATCTATCCCTGTTGTAAAAAAAGGTTTCGTGTCAGCTTTAACCCACGAAAAACAACAACAAGCTAAGCCAGTCAATAATAATTTTCCAAATAAACTTTCCAGTATCTTCATGGTTCGCTATTTTTATGGTAACATACATTTATCAATCTTTCAACATCGGGCTATATCCTAGTTCCGCAGATATTATTTTCGCATACTTTCGGATCATCTGAGCAGATTCTTCGACTACTGAATCCGATAATCGATCTTTAGGTCCAGAAATCCAAATAGCCCCACATGGATAACCAGTATAATTTAAAATAACTGAGCCTATACATATAACACCACTCATTTCTTCTTCATTATCCAAAGCATATCCATTTTCTCTTACTTTTTCCAGCTCTTTCAAATATGTGTCACGATCCGTTATCGTATTTGCATTAAAACGCTGGAACTGCATATACGATAAATATCTATCACGAACGGTATTAGGCAAATAAGCCATAATAGCTTTCCCTGGAGCAGAACAATGAAGTTCAAAAGGTTTACCCGGAGCTAATACAAAATGAAAGGCATGAAGTCCCTGAGCTTGTTCAATAAAAATACCTTTTTCATTTCCTAAAACTCCAAAACAAACAGTTTCTTTTAATATATCACGTAAATCACGTAACTTCGGCAACACAATTTCCAATAAATTATGTTCCTTCAAAGAACAAAACCCCAATGTCAATAATTTCCGCGTAATCTGATACCGTTTCGTTTTTTCTTCAAAATATAAATATTCCAATCGGACTAATGTATTTAATATACGATATGCTGTTGTCTGGGAAATATCCAACGCCTGCTTAATTTCTTGCAAAGTTCGCCCCTCAGAATTATAGGAAAGATACTCTAAAACAGCAATTCCTTTTTCCAAGTTAGGGACTTTGTAATTTTCATCCGTTTTTTCCACATTTGACATCAGCGTTTCCATATTTGAAATATCATTTCAGATTTGAATCAAATGTACATCTCTATACGAACAAACCACGAATTATTCTGCAAAAATGAGTTAATTCTGTTCTATAACATAAAACACACATAAAATTAATCACAAATACTTTTACATCTCCAAATTTAATAAAAAAACTCAAGATATATGATTTTTTTTTCGCACCTTTGAGGCTGTTTTAGAATCGCCTGACAGACGAATATTTATAATAAGGTATTCTTCAGAAAAAATAGATTCTATACATGTTTATTCTTTATTATCATCTAAACGTATTAACAGGAAGTAAATGAGAAAATGGAAAATTGAAGATTCAGCCGAACTGTATAATATTAATGGTTGGGGACTGAATTATTTTTCGATTAATGAAAAAGGGCATGTCGCGGTACAACCCAAAGCTGATGGACCAACTATCGACTTGGAGAATCTAATGGAAGAATTACAAATTCAAGATGTAGCGGCTCCTGTTTTACTCCGTTTCCCGGACATTCTTAATAACCGTATTGAGAAAATATCTAGTTGCTTTGAAAAGGCAGCAAAAGAATACGGGTTTACGGCCAAAAATTACATCATTTATCCTATTAAGGTAAATCAAATGCGTCCCGTTGTTGAAGAAATTGTCAGCCATGGCAATAAATTCAATATCGGACTGGAAGCTGGTTCAAAGCCGGAGTTACATGCCGTTCTGTCTATTGATATTGACAGCGATGCCATGATCATTTGTAATGGTTATAAAGATGAAAGCTATATAGAATTAGCTTTATTAGCACAAAAGATGGGTAGACAGATCTTCTTAGTCGTTGAAAAAATGATGGAATTGAAGACCATTGCAGCATTGGCTAAGCGTATGAATGTAATGCCCAATATTGGTATCCGCATAAAATTAGCTAGTTCAGGTAGTGGTAAATGGGAAGAATCTGGTGGCGATGTTAGTAAATTCGGATTAAATTCGAGTGAACTTTTGGAAGCTCTAGAATTATTAGAGCAAAATGGATTGAAAGATTGCTTAAAACTAATCCACTTCCACATAGGAAGTCAGGTAACTAATATCCGAAGAATTAAAACAGCTCTTCGGGAAGCTACCCAATTTTATGTACAATTAAAGCAACTAGGTTTCAATATCCAATTTGTAGATATAGGCGGAGGATTAGGCGTTGATTACGATGGTACTCGTTCAGCCTTAAGCGGGAACAGTATGAATTACTCTATTCAAGAATATGTTAATGATGCAGTTTCTGCCTTGGCCGATGTATGTAAAAAATTCGGATTGGAACAACCTAATATCATTACTGAATCCGGACGTTCGCTAACAGCTCATCATTCGGTTTTAATCATCGAGGCTTTAGCTAGTACAAGTTTACCTGCTTGCGATGAAAACGAAGAATTACAGCCAGATGCACATGAATTAGTTCGTGAACTCTATAACTTATGGGATACATTAAATCAACCCCGCTTGATTGAAACTTGGCACGACACACTTCAGTGTAGAGAAGAAGCTCTTGAATTATTTAATTTGGGATTAATTGATCTGAAAACCCGTGCGCACGTGGAACGATTATTCTGGTCTATCGCTCGTGATGTCTTTGAAATGGCTGAAAGCGTTAAACATGCTCCAGACGAATTGAAGAAAATATCAAAATTATTACCAGATAAATATTTCTGTAACTTTTCTTTATTCCAGTCTTTGCCTGATTCGTGGGCTATTGATCAGATTTTCCCGGTTATGCCTATTAGCAGGTTAGAAGAACAGCCAACCAAGTCCGCCACATTACAGGACATAACTTGCGACTCAGATGGTAAGATTGATAATTTTATTTCTACACGAAATTTCTCTTATCATTTGCCAGTTCATAAGTTAAGAGATGGCGAACACTATTATTTAGGAGTATTCTTGGTGGGAGCTTATCAGGAAATTCTAGGAGATTTGCATAATCTCTTCGGAGACACGAATGCGGTACACATCAAAGTAAAAGGAGATAAATATGTCATAGACCGCGTCATTGAAGGAGAGACCGTCGCTGATGTTTTAGAATATGTACAATTCAACCCGAAACGGATGGCGCGAGCCATTGAAGTTTGGGTTGCATCTTCTGTAAAAAAAGGAACAATTTCTGCAGAAGAAGGTCGTGAATTCTTATCCAACTACCGTTCCGGTCTATATGGATATACTTATTTAGAATAATTTTCCTTACGTTCAATATAAAAGCCCTTTTGATAAGGGCTTTTTTCTTTTCAGCAGACTCTTTTTCTGTTTCAGTCTCATGATACGCCGTTTCAGTAACGATAGACTGGTAAGACCACTTCCTCTACATTACTTTTGCTTCTCGATAAATCAATTCATAGACAAATGAAGAAGCAAATCATGTATGTTTTATTATTGGGATGGCTCACTGCTTGCAGTAAGCCTAAGGATCAACAAACAGAGGAATTTATGGCAATTAAAGCCAGTCAAGTAGTTACAGAACAGATTTCCTCTGAACGTTGTTATTCATTCATATCTCAACCTTATAAGGAAGCTGTTCTTTCGTTCCGGGTAGGTGGTATTGTTGATGAATTCAATGTACAGTCGGGACAATTCTTCAAACAAGGAAGTAGAATTGCATCCATAGATGAACGAGATTTCATCATTCAAAAAGATCATGCACAAGCATTATACGAACAGGCAACATCGGAATACAATCGTGTAAAGATATTATATACTCAAAATAACATCTCCGGAAGCACTTATGAAAAAGCAAAAGCTGATTATCAAATTACAAAGGCTAATTTGGAAACAGCGACAAATCAATGGGAAGATACCCAGTTAACAGCACCTTTCGATGGCTATGTACAGCAGGTATATATTGAAAAGTATCAGGATGTACGTCCATCACAAGCAATCGTTTCATTGATGGATTTGTCGAAGATTAAAGTCGAAGTTTATATTCCGGAAGAGATAGCGGTACAACTTCGAACGAAAAAGGATTTACCTATACAAATTACTTTTGATGGCTTACCTGGAGAAATATTCACACCTACAGAAATCTTTGTTTCACAAAATATCACAACAAACAATATCTCATTTCTGCTAACAGCTATTATCATGAATCCCGGAAACCGCCTTTTCGGCGGAATGTCCGGAACAGTTTCTCTGTCTCTTGGGAAAGAGGCAGAGAAACACTCTACTTTTGTTCCTCAGTCAGCTGTATACCATAGAAAAGAAATTGGATCTTTTGTTTGGGTTGTTTCTCCTGACCAACGCGTACAACAACGTCGGGTAAAGACTGGTATGCTAAAAGAGAACCATTTAATAGAGATTAAAGAGGGTATTAAGCCCAATGAAAAGGTAGCAGTAACAGGTTTATCCTTTTTATCGGACAACCAACAGGTAACAATCTTATAATCTGGCAGAAATATGATTCTCAAAATAGCAAGATTCTTTTTACAGAACCGCGCTTTTAGTTGGTTTCTGTTAGTATTGATAATAGGAGATGGAGTCTTTTCGTATGTAAAAATGGGGAAATTGGAAGATGCACCATTTACGATCAAACAAGCAGTAGTCTTGACTTCTTATCCCGGAGCTTCACCTGAAGAAGTTAGAGAACAAGTAACGGATGTATTGGAAGAATCTATCCAATCATTAGGTGAATTATACTATTTAAAGAGTGACAACCGAGCTGGTTTATCAAAAATTACGGTGTACGTCAAAAAAGAAATACGTGCCGATGCCATGCAACAATTATGGGATAAGTTACGTAGAAAAGTGAACGATGTACAAAATAAGTTACCTATTGGTGCTGGTCCTTCGATAGTAAACGACGACTTTGGCGATGTCTTAGGGGTGTTTTATGGATTGAGTAGCGAAAGTCATTCATACCGAGACTTGGAAGATCAAGCGCAACAAATAAAAAAGGAAATCTTAAAAGTAAAAGATGTAGCCAAAGTCGAATTGTCAGGAATACAAAATCGAACCATTGAGGTGAACGTTGATCCTACACTATTGACACAACGAGGTGTAAGTGTAGCAGCAATTGCTCATGCTTTCGAAAAACAGAACAAGATAGTAGATGCCGGAGCGATCGAAACTGAAGAAAGTCGATTACGAGTAGATGCTACTGGAAGTTTTACAAGTTTAGAGGAAATAGAAAACCTGACAGTAGTTTCCCATCATGGAGATTACTTCCGGTTAGGTGAGATTGCAAAAATTACCGAATCATATGTCCATCCAGCCCGCAGTTTAATGTTCGTAGATCAAAGACCAACTATCGGCATTGCTATATCAACCGTTGCGGATGGAAATGTTGTCAATATGGCAGTTGGTGTTAAGCAACGAATGGAAGAACTCCAAACAGGCCATTGAGATTACGCGGAAAAATCCGAAGGTATTATATGCCCGCAACGAATGGGGCAATATGGCCATAAAGGTTCGCGCGGAATATGATCCTTACAAAGCTGGAAGATTAAATATCGGTAAGGCCGACATGATGCAGGCAGTTAAAGCTATCCAAGACGGAGTCGCAGTGGGAGTTTATCGCGAAGAAAACAAGCAAGTGCCTGTCTTGCTATGCTCAGAACGACCTCAGGAAATGAATGTTGAGCAACTGGGAGACTTACCTATCTGGAACGGAATGAATACAGCTCCGCTGGCACAAGTATCTGGTCCGATCTCGCTTGATTGGGAGTATCCGCTGGTTCGTACCTACGACCGCAAACTATCAATGGCAGCACAATGCGATGTCAAGCCGGGTTATACCATGAAGGAAGTATATGACGAGGTCAGGGAAGAGATTGAGCAAATCCACTTGCCCGAAGGGTATAGTTTCTTTTGGGATTCGCAGATCAAAGACCAAAAAGAGGCGATGGAAGCCCTGACCAAATATTTTCCGCTGGCAATTTTGCTACTAGCAATGATCCTCATCGCGCTGTTCCGCAACTTCAAGCAACCGGTTATTATCTTCCTCATCTTGCCGCTTTCATTGATCGGCGTGGTGTTTGGGCTGCTGGTTTCCGGCTTTGACTTCGGCTTTTTCTGCATGGCTGGTTGGCTGGGCTTGCTGGGGATGATCATCAAGAATGTGATCGTCTTGCTCGACGAGATGAATACTCAGCGGAAAAATGGAGTAGATGCCTATCAGGCCATCATCGAATCGACCGTTTCGCGCGTCCGGCCGGTCCTAATGGCTGCCATTACAACAATTTTAGGCATGATTCCGTTGCTCTTCGACGTAGTTTTTGGAGGCATGGCAGCCACCATCGTCTTCGGATTGAGCTTCGCCACGCTCCTGACCCTCTTCGTCACCCCGGCTTTGTATTCCATTTTTTATCAAGTAAAGAAAACCGGAATGTAAGGACTTATGGAACGAAAAAAGATAATTATTTCTGCGATATAACACAAAATATTATTAATAGATACTATTCTTCCGCAAAATAGAAGCAAATATAAATATTTGAATCTATTCTGTGGCAGAATAGGACAAAATATAAATAATAGATCTTATATTGCAGCAGAATAAAGCCTCATATTAATAATAGATACTATTCTGCTGCAAAATGATAATTTATTTATAAATAAAGTACCATCATGCAAAATAATAAGGATCCATTAACAGAGTAATTCTTATTAGGCGCACAGAAAGATAGTTTTATATGAAAAAGATCGTTTTATATATCGGTCTCATCCTGGCTTTGCCATCGGAAGCCCAAGAAGACAGTTTTTATCAGCTTCAATACCGCGAAAAGGTGTTGCATTACAACCAAGACATCAAAGCGGCCGATTATCAGGTCTCCATGCGTACTGAAATGGCACAATCAGCACGGGCGGATTTCCTGCCCAAGTTATCGGCCGATGCCAATTTCAAATACACGGGTAATCCCTTACAACTGATACGTACTGTTGGCGACATGCCCATTTCATTCGAAGGAAGAAATATCCACTACGGAGGATCTCTCACCTTGGCACAACCTATCTACATGGGTGGAAGCCTCCAGGCAGCCTACCGGAAAGCTCTGCAAGAAAAATCTTTGGCGGAGCAGGAACGGCGGCGTATTCTGAACAACATCGCCTACGATGCCGATGTACATTATTGGAATGCTGTTGCCGGACGTGAAATGGTTGGCGTGGCTGCGGAGTACAAAAAAGCTGTCTCTCGTCTGGTAACAGTGGTTAAACATCGGGTAGAAGTTGAATATATTGATAAAAATGATCTGTTGATGACCGAAGTCAAACTCAACGAAGCAGATTACCAATGGTTACAAGCTATCAATCAGGCTGAAGTGTCAAATCTGGCCTTATATTCATTCGCCGGCCTTGAAACTGACGAAGATCTCTCTACCGATTCCGTTGTAGTCGCACTAAAGCAAGACATGACAGAAATACCCGATGTCATGGCCACTTTGGAACAAAGACCGGAAATGCAAATCGCCCGTAGCCAAGTCGGCATCCAAGAATCGACAGGAAAGATAGCCAACGCACAATATCTCCCCAAAATTTCGGTAGGTATCAATGGCAGTTATTCTTCACCGGGCTATGACTTCACGTCCGATCTTGATCCGAATTATGCCGTTTATGCCAAAGTCAGTATTCCACTTTACGAATGGGGGAAACGGAAGAATACCCGGCATGCCAGCCGTTATCAAATACAAACAGCCCAAGAAAACCAACAGAAAATAGAGGACCAGGTTCGTTTGGAAATTGAGACGGCTTATTATACCTTTACACAGTCAATCGACCAGGTACGACTGACGGAAAGCTCGTTGCAAAAAGCTGCCGAAAGTGAGCGGATGGCGATGGACAAATATCGCGAAGGGCGTATCTCGATTGTCGAAGTAATCAATGCCCAGCTCTATCATCAGCAGGCAAAAGTTAATTACATACAATCAAAATTAAATGCACAAGTGGCAAGAAGCAGTTATCATCGGGTAACATGTAGCTTCACTTTATAATAAAATAAGGAAAGAAGAAAATGATGAAATACAGGAATCAAATAAGTAACGGCTTTTTCAATGTACTTTTATTCTCAGGTTTGGGATGCTTTTCGCTTTTCTTCCTGGTGCGCTATACCGATATTCCATTAAATTCTCAAGATATATTGATGACTCCTAAAGTATATCTGGCAGTCAGCATTATTTTTACCGGTGTAGGACTAAGCCTGCTCTATCTGAGCCGGAAAATTCGGAATGCGCATCCCAGCCTGTTTCGAAACCGAAAGAAACTAATTCTGTCCTCGGTCATAACAGCCGTAATTTTATTTGCTTCCAAATTATTTGTTATTAGTTACTGTAAAATGGATTGTCGGAACGGAACATCCATTCGGACTCCAATGGCATGGTGTACGAATGCTGGTCATCACCTGGATGATCGAACTGCTCGTGAGTGGTCTGTTGATGATCAATAACTTCTACAGACAGATCATTCTGCTCTACGAACGGAATGCCAATCTGGAAGAGAGTTCCCTAAAAGCCCAATATCAGGCATTGCAAAGCCAGTTGAATCCACATTTTCTATTCAACAGTTTAAATGCTTTGATTGCAGAGATAGAATATAGTCCGGAGAAGGCCATCGAGTTTACACGCTATCTGTCGGATGTCTATCGATATATCTTGCAAAGTCAAGAAAGGCAAATGGTTCCATTACGGGAAGAGTTAGAGTTTCTTCATTCATTTATATTTCTGCACAAAGTAAGGTTAGGCGAATGCATCACAGTCGAAAACCGGATCAAACCATCGTTGCTAGATTCATGCATTCCGCCCCTTACTTTACAATTATTGGTTGAAAATATTATCAAGCATAACATCATCAGTCTTTCCAAACCCATGAATATCCTTTTGGATACGGAAGATAGTCCGTTACGACTCGTGGTAAAGAATCAAATCCGAAGCAAACAAGGAATTGTACCTTCGGGTAAAGGTCTGATGAATTTAGCCAAGCGATACAGGCTTTTATGTAACCAGGAAATCCAAATTACAAAAGATAGTACATGTTTCATCGTTAAAGTACCATTGTTAGATGAATAAGATAAAAGCAGTCGTTATAGAAGACGAATTACCAGCATCACGGTTATTATGCAGCAACCTATCCCGCCTTCGTCCGGATTGGGAAATCGAATCTTTACCAGGAACCATCGAAGATTCTGTCGCATGGTTCGCTTCGCATCCGCATCCCGATATTTTGTTTCTGGACATACAGCTGACTGACGGTAATTCTTTTATGTTCATAGAACAAGCGCATCCGAAAAGTTTCATAGTTTTTACAACAGCCTATGATACATATGCAGTAAAAGCATTCGAAGTAAATAGTATTGACTACCTATTAAAGCCTATTCATCAGGAACGATTGTTAGAATCTATCCTGCGTTTTGAAAAACTAAATCAGCAACACGTCATGAAAAACGAAACAAGCGACTTATTGGATGTATTGTTGAGTTTGTCAAGTCCGGAAAAGAAATATAGGACTCGTTTCCTAATTTCTGGGACAAACCGTTTGTTTACGCTTCAGGTAACAGATATCGCCTATTTCCTATCGGAAAACAAAACGACATTGGCTGTAACCAAAAACAATCAGATGCATATCATCGATATTTCTTTAGATAAACTGAACAATCAATTAAATCCGGATCATTTTTTCCGAGCAAACAGACAATTCATTTTGGGAATAGATGCTATCAAACGGGTAGAACCTTATTTTAACAGCAAAATGTTGGTTAGTGTTGTTCCGGCCTATAACGGACAAATCATTGTCAGCAAAGAAAAAGCTACCCAGCTCAAAATGTGGTTGAACTATTAATATATCAGTATCGCATGCAAAACACATGCGATACTGACAATTATATGGAGAATGGGATGAATCAAAACTATATCAGAATAACCGTTACACGAATCGGACCATGAGCGCCAAAAACCAATGCTTGTTCAATATCTGCTGTCTTTGATGGGCCAGACATGAATACTCCAAAAGAGTAATCAGCATTTGTGATCCGGCGATAAGCTTCATTCATGTTATTAACCAATTCCTGCCGGTCCAATAAGATAACCAGAGCATTGGAAATAAAATATACAGCCTTATACCGATATTGGCACGGCAACCAAACAGCTGCATTCTCAGCCACACCAAATTCTCCTTTTACAACAGAAACATCTGTTCCGTTCAATTCCCGGGGATCTTCCAGTTCATCCGGATTAAACGTAGCACACGTAATCTCATTTAAGTTAGAACCGATTCGCTGTGCTTCCGGATAGAAGCGCCGGATAACGGCATTCAGATCATCATCGGGTTGCATCACATAAACTTCCCCTCCTGCTGCTTTCAGTACTTCTATAAAAGTCTTTAGTTTATCTTCGTAAACGATCGCATTCAATGACAGATCCGGCATGTCATACTGTTGCCGGGTATTGGCATGAATCCGTTTTAATATGTCTTCTTTACTGCTCATTTTACTTTATTCTTTTTCCACAATTCATTAAACGACTCTTTTGCAAACGTAGGAAGTTCCCGACCTTTTCCCCAGGCATTAACAGCATTATATACCATAAAACGAGGCAGATGATTAACTAACGGAGCAAACTTCAACGCTGTATTAAACAGGGCAGGACGTTCCATTAAGTATTGCATACCGGCAGACATCAGTTTCTTCTGCTTATTGGCCCGTCCAATCCGATCCAAATCCTGCCTCCATTTATATATTTGCTCACCCAAATCTACCTTAGCAGGACATACATTCGAACAAGAAAGACATAATGAACAAGCCGAAACATTATCGGCATATTTCTCAGGATTACGCAACATGCCCAAATTGATACCAATAGGACCCGGTATAAAATATGTATATGAATAACCCCCACTACGACGATATACCGGACAGGTATTCATACATTCTCCACAACGGATACAATTCAATGTCTTCACATGATCAGGTTGGGCCAAAATCTCACTTCGTCCGTTATCCACAATGATGATATGGAATTCACAACCCTTAGGAGGCTTTCTGTAATGAGAGGTATAAGATGTGATTGGTTGCCCTGTACCGGAACGGGCCAACAAACGCGTGAAAACACCTAAAGCTTCCCGGTTGGGAACAATCTTTTCCATACCAAAAGTAGCAATATGAACCTTGGCAAACGAAGTTCCCATATCAGCGTTTCCTTCATTCGTGCAAACCACTATCTCTCCTGTAGAAGCAACTGCAAAATTAGCTCCTGTCATTGACACATCTGCATGTAAGAACTTTTCCCGTAAATGTTTTCGTGCCGCATGCGTCAGATAAGTCGGATCAAAATTACCTTTTTCCGTACCTAATTTCTCTTCCATCATTTCTCCCACTTGCTGACGTTTGATATGAATAGCAGGAAGAACAATATGGCTTGGCTTTAAATCCATCAATTGAAGAATGCGTTCACCAAGATCACTTTCCACGACATCTATTCCTTTTGAAAATAGAAATGGATTCATTTCACATTCTTCAGTCAACATCGATTTACTCTTCACCAGATTCTTTGCCTGATGTTCTTTTAATATATCATACACGATCTGGTTGTGCTCTTCAGCGTCTTTCGCCCAATGGACAATAGCTCCGTTTGCTATCGCATTCTTTTCAAATTCCTGCAACAAAGTTTCCAGATGACTATTTGAATACATCTTAATAGCACTGGCCAAATCCCGTAACCTTTCCCATTCAGGCAATGATTTACTTTGTTTATCTCGTTTGGCACGAACCATCCATAATGTCTCATCATGCCATTTTTCTTGCGGGCGATTCTCTATGAATCGTGCTGCCGCTATTGAATGTTTCGTACTCATAATCCGGCTGCTAATATCTGAACAATATGAATAGTTTGTATAGGAAGATGTTCTCGCTTAATCACACCTTGCATGTGCATCAGACAGGAACTATCTGCTCCCGTAATATATTCTGCTCCTGTACTGATATGATCCATCACTTTGTCATGCCCCATACAGACAGAAACTTCCGGTTCTTCTACTGAAAACATTCCTCCAAAACCACAGCATTCATCTACACGCTTTGGTTCAAAGACCTCAATACCTTTCACCAAAGAAAGTAAATTTCGTAACTTAGAATAATAAGGGATGTTCATCTCACTCGGCGAAGAGAGGTGCAATTCTCGTACTCCATGACAACTATTATGCAAACTTACCTTATGGGGGAAAACAGCCGGTAGGCTTTTCGGTTTAACCACATCATGCAGGAACTCGCAGATATCGTAGATTTTCTTGCTATTTGCACAAACATGGCCCGCTTTCTCCAATATATGCGGATGATTTTCTTTGACAAATGCAACACAACTGGCCGATGGACCCACTACATAATCGTACGATTGAAAAAGATCTTCCATTCGAACAGCCAATCGGGTTGCCTCATTCTCAAATCCGGCATTAGCCATTGGCTGGCCACAACAAGTCTGATCAAGTGGATAATCTACATCAACCCCGACTTGCTTCAACAACTTGAAGGCTGCCACTCCAACTTCCGGATATACTGCATTGATATAACACGGAATAAATAATCCAACTTTCATATAAGATGTTTCAAAATATATAATCAAATAATACTTGCCCGTACCCGGCTTAATGTTTCAGGCGTCATCAATAAATAAGAAGCAATATGCGACAAGGGAGCTCGCTTTATAATTTCAGGTTGTTCTCGCAACAGACGATTATAACGCTCATTGGCTGTTTCCATTCGAAACATATCCATTTTTACTTGAGACAAGATCAATGAATTCTCTAACAACCCACGGTATAACACTTCTATTTCATAACATTCAGCGCCCAACGCCAATACTTCATCATGAGGAAGACCATAGATAACCGTATTCTCTAATGCTTCTACTATCAGCCGGCTCGGTACTTGGCGTAAAAAACTTTCAATACAAATAAAGACATCTCCTTCACAAGAGAAATGTTCTGTAAAATCTTTTTTGTTCTTATAATAATATTGTCTGACCAGACCTTTCTGAACATAGCCTATTTGCTTGCAAATATCACCTTCATTCAAAAAATTCTGTCCTTTTTTTATTTCAGTCCGAACCAAAATGGAAGCCAGCTTGTCCAAAGCCTCCTTACTGATAGGAATTGTTTGCCGTGACAATTCCCGAGCTACACTTAACGAATCTTCCATCCTCTATTTTTTAATGAATAACAGTGCAAAGATACATAAATCATCACGACGATCGAACATTTAACAGCCAAGATTCTTTCACCTACCCACAAATTTATTCCCCTTAATCTATTTTTTCTCAGGAAACCAACTCCAGTTTACAAAATATGCTAACTTTGCCATCCTTATAAAACAAATATTTATCAATAGCAAATATCGAATCTCCATGAAAAAAGAACTTTTTGCTACTCTCTGCCTGGCATTCGCCACGCAAAATCCGCTTATCGCCTCAGAGAATACACCTAAATGGCTCCGCTGGAGTTCAATTTCACCCGACGGGACAACAATTGCCTTCTCTGCCTTCGGGGATATTTATACGGTTCCTGTATCGGGAGGAAAAGCACAAGCTATCACAACCAATACAGCATATGACTATGCTCCGGTCTGGAGTCCAGACAGCAAGCATCTCGCCTTTGCCAGTGCCCGCGAAGGCAGTCTGGATGTTTACGTTTCTTCTCTTAGTGGTGGAGCACCCAAACGATTAACAACGCACTCCGGGAAAGAAATACCAGTCGCCTTTTCAGATAATGAGCACATCTTGTTCTCAACGTATCTCACTCCTACAGCCGAAAATATGCAGTTTCCCAGCAGCCTCTTTTCCCTGCTGTATCAAGTCAGCATTACGGGAGGAAGACCCAAGCGTTTCTCTGACTGGACTTTGTCAAATCCATGTATCGGACAAAAGGGCATTCTTTATGACGATATTAAAGGATACGAAGACAACTGGCGCAAACACCATACATCAAGCATGGCACGCGACATCTGGTGGTTCGATGGAACCTCATACAAGAAGATGACTGATTTTAAAGGCGAAGACCGCAATGCCGTCTGGAGTCCTGATGAAACAGGCTTCTACTACCTGAGTGAACAAGACGGTACATTCAATATTTATTACCGTTCGCTGGATAAACAGGAAAATAAACAGCTGACATTCTACAAAGATAATCCAGTCCGCTTCCTCTCTATTGCTCACAACGGCAAACTTTGCTATAGTTACAGTGGCGAACTATATACGCTGACTCCGGGTGAAGAGCCAGTTAAAGTAAAGGTAGAAATTATCCGTGATGATATGCAACGTGAAATAGTCCGGAATCTGCGGACATCGGGAGCTACAGAAGTAGCTGTTTCTCCTGAGAACGACGAAGTTGCCTTTATATTGGGCGGCGACGTCTATGTAACGTCTATTGACTATAAGACAACCCGTCAGATTACGGATACACCGGAACGTGAACGTACCATCGATTTTGCACCTGATGGCAGATCTATTGTATATGCCTCTGAACGAAATGGCAAATGGCAAATCTACCAGACTTCTTTACCAAACAAAGAAGACAAAAACTTCACCTATGCAAAAGAATTAAAAGAAGAACGTCTTACCGACGGTACGTATACAGCCTTCCAGCCGCAATACAATCCGAAAGGGAAAGAGATTGCTTTTTTGAAGAACCGAACTGAGATCTGTGTGCTCAACCTCAAATCAAAGGAAGTTCATACCGCGATGGATGGGAAATTCCAGTATTCATATACGGATGGAGACCAGGATTATTCCTGGAGTCCCGACGGTAAATGGGTTCTGACTGAATACATAGGCGTTGGCGGTTGGAACAACAAAGACATCGCATTGGTAAAGGCCGACGGCTCAGGAGAAATTCATAATCTGACCAACAGTGGTTACAGCGAAAGCTCACCCCAGTGGGTACTCGACGGTAAAGCGATGATTTTCCAGAGTGACAGGGCCGGTTATCGGAGTCACGGATCTTGGGGAGCTGAAAGCGATGCTTATATTATGTTCTTCGATCAGGAAGCCTACGACCGCTTCCGCATGAGTAAAGAAGAAATAGCTTTAGCCGACGAAGACGGCAAGAAGAAAAAGAAGGACGATGATGCCGACAAAAAAGACAAGGATAAAGAGAAAGAAAAGAAAATTAAGGATCTGAAATTCGATTTGTCTAATTTGGAATACCGCACCATTCGACTGACGCCCTATTCCACAAATTTAGGCAGCACAGTGCTGAGCAAAGACGGTACCAAACTGTATTACATTGCTCCGCATGCAGGAAAACCGGCATTATGGATGCAGGATCTGAAAGAATATCGCAATGAACTGAAAATGCCGGGAATCGGATGGGGCAATCTGGATGTCGATCAAGATATCAAATATGCATATCTGTCTTCCGGCGGAGCGATTAAAAAATTAGATATTGAAAACGGACGGCTCAGCGATATCGCCTTTGAAGCCTTTTATACAGAACGGCCTCAACAGCTAAGAGCTTATTTGTTTGACCATATCTGGAATCAGACAAAAGAAAAACTATATGATCCGAATATGAATGGAGCAGACTGGAACAAGCTTTATACAACCTATTCTGCTTATCTGCCATACATCAACAACAACTACGATTTCGCGGAAATGACCAGTGAAATGCTGGGTGAACTGAATGTTTCACATACCGGATGCCGCTATGGAGGAACCGGCGGTGCCTTGGCAACAGCTTCATTAGGTGTTTTCTTCGATGAGACTTATGAAGGAGATGGACTTAAAATCAAGGAAATCATAAAAGGAAGTCCGCTTGAGACCAGCAAGAAGGAAATCGAACCCGGCTACATCATCAAAGCCATCGACGGGCAGGAAATCAAGGCCGGATGTGATTATTATCCATTGCTTGAGGGGAAAACTGACCGTTATACCCGACTAACTATCAGCAAAAAGGGGAAGGACTTCGACATAACGATCAAACCGATCTCTCAAGGCGCAGAAAACGCACTGCTTTATAAACGATGGGTTGAACGAAACCGAAAGATCGTCGACAAGTTATCGGATAATAAAATAGCCTACGTACATATCAAAGCAATGGATGCCGCGTCATTCCAAACTCTATATAAGGAATTGATGAGTGACGAAAACCGTAACAAGGAGGCTGTTGTCGTAGATACCCGTCATAATGGCGGCGGATGGCTTCATGGAGATATTTGTGTCCTGCTGAGTGGAAAACGCGTTATGCAATTCAAGCCCCGCGGACAGTTTATCGGGAACGATCCGTTCGACCGATGGATCAAACCGTCTTGCATGCTCGTTTGCGAAGACAACTATTCCAACGCGCACGGAACACCTTGGTATTATAAAGAATTAGGTTTAGGCCAACTGATCGGTGCACCTGTTCCAGGAACCATGACTGCTGTCTGGTGGGAAAGACTGGAAGGTGGCATGGTATTCGGCATCCCGCAAGTTGGAGCTTACGATAATCAAGGTAATGTATTGGAAAATCAGTTACTCCAACCAGACATCGAAATATACAACAATCCGTCTGATGTCTTGACCGGAAAAGACGAACAGCTTGAACGCGCTGTTCAGGAAATCCTGAAAACAGTTAGCCAACAATAAAGTTCCTGTTTAACAAAGACTTAGCAAAGGTAAGAAAACACGCCGGCTTTTGATGAAAAGCCGGCGTGTTTTGATCAAAAGCCGGCGTATTTAAAAACAAAAGTAACGAGAAACAAATTCAATCCTCACGAGAATCATTTTCAACTCCCGTGAGTTTCATTGGGCTATCTCTTTCTATTTATCAAACAGGCCATAGATAAAATTGAATAGGACTGAATTTTTTATTACCGAAAGAAAAACTATCTTTGTCTTAACTTGAAAAACGATTGATAACCTATTATCGGATTCATCCGATAAACTGTATTTTACTGACATCATGAAAAATCTATTCTTGCTTATATTAATAGTAATACTCGTCTGTTTCTACCTTGGCTTCATCTATCTTTCGATAAGAAATGCGTGGAAAGCCAAGCAAGACAGTTATCGCCTTCTACGAGAAGCCTGGTTAAATCTGGTCAATCTGCAACCCTATCTGGAAGCGACGATCATCCGATACGATTTGTCTAAACAAATTTCCCTTGAAAAAATCACACCACATTTCCCAACCCCAATTGAAGAGACCGCGATGGAACAAAAATTAAAGGAGTATTTCATCCTACAAGATGCAGTTAAAAAACTTCAACAAACCATCACCCAAGATCCGGTTCTACAGCAATCTCAACCACTTAAAGATCTGCAAGGCAATTTGGAAAAATCTTTAAATGAATTTGATAAAAACTGGTATAACTATCAAGGTGCTACAGACAGATACGCACAAATAACTTCTTGCCGCTTGGGTAGGATCTTACAACAAATTGTGGAAAAACAGGAATAATTTATGTGAATCTTTTGCAAATACCCATAAAAAACTTATTTTTGTAAAGAATCTGTTAATTAAACAGGCATAAATCTGACAATAAAAGCAGGAAAGGAAACTTCATGGAAAAACGTTTTTTAGGATTGATCGAGAAGAGTGTAAAAGCCCACTGGAATCTGCCAGCTTTTACAGATATGGAAGGTCCTACCCTTTCATATAGCGATGTGGCCCGGCGCATGGAAGAACTTCATATTTTATTCCGCTGCGCTGAAATACAACCGGGTGATAAAATAGCGATTTTAGGAAGAAACTCTTCCAATTGGGCCCTCAGTTTCTTTGGAACTCTTACCTACGGAGCTGTGGCTGTGCCCATTCTCCATGAATTCAAAGCAGACAATATTCATTTGATTCTAAATCATTCCGAATCAAAAGTCCTTTTTGTCTCTGCCTCAAACTGGGCTCAACTCGATGAGAAAGAGTTTCCTCAGATTCGTTTAATTATTCAATTAGATGACTTCAGTTTGATAAAATCGGATAAACCGGCAGTAAAAGAAGCAATCAACCAATTGCCGCAATTATTCGAACAGAAATATCCATCGTTTACTCCCGATTCGATTCATTATTATGAAGAAAATCCGGAAGATTTATGCTTACTGAATTACACTTCGGGTACAACCAGTTCTTCCAAAGGAGTCATGCTCCCCTATCGCAGCTTGTGGAGTAATACCCAGTTTGCTGCCGATAATCTTCCGTTTATCCATGCAGGAGATAATATCGTATGTATCCTTCCGATGGCACATATGTACGGGCTGGCCTTCGAAGTACTGAATTCCGTCAACAAAGGCTGCCACATCCATTTCATTACACGAATGCCTAGTCCGCAAGTCATAGGAAAAGCCTTTGCTACCTGTCGCCCACGACTGATCCTGGCAGTACCGATCATCATCGAAAAGATTGTGCGAACACGTATCTTCCCAATCATAGAGAAACCTATGATGAAAGTCTTGCTAAACTTACCGGTGATAAATACAATCATACGAAAGAAAATAGCCAATCAGCTGAACGAGGCATTCGGAGGTAATTTTGAAGAGATCGTGATAGGCGGTGCCCCGCTCAACAAAGAAGTAGAACAGTTTCTCCGTTCCATTCGTTTCCGTTACACCGTAGGATATGGCATGACCGAATGTGGACCACTTGTTGCGTACGCTCAATGGGATATATTCAAGCCAACCTCGGTAGGCAAGATTGTTGACCGTATGGAAGTACGTATCGACTCGCCCGATCCTCAACATAAAGTGGGTGAAATCCTCGTTCGAGGAACCAATAATATGTTAGGATACTATAAGAATCCCCAAATCACCGCGGCCGTGATGATGCCCGACGGTTGGATGAGGACAGGTGACTTGGGTACAATTGATGCGGATGGTTATCTTTATATCCGCGGACGAAGCAAAACCATGTTGCTCGGTCCGAACGGACAAAACATCTATCCCGAAGAAATCGAGGCAAAACTCAACAATATGCCTCTCGTCGTAGAATCTCTGATTATTTCAGACAATAAAAAGCTGACGGCTTTGATTTATCCGGACTGGGACCAGATAAAGAAATCAGGTTTAACAACCAAAGCGCTGAACGAGCAAATGGCACAAAACCTGAAGCAATTGAACCGAAGCATCCCGGGTTATTGCAAAGTTGCACTTTACGAGCTGAGAGAACAGGAATTCGAGAAAACACCCAAGAAAAGCATCAAACGGTTCCTCTATCAGCCGGAACTATAAATCTTGTTCTTCTTCCAAAAAGAAATCGACAGACAAAAGAACAATCGCCCGACAAATACGTTACTTTTGCGGACAAAATCTGACGATTTTCTATGGAACAAGAAAAAAAATATACTTCATTTTTACACGATATCGCCCGATTCATCCCGGGCGATCGTATTTATACAGACGAATTACGCCGTCTGGCATGGGGAACGGATGCTGGTTTCTATCGGCTCATTCCACAAATTGTTATTCGTTCTAACTCTGAAGAAGAAGTCTCCATGCTGTTGAAAGCTGCAAACAAATATCAATTGCCTGTTACATTCCGGGCAGCCGGAACAAGCCTTTCCGGACAAGCAATCAGTGATTCTATCCTGATCGTTGCAGGAAAACATTGGGAACAATATGAAGTTTTAGAGGAAGGAAAGGTCATCCGTCTCCAGCCTGGAATCATCGGACAACGAGTCAATGAAATTCTAAAGCCTTACGGACAAAAATTTGCTCCTGATCCGGCTTCCGTAAAAAGTGCTATGGTTGGCGGTATTGTAATGAACAATGCTTCTGGAATGAATTGTGGAACTCATGCCAATAGTGACAAAGTCTTGCGTTCTGTCCGAATGGTTTTGGCAGATGGTACCCGTCTTGACACAGGAAATCCAGAAAGCCGTCGTGCCTTCCAGGAAAAAAGACCAGACTTTATCCGCCGAATAGAAGAACTTCGTGACCAAGTAAGAGCAAATAAGTCACTGGCAGAACGAATCCGTTATAAATATGCTATTAAGAATGTAACGGGATTAAATATTCTGCCATTTATCCGCTTTGATGATCCATTTGACATCATTGCCCATCTATTGGTAGGTTCAGAAGGAACACTTGCATTCCTTTCAGAAGTAACCATGACAACCGAATATGATTATCCTTGCAAAGCCAGTGCCATGCTTTATTTCAGTGATATCAAGGAAGCATGCCGGGCTGTCGTCGCCATGAAAAAGCTTACGAATGAACAAGGGAACTGGATTGTCAAAGGAGCAGAACTGCTTGACAAAAAATCACTTGCATCCGTTAATGATACAACGGGTGAAAACTTGACTGCAGTCCTCACCGAAACAAAGGCACATACACCAGAAGAACTTCAGCAATATATCCGGCAAATCGAAACTTGTCTCCAGGAATTTAATACATATACACCCGTTCACTTTACAGATAAGCCTGAAGAATACTCCCGTTATTGGGCCGTTCGTTCCGGTATTTTCCCGTCGGTTGGAGGAACACGTAAATTAGGAACAACCTGTCTGATCGAAGACGTAGCCTTCCATATTGAAGACTTGCCTGAAGCAACTGCTGAACTTCAAGCCCTACTGGCGCGTCACGGATACGAAGATGCCTGCATCTATGGCCATGCACTTGAAGGGAACTATCATTTTATTCTGAACCAGTCTTTTCATACCAACGAAGAAGTAAAACGATATGAAGACCTGATGAATGATGTCAAAACGCTGGTAGTAGATAAATATGACGGCTCGCTGAAAGCGGAACATGGAACAGGACGAAACATGGCACCTTTCGTCCGTTATGAATGGGGCGATGACGCCTTTGAATTGATGAAATCTGTCAAACAATTATTCGACCCCAAGAATCTGTTGAATCCGGGAGTAATCTTTAACGATGACCCCAAATGCCATATCAAGCATTTCAAGCCTCTGCCATTGACAAATCCGAAAGTAGATCGTTGTATTGAATGCGGTTTCTGCGAAGTAAATTGTCTTACCTGCGGATTTGCCTTATCCAGTCGTCAGCGTATCGTCATTCAACGAGAAATATCCCGTTTACGCCAAAGCGGAGACGACCCACAGCGCCTTGCCACGCTGCTCAAAGAATATAAATATTGGGGAAATCAAACCTGTGCCGGAGACGGATTATGCTCTATGTCATGCCCGATGCATATCAATACCTGAGAGTTAACACACGATATCCGCCAAGCTGAGTTACCCAAGGGAAGTAAAGGTTATCAATTGGGTGATTTTGCCGCCCGTCACTTTGCGGGAATCAAGAATTCTCTTCGGCCAGTACTGACTCTTGCCGATACGGCTCACGCTATTATGGGAACAACGCTTATGACAAGCTTGACTCGTGGCATGCATCAGACATTAGGTATTCCTTTATGGACACCAGCCATGCCCAAAGCCTATCGCATTCACAAGCAGCTCCGAAGCCATATAACAGCCAAACCGGACAAAGTAGTTTACTTCCCCAGCTGTATTAACCAGACAATGGGATTAGCCCGTAAATCACCTGAAGAGATGGCACTTGTCGACAAAATGGTTTCTCTTCTCCAAAAAGGTGGATTTGAAGTAATCTTCCCTGATAATATGGACAAATTATGTTGTGGTACAATTTGGGAAAGTAAAGGAATGATGGATATAGCCGACCGTAAATCCAAAGAGTTGGAAGAGGCTCTTTGGAAAGCCAGTGAGGAAGGACTTTATCCTGTTCTCTGTGATCAAAGTCCATGCCTGCATCGTATGCGCGAAACTATCAAGAAGATGAAACTCTATGAACCGGCAGAATTCATTTATACCTTCTTGCGTGACCGACTGATATTTACACCGACGGATGAACCAGTCGCTATACACATTACCTGTTCCATGAGACGTATGGGATTAGCAGATACCATCATTAATCTGGCCAAATTATGTTCCAAAAATGTATTCGTTCCCGAAGAAATAGGTTGTTGCGGTTTTGCCGGTGATCGTGGTTTCACACATCCCGAAGTCAATGCCTATGCTCTCCGCAAACTACGTCCTCAACTCAAAGAAAAAGGTATTCAACGTGGGTATTCCAACAGTCGGACCTGCGAAATTGGACTGACTACCAACTCTGGTATACCTTATGTTTCGATTGCATATTTGGTAGATCGGTGTACACGTCCGAAGTAATAATATAGGTAAGACATCAAAAATAGAATTTTCCGAAAGACGTCTCTCTGTTGGATCTTTTTTAGATGATAACAGTGACGTCTTTATTTTTACTTGTCTCTTCCTTATTGGGTTGTAATTAATCGCTAAAGAATTTCTCCAATTTAATAAAATTTATTTTTGGTTCTTGTTTTTATATGGATAAATTGAAAACATAAGGACAATAATCACTCGTTTTCAGTAAATCGAGTAAAACCACTAAAGACTTTCATTAAAAAAATGCATATCTTTGTATGTTAAATTCCGAATAGGCAGATGATTTAGGTTACACGATTTAAGATTTTAATATATGTCTGACAAAAATTCACCGTTGATATTAGGAACAGAGCCAATTGGCAAGCTATTGACACAATATGCCATTCCGGCAATCATTGCCATGACGGCATCTTCATTGTATAACATGGCTGATAGTATTTTCATTGGCCACGGAGTAGGTGCGATGGGTATCGCCGGTCTCGCATTAACTTTCCCATTAATGAATTTGGCTGCGGCATTCGGTTCGTTGGTCGGTGTGGGAGCTTCCACGTTAGTATCTGTCAAACTGGGACAAAAAGACTACGAAGGTGCCAACAACGTGTTGGGAAATGTCTTCATGCTGAATCTGATTATGGGTGTGGCCTTCTCGGTAGTATTCCTGTTATTCCTCGATCCGGTTCTCTACTTCTTCGGGGCAAGCGAACAAACAATCTCTTATGCCCGTGACTATATGCGGATCATCTTATATGGTAACGTGATCACCCATATGTATTTGGGGTTAAACTCCGTTTTGCGCTCGTCTGGTTATCCCAAGATGGCAATGTTTGCCACGTTACTATCAGTAGTAGTCAATTGCTTGCTCAATCCGTTATTCATCTTTGTGCTCGACTGGGGTATCAAAGGGGCAGCATGGGCAACGGTCTTCTCGCAGTTGATTTCCTTGATCGGACAATTCATTCACTTCTCGCGCCCCACGCAGCTGCTGCATTTCCACAAAGGAATCTACAAGCTGCATAAAGAGCTGGTAGACGCGATCATCTCCATCGGGATGTCGCCCTTCCTGATGAACCTCTGCTCGTGCCTCATCGTCCTATTGATTAACTGGGGACTGAAAGAGCACGGCGGCGACATGGCGATCGGGGCCTACGGCATCGTGAACCGCATCGTCTTCCTCTTCATCATGATCATCATGGGTTTCAACCAGGGAATGCAGCCGATCGCAGGATATAACTTCGGCGCCCGGCAATTCCACCGCGTTATCGACGTGACGAAACTGACGACGAAATGGGGTATTGGTGTCGCGACCTTCGGTTTCCTGACCTGCCAGTTCTTCCCGGAATTCATCGTAGGCTTCTTCACGACCGACGAAGAGCTGACCCATGCCGCTGTTTATGGGTTACATATAGTCTTCGCCGTCTTCCCGATTGTAGGATTCCAGATGGTCTCGACCAACTTCTTCCTGTCAGTCGGCCTGTCCAAAATGGCTATTTTCCTTTCGTTGACCCGGCAGATGTTATTTTTAGTACCCTGTTTGATTGTTTTACCAAGAATTTGGGGTACATTTGGGGTGTGGGTAAGTATCCCTATCGCCGACCTGACGGCAACGATCGTAACGGCCATTGTCTTAATCCGTCAGTTCCGGAAATTCCGGCAACAACAAGCTGAGGCAGTTGGATAGAGATGCTTTCTGGTAGAAATTCGTTTAATCATTTAATATTTCATTCTTATGTTAATACCAAAACGTGTGGGTAAAGTGCTCGGCGGGACATTGCTGGTTGGTTCCGTGCTCTTTACATCCTGTAATCAAACAGTCGAAACACAAATTCAGTTAATACCAGAGCCGTTCGAGATGACTCAGTCGGATGGCATGCTTAAAATTGATCAGGCAATGCTCGTGGGAGCCGGTTCGGCTTCCAACAAAGTGAACTTCCGCGTCGACCCGAATGCCACGGATATTCCGGACGAAGGATACCAACTGGAAATCGACGGAGCCGGTGTCCGCCTGGTAGCGAAGACGGAAACCGGTTTGTTCTACGGGAAGCAAACCCTCTTGCAGCTGTTAACCCCCAACGGACTGCCGTATGTGAAGATCAACGACCATCCTCGTTTCCCCTATCGCGGTCTGCATCTCGACGTGTCCCGTCATTTCTTCGACAAAGAAGAAGTCAAGAAGCTGATGAACGTCATGTCGTACTACAAACTGAACACCCTGCATCTTCATTTGACCGATGCCGGCGGTTGGCGTCTGCAGATCGACAAATATCCGAAACTGACACAAGAAGGAGCCTTCCGTACCCAATCCGACTGGCGTGAATGGTGGGATAACGGCAAAGACCGCCAGTACCTGAAAGAAGGAACGGAAGGAGCCTATGGCGGCTACTATACAAAAGATGACATCCGTGACATGCTGGCATACGCGGCCGAAAAACATATCACCATCATTCCGGAAATCGAATTCCCGGCTCATTCGGATGAAGTCTTTGTGGCTTATCCCGAATTATGCTGCGCAGGGAAGTCGCATACCGGTGGAGATTTCTGTATCGGCAATCCGAAAACATTCGAATTCATGGAGAATGTCCTGACCGAAGTGATCGATCTCTTCCCTTCCGAATACATACACATCGGCGGCGACGAGGCTGCTAAGAATACATGGAAGACCTGTCCGAAATGCCAGGCGTTGATGAAGAAAGAGAAACTCGCCAATGTCGATGAGTTGCAAAGCTACATGATCCGCAAAGCAGAAGAGTTCTTAAATTCTAAGGGTCGCCACCTGATTGGTTGGGACGAAATCCTGGAAGGCGGACTAGCCCCCGAAGCGACTGTCATGTCATGGCGTGGTGAAGCGGCGGGATTCAAATCAGCCCGCATGGGACACGATGTGATCATGACGCCGGGCAACTACATGTATTTCGACTTTTACCAGGCAGATCCCCGGTATCAACCGGTTGCCATCGGCGGATATACTCCGATCCGGAAAGTATATAGCTACAATCCAATCCCTCAGGATTCGCTGACAGCCGAAGAAGCCAAGCACTTTCTGGGTGTACAAGCGAATACATGGACCGAATACATTCCAACTCCAGAGCATTTGGAATATATGATGTTCCCACGTGCCCTTGCCGTAGCAGAAATAGGTTGGACCCCGCAGGAGAAACGGGATTGGCAGGATTTCAAACCACGTGTCAACGCACACATCCCCGTCTTGCAACGGATGGGATTAAACCCGTTCCCGCTTTCCAACGAACTGGAATTTGACATGGTAGTAGATACCCTCCAAAAAGAGATCCGCGTCACAATGGATGCCGAGAAATATCCGGCAGAAATCCGCTATACAACCGATGGCTCTACCCCGACAGCTTCCTCTCCTATCTATCAGGAACCAATTGTTGTCAAAGATTCAGCCAGAATCGTGGCAGGTATCTTCGTAAACGGTCAGTTGCAAGATCGGGTTTCTGAGCAGCGCGTTGACTACCATAAAGGGATCGGGAAAAATATCCGCTTCAACAGTCGCCTGTATCCGGGCTATATGGCCGGAGGTATGAATGCTATTATTGATGGTTATCGAGGAGGCCTGACGTATCTCGATCAGCGCTGGCAAGGCTACACAGACAATCTGGATTGTATCATCGACCTGGGAGAAGTCATGGACCTGCATCAAGTATCTTCGAAATGGATGCAACTGAAAGGCCCTTGGGTATTCCAGCCCGAACAGGTAGAAATCCTGACCTCCGAAGACGGGAAGAACTTTACCTCACAAGGCGTTATCCCGACTACCGTATCCCGCGAAAACCCGGATCTGATTTTCCAGGAATATACATTCAACGGGAACTGGAAAGCTCGTTACCTGCAAGTAAAAGCAAAGAACAGCCCGAAAGGCGGATTCATTTTCGTAGATGAAGTTGTCATCTGGTAATAAATAAGTATCAATTCTAAACACAAATAAACAGACAAACATGAAAAAACAATTATTGACGCTCTTGTTGTGCGGCGGAAGTTTCGCCTTTGCACAACAGCCTGTCGATTATGTCAATCCTTTTATCGGAACAAGCAATTTCGGAACAACTAATCCCGGAGCTGTCTGTCCCCAAGGAATGATGAGTGTGACACCTTTCAATGTCATGGGATCTGAAACCAACGAATTTGATAAAGACAGTCGGTGGTGGTCAACGCCCTATACATCCGACAATGACTTCTTCACCGGTTATGCCCATGTCAATCTGAGCGGTGTTGGTTGCCCTGAATTAGGAGGCTTATTACTGATGCCGACTTCCGGAGATCTGAAAGTAGATTACCATGAATATGGTAGTCATTATAAAAAAGAAGTGGCTCATCCGGGATATTACAGTAATATGCTGACTAAATATAATATCAAGACGGAAGTCACAGCCACACCTCGTACCGGATTAAGCCGTTTCACCTTCCCGAAAGGACAAGGAAATATCTTGCTAAACTTAGGAGAAGGTCTGACTAACGAAACCGGTGCAACCGTCCGCTTTGTGAGCGATACAGAAATCGAAGGAAGCAAGCTGATGGGAACATTCTGTTATAATCCGCAAGCTGTCTTTCCGATTTATTTCGTGATGCAAGTAAACAAGGCTCCGAAGGAAAAAGGATACTGGAAAAAGCAACGCGAGATGAAAGGCGTAGAGGCTCAGTGGGACGCTGATGCAGGTAAATACAAACTATACACGAAATATACCCGCGAAATCAGTGGCGACGACGTAGGTGTCTGGTTTAAATACGATGTAGCCGAACAGGAACAGATCGAAGTAAAGATCGGTGTTTCATTCGTCAGTATCGAGAATGCCCGTGAGAATCTGAAAGCCGAACAACCCGGTTTCGAGTTCGATAAAATTGCTTCTGCTGCCCGCGACAAGTGGAATGATGATTTATCACGTATCACAGTTGAAGGCGGTACAAAGGATGAAAAGACAATCTTCTACACAGGCCTGTATCATTTGCTGATCCATCCGAATATTTTACAGGACGTCAACGGTGAATATCCCAAGATGGAAAGCCTGGAAGTGGGTAAGACTAGTAGTAACCGTTACACGGTATTCTCGTTATGGGATACTTACCGCAATGTTAGTTCGTTGATGACGTTGCTTTACCCCGATCGCCAGTTGGATATTATCCAGACCATGATTGATATGTATAAGGAAAACGGATGGTTACCGAAATGGGAACTTTACGGTCGGGAAACATTCACCATGGAAGGTGACCCTTCTATCCCTTATATCGTAGATGCCTGGATGAAAGGCTTACGTGATTTCGACACCACAACAGCCTACGAGGCTATGCGTAAGGGAGCGACAACTCCAGGCGAATTTAATTTGCTTCGTCCGGATGCCAATGATTATTTCTCATTAGGTTATGTTCCTTTACGTGAGCAATATGATAATTCCGTTTCCCACGCTTTGGAATATTATCTGGCCGACTGGAACCTCAGCCAGTTTGCAGAAGCTTTGGGAAAGAAAGAAGATGCGAAATTGTTCTATGATCGCTCAATGGGTTACAAACATTACTATTGCAAAGATTTCGGAACATTACGTCCGATTTTGCCCGATGGTAAATTCTATGAGCCTTTTGATCCGAAACAAGGTGAAAACTTTGAGCCAAGTCCGGGATTCCACGAAGGAAATGCTTGGAATTATACCTTCTATGTACCGCACGACATCAAAGGATTGGCCAAACTGATGGGAGGAAACAAGAAGTTCGTCAATAAATTACAAGGCGTATTCGACGATGGTAATTATGATCCGGCCAACGAACCCGATATCGCTTATCCGTATTTGTTCAGTTATTTCAAAGGAGAAGAATGGCGTACCCAGAAAGAAGTACATAAGATCCTGAAGAGTGGCTATCACAATGCTCCGAACGGTGTTCCTGGAAACGAAGACGCCGGAACCATGTCTACATGGGCTATCTTCTCGATGATGGGATTTTATCCGGCATGTCCGGGTGATGCTGATTATGTACTGACATCACCGGTGTTCGATAAGATCACGATTCATCTCGACAAGAAATATTATCCGGCAGGAGATTTGGTAATCGAAGCTTCACACGCTACACCTGAATCCATCTACATCCAGTCGATTCAGGCAGGAGACAAGAAGTTAAAAGGTTATACCATCTCTCATCAAGATCTGGTAAAAGCCGGAACTCTGAAGTTCACATTAGGTGATCAACCTAAGAAATAAAAAAAGAATCATTTCCATTCATACTTGTTTTCTTTCATGAATACGAGCATGAGTGGAAATGATTCTCGTCTATTTTCATTTTGATTCCCGTTAGTTTCAAAAATGATTCTCTGGAGTTTTTATTGCTAAGTTTTAAACCTGTTTTTACTCTTCTATCTGAGAAAACTATTCATCATCCTTTTTTCCCATTTTGTTCTCGATAATAAATGCCAAGATCAATCCTAAACCACCGCACAACAAAACCGACGCTCCATACGCCATAGAAATCATTTTCCAGTCGCCTTCGAAATTCACACGCACAAACGTATGGAAAATGAAGCCGATCAATAATCCTAAGCCTAAGCCAGCCATCAGACATCCGATTTTCAAAGCACTGAAGGATATCTGTTTTTGTGCAAAACTTGGTAACTGAAGTTTCCCGTCCAACACAGCCCAATCTACTTTCTCCGATAATTTCTCAATAATCATCAGACGTTCTTTCTTATGAACGAACAACTCAAACAAACTGTAAATTCCGTAGGTAACAATCCCGAATATAAGCGGAACCATAATAAAATCCATCATAATCGTTTCTATTTTTTATGTTAGCAAATACGTTTACTTTTCGAAGCTTCTGTATATTTGACGCAAGAGAAACGGAATGGTTACAACTTTCAGGCAATTTTTTTTGGGGTAGCCGCCCTTTGCAAACTTATTTTTGCCAGTCAGAAACTTTCCACCCTGCCGAGGGAAAACTTCTTTCCCTATTATATATTCTTTAGTTCACGACGTGGATTACTTAGTTCACGCCGTGGTTTAAGTAGTTCACGGCGTGGTTTACTTAGTTCACGTCGTGAACTAAAGAATTACATATAAGGTCAAGAAGTTTGAAACCAGGGTTACAGACTTTACCTCCGGGGGAAAATGAGGTATCCCGTTCAAATTATTTGATAAAGTCATGTAACCTTTCCGGCAAGCCTGCGTCAATCATTATGAAATGGAAGGATTATCGGATACATATTATATCAACCGGATTCTGGCAGGCGACACCTGTTGTTTCGCCTGTCTGTTGGATAAATACAGCCAACCGTTGTTTGCTTTGATCTTTCGGATTGTGCAAAACCGGGAAGATGCAGAGGAACTGACGGAAGATGTATTTATCAAGGCATTCCGTCAATTGGAATCTTTCCGCGGAGAAGGCAATTTTGCCAATTGGTTGTACCGGATTGCTTACAACATGGCCATATCGGCTGTCCGAAAAAAGAAGATGGAATATTTATCAATAGAAGATTCGCAGCTGACGAATGTATCCGAAGAGGAAGTGCAGGAAGCATTAGGTTCATACGGAACAGCCCAGCAGCTGGAATGGCTGGACCGGGCATTGGCCCAACTTCCCCCAGATGACCGGGCATTAATCCTCTTATTCTATATCGAAGAGAAAAGTCTGGATGACTTGACAGGTATTACAGGCTTGTCGTTATCTAATCTGAAAGTGAAGTTACACCGCATACGGAAGAAACTGTATGTGCTGCTAACTGAAGAAGAAAAGAATCAGAATGTTGTTCACAAGAAGTAAAGAATCATGGAAAAAGAAACAAATAGAGTACAAGAAGACCGTTTGAAATCATTGTTCAAACAAATGCCGGCAGTATCACTCTCGGAAGGATTCCGGTCGCAAATGATGCAACGTATCGAAAAAGAAGCGGTACGTAAACGAAAGCGACAGGCTTGGCTGGAATGGAGTATGCTGATTCTCTCTTCGACAATCATGATTGTTGCAGCCGTTTTAGGGTTGAAAGAATTGGAAATACCCGTTATCCGATGGACACAAATAGATACTTCTTTGCTCTTTATTTATACCTATATAGGAAGTATCGCTCTTTTCCTGTTGTGGCTCGACTATCGATTTAGACGCTGGTATGATAAAAAGCATGGGACGAAAGAGAAATAACCGGACAAAAATCCCTATTTTTGGACCATAAATCCCAATAAGCTTATGAACAAGAAACTGATAAAAAATGTCCGTATCATCAACGAAGGGCGGAGTTATCAAGGTGCAGTACTGATCAACGGTGAAATGATTGAAGCCGTGTACGAAGGAGAAGTTCCTTCTGAAATCATAGCTGAAGCCAAAGAGGTCGTGGATGGCCAGGGCAAATGGTTACTGCCAGGTTGTATCGATGATCAGGTTCATTTCCGTGAACCAGGACTAACGCACAAAGCTGATATTTATTCTGAAAGTCGGGCTGCCGTGGCAGGTGGTGTCACCTCGTTTATGGATATGCCAAACACCAAACCGCAGACAACAACACTCGAAAACCTGGAATGGAAGTTCAACCGGGCAGCCGAAACATCCGTAGCCAATTATTCTTTCTTCTTTGGAGGAACAAACGATAATATGGAAGATATTCGTCGTCTGGATCGTTCCCGTGTTCCGGGATTAAAGTTATTCTTAGGCTCATCGACAGGAAATATGTTGGTAGATAAGAAAGATGCGCTCGAAAGAATCTTTAGTGAAAGTGATCTGTTGATAGCGGTCCATGCCGAAAAAGAAGAAATTATCAAAAGGAACATCGCTTACTACACCCAACAGTATGGTGAAGATCTGGATATTTCCTTCCACAGTAAAATTCGTAGTGAAGAAGCTTGTTATGCCTCCTCTTCGGAAGCTGTCGAACTGGCTACCCGGTTAGGAACGCGTTTGCATATCCTTCATCTGTCAACAGCCAAGGAAACTACTCTACTGGATAATAAGCTTCCTTTGAAGGATAAGAAAATTACCGGAGAAGTTTGTGTACATCATCTGTGGTTCCATGACGGAGATTATGCTTTGTTCGGTAACCGGATCAAATGGAATCCTTCTATCAAAACGCTGGCCGACCGGACAGCCTTGCGTGAAGCCGTTAATAATGACAAAATAGATATCATTGCCACCGACCACGCTCCTCACCTGCTTTCCGAGAAAGAAGGCTCTTGTCTGAAAGCAGCCTCAGGCGGACCGTTAGTACAACATTCTTTAATCGTCATGCTGGAATTAGCCATGGAAGGCCGGTTCACATACGAAAAGGTCGTGGATAAAATGGCTCACAAGCCCGCCGAACTTTTCCACATTGACCGTAGAGGTTACATACGTCCGGGTTATTATGCAGACCTGGTCTTAATTGATCCGAACAAGACATGGACCGTAAGCAAAGAAAATATCCTGACTAAATGTGGTTGGTCTCCATTTGAAGGATATACCTTCCACCATGCCGTTGATACAACATGGGTAAACGGCGAAGTCGTTTGGCAAGACGGTCAGATCCGAAATGAAGTCCATGGAAAGGAATTAAAATACATCTATTAATATTATCAACAGTCTATTGTTGTATGGCGAATGATGCAGAAGGAATAACCGGTTCTGCATCATTCGTTCTTATATAAATATCAGTAAAACGATATGTCATAAAAGTGTCCGGACAACTTATAAAATTCCTAACCTAACCTTTCATATAGAATATTTTCCACACAAAATAGTTACACTTTTATCTATTAATATTTTTTATACTGTTAAACTTTCATTCTCATACAAAATATTTATAAGAAGTAGTATCTTTACACTTTTGAAAAAAGAATATAAAAATATAACCGATTCTAATATTAAAGTCAATATGTCAACACAAAAAGTAGCACAACGCGCGCCTAAAAGCGCCTGCAACTTCGCTCCTTCCAATGAAGCGAATATGATGGGCATGAACGACCGAATCAAACGGTTACGTAAAGAATCGTTCGAAGCTCAACCTTCTTTGTCTATTGAAAGAGCTTTGATCGAAACGAAGTTCTATAAAGAAAACGAAGGAAAATATCCTATTCCTATCCTACGTGCTCTTAATTTCTATGAAATATGTAAACAGAAAACCATCTATATTGGTAAAGACGAGCTAATCGTTGGTGAACGTGGTCCACGCCCTAAGTCTGTTCCCACATTTCCCGAATTGACTTGCCACAGTGTTGAAGATTTGCATATTCTGAACACACGCGAATTACAACGCTACACCATCAGCCAGGAAGACATTGACACTTACGAACGCGAAGTTATCCCTTACTGGAAAGGTCGTACACAACGCGAACGTATCTTCAATCATGTCCCGAAAGAATGGAAGGAAGCTTACGAAGTAGGTATGTTCACCGAATTTATGGAACAAAGAGCTCCCGGCCATACGGCTCTCGACGGAAAAGTATATCGTTACGGATTATTAGACTTAAAAGACAGAATCCAAAAGCATATCGAATCACTCGACTTTATGAATGATCCGGAAGCTACCGATAAACAAGAAGAGTTGCAGGCAATGGCCATCTCGTGTGATGCGGCTATCTTGTTTGCCAACCGGCATGCAGACCTGGCAGATGAAATGAGTATGACGGAAAAAGATCCGAAACGTGCAGCAGAACTTCGTCGGATTGCGGAAGTATGCCGTTGGGTTCCGGCTCATGCGCCCCGTGATTTCTGGGAAGCTATCCAAATGTATTGGTTTGTTCACTTGGGAACCATCACAGAACTGAACGGTTGGGATGCCATGAATCCGGGACATTTCGATCAGCATCTGGATCCTTTCTATGAGAAAGGTATTGCTGACGGTACGCTGACCCGCGACCAAGCCAAAGAATTGATGTCTTGCTTCTTCATCAAAGTCAACAATCATACTGCTCCTCCTAAAGTAGGTATCACAGCCAAGGAAAGTGGAACCTACAACGATTTCACGAATCTGAATATCGGAGGTGTGAAATCAGACGGCAGCGATGGCGTCAGTGAAGTATCATACATCATGCTCGAAACTATCGAAGAGCTACATATCCTGCAACCCGGTAGTGCCATTCATATCAGTGCCTGCACTCCTGAACGTTTCCTGCGTGCCGGTTGTAAAGTCATTCGTCAAGGACATGGTTATCCTTCGGTATTTAATCCGGATGTATATATTCAGGAATTGATGCGCCAAGGTAAGAGCCTGACCGATGCTCGTGAAGGCGGATGTAGCGGCTGTATCGAAGTTGGAGCCTTCGGAAAAGAAGCATATGTCCTGACAGGTTACCTGAATGTTCCGAAGATTCTGGAAGTAACACTGCACAACGGTATCGATCCGGTTTCCGGCAGAAAGGTCGGATTGGAAACAGGTGAAGCTGATTCTTTCCAGACATTCGAAGATTTATATACGGCTTTCCTGAAACAAATCCATTATTTCGTGGACATGAAAGTGCGCGTCAGCAATTATATCGACCGGATGTTTGCCAAATATGCTCCGGCAACATTCCTTTCTCTTTTCATCGACGACTGTATCGCAAAGGGGAAAGATTACTATAATTGCGGTCCACGGTATAATACTACTTATATCCAATGCACCGGATTAGGAACTATCACGGATAGTTTGTGTTCATTGCGGAAGCATGTCTTTGAAGACAAACGCTACACCATGAATGAAATGCTTCAAGCAATGAATGACAACTTCGTCGGTCATGAAGTAATGCGTCAGTATATCTTGAACCATACACCGTTCTTCGGGAATGATGATGATAAAGCTGATTCCGTAGCTGTCCGGGTATTCAACGATCTGTATGATGCTATCGAAGGCAAACCAAATACGAAAGGGGAATGCTTCCACTTGAATATGCTTTCTACCACTTGCCACGTTTATTTCGGTAAGGTAATGGGTGCAACGCCGAATGGCCGTCTGGCAGGCAGAGCGATCTCTGACGGTACTTCTCCTTCTCACGGAGCAGACACTCACGGGCCATCTGCCGTTATCAAGTCTTTAGGCAAATTGGATCAGGTAAAGAGTGGCGGTACTTTATTGAATCAACGTTTTATGCCTAGCTTGTTGAAGCGTGAAGAAGACGTTGCCAAACTGGCTTCTCTGATCCGTACTTACTTTGCTTTGGGCGGACACCATATCCAGTTCAACATCGTAGATACAGAAACCTTGTATGCTGCCCAGAAATGTCCGGAAGATTATCGGGATTTGTTGGTGCGCGTAGCCGGTTACAGCGATTATTTCAATGACATGAATGCCGACCTGCAGGCCGACGTGATTGCACGTACTGAACAGGAATCATTCTAACGTATGGGACTGTTGTTTGATATCAAACGATATGCGATTAACGATGGTCCGGGTATCCGGATCACCTTATTCATGAAAGGTTGCCCGATGTCTTGTGTGTGGTGCCACAATCCGGAAGGCATCGGGAAGAAACCGGTCAAACTTTATACACGGAAGAAATGCATCGGTTGCCAGACATGCGTACATGCGTGTCCTGAAGGAGCCTTGGAACTGACACGCTCTGGCATCGTCACGGATGAAACAAAATGCAAGATGTGCGGAACCTGTGTAGAAGTTTGTCCGGCTTGTGCCTTGGAGATTTCAGGACGGGAATGGACGGTAAACGAAGCCATGTGCGAGATTGAAAAGGAAACTGCCGTCATGGATCGTTCGGAAGGCGGAGTTACCTTCTGTGGTGGTGAACCGTTGATGCAACCCGACTTCTTACTGGAACTCTTAACACGATGTGGGCAGGAAGATATTCACCGGGTAGTCGATACCACGCTGTATGCCTCGGAAGAAGTCGTTCGCCAAGTCATCCCGCTATGCGATTTATTCCTGGTAGACCTGAAGATGATGGATTCAGAGAAACACCGACATTATTGTGGCGTGCCCAACGAACGTGTTTTGGAGAATCTCCGGCTGGTCGCTTCCTCGGATGTTCCTTATTGGATCCGGATTCCGCTCATTGAAGGCGTCAATGCTGATGAAGAGAATATTCGGAAATCGGCTGAATTTCTTGCCAGTCTGCCCAAACCGCCCGAGATGATCAACCTGCTGGTGTATCACGACATTGGGAAAAACAAGCATGATAAACTAGGAACGACATACAATCCGCATCAATACGCAATGCGTGCTCCTGATGAAGCAACCCAACAACGGTGTTTGGACACCTTTAGCGAACATCGGTTAACGGCTAAAATCGGAGGATAAAAACAATCGGGCTTCCTGAAATCATCTCTTTTTGAGGTGAAAGCTTTCCAGGAAGCCCGATTTATTTTCTTTGATCAGTAGAATAACATCCAGAATGCTCGGACAGTGCTTCCGCGTCCCAGGAAGCTCCGTCAGAGCGTCGGATAGCGCTTCCGCGTCCCAGGAAGCTCCGTCAGAGCTTTATTTCTAATTGATCCATCATCATACCTGTCTTACGGCGGGCTTCTTCTACATGCTCGGCACGCGCCAGCAACACTGCCATACGACGATGACCATTGACAGATGGCTTACCAAACAAACGCAACTGCGTGTCAGGTTGTTCCAAAACATGCTCCAGATTACCAAAGCTCAACTGCGAACTTTCGCCCTCAACCACCACGGCACGCGAAGCTCCTGCTCCCAGGAAACGGATATTCGGTATCGGCAAACCCAATACGGCACGGGCATGAAGGGCAAACTGAGACAAATCTTGAGTAATCATCGTCACCATACCGGTATCATGCGGACGCGGAGAAACCTCACTGAAGATCACTTCATCGCCCTTCACAAACAATTCAACACCAAAGATTCCCCGGCCACCTAAAGCATCTGTAATCTGTTTAGCTATCTGACGCGCCTTTTCTTTCGCTACGGGGCTCATCACCTGAGGCTGCCAGGATTCGCGGTAATCGCCATCTTTCTGTACATGACCCACCGGTTCCAAGAAAGAAGTTCCGTTGATATGACGAACCGTCAACTGTGTGATTTCATAATCGAAATCCACAAATCCTTCAACAATCACCTTACCGGCACCGGCACGACCGCCTTCCTGCGCATAATGCCAAGCCGGATCAATATCTTCTTCCTTACGGACAACACTCTGGCCGTGTCCGCTTGAACTCATGATCGGTTTTACCACACATGGCATTCCAATCTCTTTTACGGCTGCCTTAAACTCTTCTTCAGTTGCTGCAAAACGATACGGAGAAGTAGGCAAGCCCAATTCTTCGGCAGCCAAACGACGGATTCCTTCGCGATTCATTGTCAACCAGGTAGCCTTAGCCGTAGGAATGACATGGAAACCTTCCTGTTCCAATTCCATCAACGTAGTTGTTGCGATGGCTTCTACTTCCGGCACGATATAATCCGGCTTTTCCTTTTCAATGATTTCACGCAGTGCTTTTCCATCCAACATCGAAACCACATACGAACGATCAGCCACTTGCATGGCAGGCGCATTCGCATATTTATCCAGCGCAATGACTTCTACTCCATAACGCTGTAACTCGATTACAAACTCTTTTCCTAATTCGCCACTACCGCAAAGAACTACTTTCGTAGCAGTAGGTGACATCGGTGTTCCTATTGTTGCCATAGTATATTATTTTAAGTATATTGTCGAGGATATTTGAAGATAATTGCCAACAATGCGCCTACACCCAATAAATACGGATAATACAAATACTGCATGATCTCCAACGGAGAAACATTTCCTAAACCGGAAGCCATGAGCATTTGCGCACCATACGGGATAATACCTTGTACAAAGCAAGAGAATATATCCAATAAACTGGCACTTCGCCGCGGATCTATATGGAAACGTGTGGCAATATCTTTCGCTATCGGACCTGCCATAATCAGGGCAATTGTATTGTTGGCCGTACACAAATTGGCAAAACTGACTAGTCCGGCAATACTGGCTTCTGCTCCACGGGCCGAATCAATACGGGCCGTCAGCTTCTGGATGATCCATTCGATTCCACCATTATATCGGATCATTTCCAACATACCACCTGCCAAAAGCGTCACGATAATCAATTCGCCCATCCCGGTAATACCATTTCCCATCGCAGCATTCCAAGCCCAGATATCAAATGCGCCCGTCAGCAAACCGGTGATACCCGACAAAAGAATGCCTAAGAACAAGACCTGCATCACATTCATACCGGCAATAGCAGCAACCAAAACAACCAGATAAGGCAAAACCTTCACCCATTCGATATGTTCCGGCTGGTAACTCTCGTGAACTCCCAAGCCCAACCAGACATATAAAATGGCTGTAAGTATAGCCACCGGCAATGCAATCCGGAAATTCACCTTAAACTTATCAGACATCTCACAACCTTGCGTTCGGGTGGCCACGATGGTTGTATCGGAAATAAAAGAAAGGTTATCACCAAACATGGCACCACTCACCACAACGCCTAGCATCAACGCATCCGGCATTCCGGCTTTTTCAGCAATTCCTACAGCCACCGGTGCCAAGGCGACAATGGTTCCAACGGAAGTTCCCACCGAAATCGAGATAAAACAGGCGGCAATAAAAATACCGGCAGCCAGCAAATTGCCAGGAAGAAGAGACATCGTCAGATTAACCGTAGCATCTACCGCTCCCATTTCCTTGGCAGTCTGAGCAAATGCTCCTGCCAAGATAAAAATGACTACCATCAACATAATATTGCTGTTGGCAGCTCCTTTGCAGAACTGCTCGATCCGGCTATTCAGTTTTCCACCTTTTGAGATGGCAATTGCCACAACGGATGAAAGGACAAACGAGACCGTAATCGGCATTTTGTAGAAATCTCCGGCAATACAAGAAACCGCCAGATAAGAAAGCAGAAATACTCCTAACGGGAGCAAAGCCCACACGTTAGGAGTATGTTGAAATGTTTTATTTGTATGCTGAGTGTTTTGTGTCATTCTTTGTCTGTTTTAGAACGAGAAGCGTAACGCTATACGAACGCCTCCTTTCTTGATTCCCGGATTATCCAAATACGTTAATCGGCGATAATAATCTATACGTAAAATCTTCAGGATATTTTCCAAACCGATACTGGCTTCCATATATGGCTGATTTCCCATTGGCATGGTTCCTTCTGGCAGCTGGAACAAACCAGGTGTCAGTGTCGGATTGTTCTTATCCGTTAAGTTTCCGTAAATACCACTGAAGGAAACAACTTCACGTAACTTCAACCATTTAATACCAGGAATACGGTTCAAAATCCAACCCTTCAAATAATAAGTCACATACCAGGAAACATACTGGTCGGTTACAAATTCCATGGCATTCATCATATTGAAGGCTTCCGGCTGAATTGTCAATGACTGGTTGGTATTCGGCAGAATCAATAAGGGGAAAGGAACTTTATCCCATACCTTACCGGCTTTTACCTTCGCATCGATATGACCGAACGAAGACAACCAAATACGCTTTTCTGCACTTACCTCTGTATGATTGTATTGGTAATCACCACCCAATCCCTTAAATCCAAACTGATGAGAGACTTTGAATACCGGGGCATCTTTCGAAAGGTTGAAGACAGATTCCCGACCGGCACGTCCGTTATAAGCACGCTCGCCCGGAGCAAAACGGAGTTGTAAGCCCAATTCGGTCTTGTTGAAGTCTGAAATATGTGTCAACGAACCATCCGTATTCATCAAATCATAGCTCAATGTTCCGGCGGCCTCGTTGTTCTCATGTCGAACCCAACCTAAAATACCCAAGTTATTCAACCATTCTTTTTCGTATTGCAACATTGTCTTCCGGATATATTGCATGTGCGTTACCGGAGTTCCGACCTTAATAGCAACGAACATGTTATCCTTGCTCGTAAACAAGAAGTCCTGACCCGGCGTATAAACATCATATTCATGAATCAATGAAAGATTATTGCGCGGATATTCTCCCGGATGGTATTCTTTCTTATTGAAACTATGCGTTAAGGTCGCATTGTATTTCAATTTACGGTCGTCTACACCATAAGCCAGATAGCCATCGGCGAACCAACGATCGCTCAAATTAGCAGTTGTCATACCACCAACACGGAAACGAATACCTTCCAAGTTATTCGCACTGATCGTCGTATTCATCGGACCAAAGTCAAATTTACTGCTATTCCTGTCTTTTCCGGTCTGGATATATCCCGAGATCAGGATTTCGGCTGTCTTGATAATCACATTGAAAACAGGTACTTTTCGCATCTGTGCCAGCAATTCATCCAAGGCACTCTCCTTCTCTTTCAACGGTATATGACGATGATTCACCCAAAACGAATCTGGTTGCGCATTAGCCTGCGGGGCAAAATGATTTTCTCCCAACAGACCAAAGACAGAATCCCTATTGGCCACTTCAAACGAATACTTGTCATAACTCCTCAACTGATGGGCATAGAACTGTTGCGTTCCTTCCACGATATAGAAATTAATAAAGGTATTCTCCGTATCCAATACCCATGTACTGTCCGGCATCTGTTTAAATTCCTGGTCGATTCGAAGCCGGTCCACGAAGTTCAAATTGATATGCGAAGGGACGTTCAACGTGAATTTCTTTAACGCGTAGTTGCCATCAAGGGTTACGTATAAACGGCCTGTAAATCCGTAGCTTTCACTATTAACAGGGACAAATGCCAAGTCCACACATTTCGTTCCGCTCACATCGAGCGTATCCATGATGTAATACTTATAATAAGAAACAGCTAACGCAGATGACAACGGACTGACAAAGCGGTTCAACAGGATATTGATATTATTGTCGAAGATATTGATACCCTGAAAGATTTCCTCCAAGTTTGCACTAATACCACCTTCGTCCAAAGTTTTATCCACACCCTGCATGTGCTTACCCTTGATAATAATCTTTTCCGCTTTAGGCTTCTTCCGGTAATAACGGTCAGCCAAGGTTTCACGCACGGAAAGTGTCAGGATCGGTTTTCCGTTAAACTCCGATGTATCCAAATAATTCTTGATGAAGCTGAATTTCTTTCCCAGCTTACTGTCCAGATTCGGACTGAAATTATCCAAAGCCAGACTCAATTTCTCGTAACTCTCTACCTGATATTCATCCTTAGCTTCAATCCGGTTATCATCTTTGTGCTCGATCACTTTTTTGATCAACTCAACAGCCGGATTATTCTTTCGCGAATATTTCTCGCGCTTCGGTTTTACCACTACTTCCGTCAGCTCGTACGAAGTAGGACGCAACATAATAGCTAAAGCGGCATTGTTCTTACCGGCCTTCAGCCTAATTTCCTTTTCTGTATATCCCATGGATGAAACTACCAATGTTGTATAACCTTTATCGTTCTGCAACGAAAAAGCACCGTTATCATCTGTCATGGCTCCTATCGTCGAATTCTTAAACAATACCGAGACATACGACAAAGGTTCTCCCGTAATCGAATCTTTCACAATACCCGACACCGAAGTTACCGTCTGACTTGATAACGTATTATACAAGCTGCCCATCATCCAGAAGAATAGCAGCAAGCTAGTCAATCGTACTATTTTAACCATCGTATTTATATTCCTACACGAATTAGAATTGTGCGCAAAAGTAGATCTTTTCACGTATAGAACAGGAACATCTCTTATTAATAAAATATAACCGCCCCACCCGGATCTGACTTTTATACCATTAATTCTGTCTAATTGAACAAAAACGAAACCACTCTCTCCAAATATAGAACATCTGTCTTGTCAAAACTATCCAACTGATCACTATCAATGTCTAATACAGCCGTGATTTCGCCCGCTTGATTCCGGACAGGCACTACAATCTCCGAACGAGAAGCCGAATTACAGGCAATATGTCCCGGAAATTGATCGACATCCGGCGCTACAAGCGTCTTGCCTTCTTTCCAGGCAGAACCACAAACACCCCGTCCACGCCGGATTCGCGTACAAGCAATCGGACCTTGGAAAGGTCCTAAAACCAACTCCTCATCCACTACACGATAAAAACCAACCCAAAAGAAATGAAAAGTCTGCCATAAAGCCGCCGAAATATTAGCCATATTGGCTATCACATCTTTTTCATTTTTTACAAGAGCTTCCAATTGAGGCATCAACTCTTGATATTTTTCAGCCTTCCCAGCTTCTTTATCTATAACAAGTTCTTCAGCCATAGTCGATCGATATAGATTGTAAGTCGCAAAGTTACAAAAATCCCCGGAATAATAAATGAGAAATAAAGACTCAAGGTAAAAAACATACCGGTCCATACGAAGAAACGGATTATTTAATTGTCAACAAAAACAACTTTGATATTAACAAAAAGGAAGAATATAGCCTTTATTCGTAACATAGATATTCTTTCGCCATGAAGTTTTTTCGGTTCTCAGCAGGGAATTTCCGCAAAAAACAAGGGTTTTGCGAACGATTTTCACGAGTTTTCGGAGTAAAAGTAGGCAGAAACGGATAAAAAGATAGGCATGAATGGATAAAAATACGTTGCAAAAATGAACATTCATAGGCAGGAAATGAAGAAAAGCCAAGGTATTTTCCTCTTTTTGCCTTCTTTTCGGGTATCAGGAAGGTAAAAAACCGGACAAAAGAGCCTAAAACTGACAGCAAAAGCCTTCTATTTTCATTTGACATTCTGCCATAACAGATTGCCTTTTCCTTACAACCATCCCAATAAAAGCCTTCTTTTCAAAATAGCATCCGCAACAATTTACTCCAAAAGCCTATTTACTTACTTTTTATCAAACCTCAACTCGCCATATCTCGCATATTTGCAACCCAAGCCGCAACCAGCTTCAAATAGCGAAGTTTTGAAGGGGTTAATTTGACATTTTGACAAATTTATCTTTCGCCGAATACGTCCCGGAACAAAGCGACCAACTGGCGTTTGGCTTCCTCAAAATCCTGTTCTTTCCCCAATTCCTTTGCCAAGGATGTGACACCCTTATCAGTAAAACCACAAGGATTAATCAATGAAAAGTAATTCAGATCGGTATTGATGTTCAGGGCAAAACCATGCATCGTAACAAAACGGCTACTCTTAACGCCGATGGCACAGATCTTACGCGCCTTCCCTGCCACAAAAGGATCCAGCCATACACCGGTTGCTCCTTCCAAACGCTCTCCTTTTAATCCATATAAAGCCAGAAAACGGATGATGGTTTCCTCCAATCGATAAATATATTGCTTCAATCCGATATGCCAAGTCTCCAAATCAAAAATCGGATATCCTGTAATTTGCCCCGGACCATGATAAGTAATGTCTCCGCCACGATTAATGTGATAGTAAGAAACACCCAGAGCCTGAAGTCGAGCTTCGGGTATCAGCAGATTAGAATCCTTCCCGCTTTTCCCAATGGTCAATACCGGATCATGCTCACAAAATAATAATTCATTCCGGCCTTTTTCCCCTTTCACCTTGGCAGCCAGTAAAGCGTTAAACTTTTCGGTCTGAATATCCAGCGCCTTTGCATACACTATTCTTCCGAGATCCTGATAACTGAAGCTCTCCATTTCTTTCTATTTTTAGTTTTACCTGTACTCTTCGACTTTTGTTGTGTTTTATATCCCATATCCACCGGCAGAATTTTATCCATCAACGACATAATCTTGGCTTGTCGGCGACGCATATAAGGCGAAGGTTTCCCCGAATTAAAACGCCGCGGATTCGGCAATGAAGCGGCAATCAAAGCCGACTCGCCTTTGGTCAGCTGATAGGCTTCTTTCTTGAAATGCGCCTTAGCCACAGCCTGTGCTCCATAAATACCATCGCCCATCTCGATCGAATTGAGATAAACTTCCATGATCCGTTCTTTGCCCCAAATCCATTCGATCAACAAGGTGAAATAAGCTTCCAATCCTTTCCGGAAATAGGTTTTTCCTTGCCAAAGGAAGACATTCTTGGCCGTCTGCTGACTGATAGTACTGGCTCCGCGAACCCGTTTTCCCTGTCGTGCCTCTTCTCTTGCTTTCTGTATTTGCTTGAAATCAAATCCCGGATGCTCCATAAACAAATTATCCTCAGAAGCCACTACGGCCTGAGGCAAGGTCTGGGCAATCTTCTCGATCGGCACCCATTCATGTTCCAGCTTTAATGTTTTACCAGCCTTGGCTTGTTCGGCCAAACGAATCACCATCAACGGTGTCAGGTACACCGGTACGAAACGATAAAGCACGACAGCCAGCAAAGAAGAGATAAAGAAGAAAAGTATCAGATTCCGCAAGAATATCAGCACACGTTTTACCATTCGTATTTTCTCTATTTGGTTTGTCTTGCAAACTTATGCAATTTTCCTGAAATAAGGAATCAGATTTCGGGCAAACTTATCTGGCGCAAGGCTTGCAATAACGACTCAATTGTTTCATAAACCGACGGCTCTCCGGCATGAAGGATAAATGAATCAGGAGTCACTTCAATAAATGGCAAAGCTGCCGATACCTGATCCGCTACCCGAATACCACAGCGTTGCAATGCCTTCTTCAGCATCGAGCAGCGAACACCTTCGCCCCGGATTCCGATTTGATATTTATATTGTACCTGTATCCGGTAAAGACCACTGTCCTCATCAAATACAACACCTCTTCCGGAGAAGAATGATTTCAGTCGGCCCGATAAAGCCAGATCTTCAGGTGTACCGGTGATGATTCCCTGTTTCCGATCCATCAGCCAGATCTTATCGGCAATTTCCAAAGCCAGATCCAAGTCGTGTGTAGAAAGAAAGATTGTCTTTTCGGTCGTTTGTATCAGGCGATACAACAGTTGCATGATTTCCACTTTACTGGGATAATCCAGAAAAGCTGTCGGTTCATCCAGGAAAATAATCGGAGTCTCTTGAGCAAGCGCCTTTGCAATCATCACTTTCTGCCGTTCTCCGTCCGACAACGTATGCACCATCCGCATAGCCAGCGCTTCGATTCCGACCAGACGAATAGACTGATCCACAATCTCCCAGTCTTCTGCCGTCAGTCGTCCCCAAAAACCCGTATAAGGACTTCGGCCCATTCCAACCAGATCCCGAACCGTCATATTCCGGATCTCACACCGTTCGGTTAATACCACACTGATGATTCGGCTTAACTGGCGGTCGGTATAAGATTCCACTTCCCGTCCGAGCAACCAGATATGTCCGCCCAGCTTCGGCTGAAAAGCAGAAAGTGTCCGAAGTAAGGTCGATTTTCCTACCCCATTTTCACCCAACAAACAGGTCAGTTCGCCACTCCGGATAGTAGCCTGTATGTGCGAAGCCACTTCTTTGGCATGATGCTTCTTAAGAGAATAACCTATTGAGAGTTCTTCCAGTCGGATCGTTTCCTTATTCATTCCAATCATTTTTACGTTTGTTGAACAAAACAGAAGCGACTACCGGAGCACCCACCAGTGCCGTGACCGAATTAACCGGCAAAGCTCCTTCAAAACCTGGCATACGGGCCAGCAGATTACAAATTAATGCCAAGGCAGCACCTAATAATAAAGTAGCAGGCATCAAAGTCCGATGATCAGACGTCTGAAACATAGCTCTTGCCAAATGAGGAACTGCCAGTCCCAAGAAGATAATCGGACCACAATAAGCCGTTACAATAGCCGTCAATACACCCGCCGATACAATCACCAGCAAACGGGCCCGTTTAATATTCAGTCCTAAGTTACGGGCATAACCATCACCCAGCAACATCAGGTTTAATGTCTTGATAAGCAAGAAAGACAAAGGAAGCAAAATGGCCATCAACGTCACAAACAGCATCATCTGATTACCGGATACGCGCGAGAAACTGCCTAATCCCCAAATCACATACGCCCGGATATCTTCCTCTACACTGAAGAATTTCAAGACACCAATCACCGCATTCGATACGTAACCGATCATAACGCCGATAATCAGCAAGGTGACATTTCCTTTCACTTTTTGCGATACATAAACAATCAGTGCCATCACCGACAAAGAACCGATAATAGCGGCAACCGACAAAGCTATTTCTCCCATCACTCCCAGTCGGCTTAAGGCAACACCGCCCAAACTACCACTCAACAGAATGACAAAAGCAACGCCCATGCTGGCACCTGAACTGATTCCCAATACCGAAGGTCCTGCCAACGGATTACGAAACACCGTCTGCATTTGTAATCCACTTACCGCCAGACCAGCACCGGCAGCCAGTGCCGTCAAAGCCTGAGGTAAACGGGATTTCCAGACAATGTTCTGCCAAGAAACAGGTTCGTTTCCAGCTCCCGTCAGAATATTCCAGATAGATTGTGCCGGAATGGAGACTGAACCCAGCAATAAATTCAGAAGCAACAGAACAACGATCAGCAGCAGGATCAATAACATCCGGTAAGTATGAGTATAACGCATGATCTTATTCCTTTAGCAGTTTATAGAAAACAGGCTGATGATCCGGTAACAGTTCCGGATGAAAGATATGCAACAAGTCTGCCAGAATTACCTCCGGAGCAGTCGGCATTTCTTCATAGAACGGCGTCGTCTTCATGTTACAGTAAATAATTCCATGCTCACGAAAAGCCTTGAAGTCGGCATAACGTGCATCCTGGTCTTTCAGGGCTTCGTAAGAGAAATCGCCCGGATAACTATTGACAATGCGCCAATAATCCGCGTTGTCTGCCTGATTGTAAACCGTCTCGAAGTCGAGTGTTACACCACCCGAACGCTCATCATCTTTCAAGAAATAATCGGCTCCGGCATCTTTGAACAATTGAGCCAGAAAACTCTTTCCGCCTACGGCATACCAGTTTCCGCCTCTCAGCTCTCCGCTAAAGACAACCGGCCGGCGTTTCACCTTACCATCGGCAGTCAACGCCTTCAATTCCTGATATCGCTGTTCGATTGCCTCGAAACAAGCATTGGCTTCCTTTTCCATACCGCAAAGCAAGCCTACGAATTTAATCCACTCGGCCTGTCCCAACGGAGTCATTTCTTTATATCCCAAATGCGGAACCAACGGAATCCCGACATCCTTCAAAGCTTCATAGCCACCCCGTTTAAACGGAGAGATCAGAATCAAGTCAGGATTCATACTCATAACCGCTTCATTGTCGAAGTTCCCTTCAATACCGATCTTCACGGTTTTTCCACTTTCCAACTGGCGATTCATCGTTTCGTTGAACAAGTGGCGCGTACTCGTGATCCCTGTTACCCGTTCCGTTATTCCCAACTTAATAAAATTAGAGAGCTGCAAGGAAGTCATACAAATCACACTCCGTACCGGTATTTCCAATTTCTCATATCCTTCAGGAACAACCGTTGATGCATCGCCCCGACGCACCAAAGCATAATGATATTCGGCTACATTCTCCGACTGCGGATCATGAATATCTACCAAAGCCATATCACCTTCGTAACAGATCTCAAATCCTTCCGCATATTCCGGTTTGATCTTCTCAGTAAATACGGTTTCCGTTACCGTTTTTCCGGTCGATATCGTATCCTGATCATTTGCCGGGCGTGACGAGCAGCCCGCTATTCCTGCAAGAAGCAACACGGCTCCTGCCATTCGGATTACATTCATCATTGTCATTCTGTCTAAATATTTCCCTTCACTTTCCATTACCACGCAGAAAGCGAAGTCATCCAAGTTATTATCAGTAATCAGGCAGGTCTTCTGACTTTGTCTCGTTCGAAGTTCCTTCCCGAATAGACAACCATTCAGTGGAACAGAGGTTACTTCGAATCCTATAAAGACTTACAGCAGCGTGGACTGTCCGGGACTTTCACCCGATTCCCTTTTCATCTATTCCTTGCTTCACGAAGGAAACAGACACCTGTTACTTGGCACAAAAGTAATAAAAAACTCAACCGATACTTGCGAATCAACCGTAAAATAAAGATTTTTGCACTTGCATTCAACTCGAATAAATTATGAATCGAACTATTACATTCGTCTCTTTGGGTCCGGGTGAACCCGAATTAATCACCTTAAAAGGCTTAAAGACTTTACAACAGGCAGACCAGATCTTCTGTCCGGCAACGCTGACTACCTCAGGGAAACAGGTTTCCAGAGCCGCCCATATTCTACAGGCTTTGGAGATCGAAGAAGAAAAGATCCATCCATTTGTATTGCCCATGAGTAAAGACCGGCAAAAAGCCATCGAAGCTTACGATCAGCTTTTATCTGATGCCATCCGGGCGCTTCAAGAAGACAAAAAGGTGGTTATCGTGGCAGAAGGTGATGCCGGATTCTATACTTCCATTCAGTACATTTACCACCAACTGGAAAAGCAACAAATCCGTGTACAGCGAGTTCCGGGCATACCGGCTTTCATCGCAGCTGGAGCAACAGGCGGATTACATATCGTCAAGCAGGAAGAACGACTGATGGTGATTCCGGGAACAGCAACATCCGACGAGTTGGATCAGTTGATCCGTCAGGGATATAATCTGGTTATTATGAAACTATCGGCTTGCATCGAAGCTGTCCATACATGCATTCGCCAACATCCGGAGGTCCAGTTTCATTACTTCGAGAACGTAGGTACAGAAAAAGAGAAATATATATCCGACCCAGCAATAATAGCCCAAACGGACTTCCCTTATTTCTCCCTATTGATCATCCAGTCATAATCAAATAAAAAGCCGCTGAAAGTCAGGCGAACCTGAAACTTCCAGCGGCTTATCTATCTGATACTATATACTGAGCATTAATATTCTTGCCAGCTCTTGATCTGGATATCATCCATACTCAACGTACAGAAGGCATTGATAAAGGCACTTGCCAAACGTGCATTTGTAATCAATGGAATATTCAAGTCGATGGCAGCACGACGGATCTTATATCCATTATCCAATTCGCCTGCAGAAAGGTCTCTTGGAATATTCACCACCATATCAATCTTCTTCTCATGCAATAACGTCAAAGCCTGCGGTTCCTTTCCCGTTTCACTCGGCCAATAAACCAAAGTACTCGGAATACCGTTCTCAGCGAAGAAACGATGGGTTCCGCCAGTAGCATAAAGATTATATCCTTTCTTGGCTAACAGACGGGCAGCATCCAGCATAGCCACCTTTTGTTTAGCCGTACCGGTTGATAACAGGATATTCTTCTCCGGAATCCGTTGTCCGACAGACAGCATACTCTTTAGAATCGCCTCCGACACATCATCACCGATACAACCAACCTCACCCGTAGAAGCCATGTCTACACCTAAAACCGGATCGGCCTTCTGTAAACGATTGAAGGAGAATTGAGAGGCTTTGATACCGACATAATCCAAATCAAACTCATTCTTATTCGGTTTCTCAACCGGTAAACCTAACATAACCCGCGTAGCCAGTTCGATGAAGTTAATCTTCAATACCTTGCTCACGAACGGGAAACTACGGGAAGCACGCAGGTTACATTCAATTACCTTGATTTCATTTCCTTTCGCCAGGTATTGGATATTGAATGGACCTGAAATATTTAATTCTTTCGCAATCTGCTTACTGATCTTCTTGATACGACGAACAGTTTCAACATACAGTTTCTGCGCCGGGAACTGAATAGTTGCATCACCTGAATGGACACCGGCAAATTCGATATGCTCGCTAATGGCATACATGATGATCTCTCCATTCTGAGCCACAGCATCCATTTCTACTTCCTTGCATTGTTCGATAAACTGACTGACTACAACCGGATGCTTCTTGGATACATTCGCTGCCAGTTCCAAGAAACGAACCAACTCTTCCTGGTTGGAGCAGACATTCATAGCCGCACCACTCAACACATAACTCGGACGAACCAGAACTGGGAAACCGACTTCCTCGACAAACTGATTAATATCATCCATCGATGAAAGTTCTTTCCACCGCGGCTGATCTACTCCAATCCGATCAAGCATAGCCGAGAACTTCTCACGGTCTTCCGCATTATCAATACTTTTAGCTGATGTTCCCAAGATATGAATATGCTGAGCGTCCAAACGCATAGCCAAGTTATTCGGAATCTGTCCACCTGTTGACACAATTACTCCGTGCGGATTCTCCAATTCGAGGATATCCATCACTCGTTCGAATGTCAATTCATCAAAATACAGGCGGTCGCACATATCATAATCGGTAGAAACCGTCTCCGGATTGTAATTGATCATCACCGAACGCCAGCCTTCTTTCCGAATCGTATTCAAAGCCTGTACACCACACCAGTCGAATTCAACCGAACTACCGATTCGATAAGCACCCGAACCTAATACAACAATCGAGCGACCATCGCCCAAATAATCGACATCATTTTCCGTTCCGCTATATGTCAGATACAGATAATTCGTCTGAGCCGGATATTCGGCAGCCAAGGTATCAATCTGCTTGACAACCGGGACGATACCACGATACTTTCGGTCTTGACGTACCTGCAAAGTAGCCTTATCCGTATCTTCCATTTTATCCTTCAACAAGGCACGAGCAATCTGGAAGTCGGAAAATCCCTGAATCTTTGCTTTACGCAACAAATCATCCGAAACTTCCTGAATCTTGCTGCAAGCCTCCAGTTCGTTGGCCGTTTCAATAATCCGATACAGTTTCTGCAAGAACCACTTGTCGATTTTAGTCAACTCATGTATTTGGTCAATGGTATAACCAGCCCGGAAAGCCTTACTGATAACGAAGATACGACGATCAGTCGGTTCTCTCAAAGCCTTATCAATATCTGGAAGAATCAGTTCCTTATTTTCTACAAAGCCATGCATGCCTTGTCCGATCATACGAAGTCCTTTCTGAATGGCTTCTTCAAAAGTACGTCCGATAGCCATGACTTCACCAACCGACTTCATACTAGAACCCAATTCACGTGCTACTCCATGGAACTTACCCAAGTCCCAGCGCGGAATCTTACAAACTACATAGTCAAGCGCCGGTTCAAAGAAAGCACTGGTTGTCTTTGTCACTGAGTTCTTCAAATCAAACAAGCCATAACCTAATCCTAATTTAGCAGCCACGAAAGCCAACGGATAACCGGTTGCCTTAGAAGCCAAAGCAGATGAACGACTCAAACGAGCATTCACTTCAATGACACGGTAGTCTTCACTATCCGGATCATAAGCATATTGTACATTACATTCACCCACAATACCGATATGGCGAATGATACGGATGGCCAGCTCGCGTAGTTTATGATAATCTGTATTGGATAAAGTCTGTGAAGGAGCAATGACGATACTTTCACCCGTATGGATTCCCAGCGGATCGAAGTTCTCCATGTTACAAACCGTGATACAGTTATCATAACGGTCGCGCACTACTTCATATTCTACTTCTTTCCATCCTTTCAAGCTCTTTTCCACCAAGACCTGAGGAGAGAAAGAGAAGGCTTTCTCTGCCAATACATTCAGTTCTTCCTCATTATCACAGAAACCTGAACCCAGGCCTCCTAATGCGTATGCAGCACGGATAATTACCGGATAACCTAATTCAGCAGCAGCACGACGCGCATCTTCGATTGTTTCTACAGCTTCACTCTTGATAGTCTTGACCCCAATCTCATCCAAACGACGAACAAACAGTTCGCGGTCTTCCGTATCCATGATAGCTTGTACCGGCGTTCCCAATACACGTACGGCATATTTCTCCAATACACCACTCTGATACAATGCGACACCACAGTTCAATGCCGTCTGACCACCGAAAGCCAGCAGAATACCATCCGGACGTTCTTTCTCAATAACCTTCTCTACAAAATATGGAGTGACAGGCAAGAAATAAACCGTGTCGGCTACACCTTCGGATGTCTGTACCGTAGCAATATTCGGATTGATCAAAACCGTCTGGATTCCTTCTTCCTTAATGGCTTTCAATGCTTGGCTTCCAGAATAATCAAATTCTCCCGCTTCACCAATCTTCAGTGCTCCCGAACCTAAAATAAGGACTTTATTGATATTATCTTTCATAAACGACTCTCATGCAAAAATTAGTACTGATTATTCTTTATAACATACCGACAAATTTATCAAAGATCAACGCTTCTGTATCTGTCGGTCCACTGCAAGCTTCCGGGTGGAATTGAGAAGAGAAGAAAGGTTTCGTCTTATGGCGGATTCCTTCATTCGTCCCGTCATTCATATTGATGAACAAGGGTTCCCAATCTTTACCCAAGGTATTATTGTCAACGGCATATCCATGGTTCTGTGAAGTAATAAAGCATTGGTTGGTTCCTACCATCCGTACCGGTTGGTTATGGCTTCGATGACCATACTTCAACTTATAGATAGAAGCTCCACCAGCTTTTGCCAACAGCTGATTTCCCATACAGATACCACAGACAGGTTTATCGCCGGCTATCGCCTTCCGGATATTCTGTACGGCAGCATCACACGTATCAGGATCGCCCGGACCATTGCTGATAAACACTCCATCATATTCCAACTGGGTAAAATCATAGTTCCAAGGAACACGAACAACTGTCACGCCACGCTTCAACAAACAACGGATAATGTTATGCTTTACGCCGCAATCCACCAGAATAACCCGCTTCTTACCAACTCCCTCTCCATAAGTAATCACTTCCTTGCATGAAACTTCATCTACATAATTGACAGCTCCGTAATTTCCGAAATCATGCAAATAGGTCGCTACATCTTTTACATCTTCCATCACGATACGTCCCATCATGACACCATGTTCGCGCAACTTCTTTGTCAATGCCCGTGTATCTATTCCATAAATTCCAGGAATATTTTCCTGCTTCAACCAGTCGCCCAAACTACAAGTTGCATTCCAATGGCAATATTCATGACTATAGTCACTTACAATGATTGCATCTGCATGAATACGTTCACTCTCCATAAATTCAGACAAACCATCGGGACGGAAGGTCCGAGGCGGAACACCATAATTTCCTACCAACGGATAAGTCAGTACCATCAATTGACCGGCATACGAAGGATCGGTCAAACTTTCAGGATAACCTGTCATGGCTGTGTTAAACACGACCTCACCGCTCACTGGCTTTTCAGCACCAAAAGAAAAACCATGAAATACAGTCCCGTCATCCAGGATTAAAGTTGCAGTTCTATCTTTTTGCATATAACATTAAGTATGTTTATTTGACTAAATATTCTTCTTCCATATAATGAATAAAGGCCCGGTTTACCATCCGTACACCACCCGGCGTCGGATAATCTCCCGAAAAGTACCAGTCGCCCGGATGATTCGGACAAGAAGCGTGCAAACCTTCTATTGTTTGATAAACAATTTGCACCTGGGCTTTTGTTCCAACCGGAGTCAACAAATCTACCATCTTCGAGGAAATTTCTTCATCTGTAAACGGAGCATAGATTTCTTTTACGTAGTTAACTTCAGCTAATGATTCTCGTTCCTGCTTCTTGGCTTTCTGATAAGCATCCATCAAAACGTTCTCCATTCCCCGCTCTTCCAACAATGCTACTGCCGCTTTAAAGGCAATAAACTCATTCATGCGAGACATGTCGATACCGTAATAATCCGGATAACGAACTTGCGGAGATGAAGAGACAATCACAATCTTCTTAGGATGCAGGCGATCTAGAATACTGATAATACTTTGCTTCAACGTTGTCCCGCGCACGATACTATCATCTATAACCACCAGATTATCTTCAAACGGAACAATACTTCCGTAGGTTATATCATATACGTGGGCAGCCAAATCATTCCGGCTGTTTCCTTCAGCAATAAAAGTACGCAGCTTAATATCCTTGATAGCAACTTTTTCTGTACGGACACGCATAGAAAGAATCTGTTCCAGCTCTTCTTCTTGGAAAAGATGACGCTTGTCGGCAATCCATTTCTTCTTGATACCGTTCAGATAATTATTCAATTCTTCCAACATGCCATAATAAGCTACTTCAGCTGTATTTGGAATGAAAGAGAATACGGTATGATCCAAATCATTATCTACGGCTTTCAAGACATCAGGGACCAATGTCTCCCCTAGTTTCTTCCGTTCTTTATATATATCAATGTCACTACCCCGTGAGAAATAAATCCGTTCGAACGAACATGCACTGTTTTTCTTCGGCTCAACAATTTGTTCCACCCGTAGTTTACCGGTCTTACTGACAAATACGGCTTCTCCCCGATTCAGTTCTTTAATATCCCAAGCATGTACATTCATGACAGTTTGGATTACCGGACGTTCAGAAGCCAAGACAACGATTTCATCATCGGCATAATAAAACGCCGGACGGATTCCCCACGGATCACGCACACTGAACATTTCGCCGCTACCTGTGATACCACAAATAACGAAACCACCATCCCAAGTAGGTACACACCGTTTCAAGACATCGCCCAGATCAATCCGGGCTTCAATGGCATGCGTAATATCCATACCCCGCAGTCCTTCAGCCTCGCATTGCTGATACAGATGTTCCACGACCCGGTCCAACCGGTGTCCTACCTGTTCGAGCATAATATAAGTATCCGCAAATTTACGAGGATGCTGACCAATTGCAGTAATATCTTCAAAGATCTCATCTACATTCGTCAGGTTAAAATTACCACAAAGGGCCAAATTCTTGACACGCCAGTTATTACGGCGTAAAAAAGGATGGACATAAGAAATACCGGATTTTCCGGTCGTACTGTAACGGAGATGCCCCATATAAAGCTCTCCGGCAAAAGGAAGATTGTTCTTGGCAAAGATAGGATCGTTCAACTGGGCGGGTGTTAAATCCCGAAAATGTTCGTGGACGGCAGAAAAAATCTCGGTAATAGCCCCTGTTCCCAAGGCTCTTTCACGAAACATATACTCTTCTCCTGCCTTCGCTTCTAGCTTTACACAAGCTAATCCGGCGCCTTCCTGCCCACGGTTATGCTGCTTTTCCATCAACAAGTACAACTTGTTAAGACCATACATCCAGGTCCCGTATTTCTGATGATAATACTCCAATGGTTTCAGCAGTCGCACCATGGCTACGCCACATTCGTGCTTTAGTATTTCCATCTTGTCTTACTAGGTTTTGTTTTCCCGGTGCAAAGATAGGAATATTTTTTGTCATAAAGACAGGCTTTCAAATACCAACAGATCATTTTTCTTTAAAAAAGCCCAAAAACTCACTTATTGCTATTATAAAGTTGCAAACAAACGGGTTGTGACATTAACATTTTAATTATTTCATATGTTCTTTTTATCATTTCAATCCACGCACTCACGAGGAGTGCGACACGCCTTGGTAGGAGCACAACCGTAGAGATCGCCCAATTTCAATCCACGCACTCACGAGGAGTGCGACCGTTTACAATTTCTTTTCCGTCTTCTTCTTGCTTATTTCAATCCACGCACTCACGAGGAGTGCGACCAATGGCAAAAGGATATGGCTCATTGGATGAACAATTTCAATCCACGCACTCACGAGGAGTGCGACGGCACATACTCGACGGCCAAATCCGGCACAGTAACAAATTTCAATCCACGCACTCACGAGGAGTGCGACGCTTCCCTTTTTCGTTTAAATAACTACCTTTGTATTTCAATCCACGCACTCACGAGGAGTGCGACGCCACCCGTGATGCGTTCTTGAGATACCAAGTCTTATTTCAATCCACGCACTCACGAGGAGTGCGACGGGATATAAACATGGCAATAAACGATATTAATAAAAATTTCAATCCACGCACTCACGAGGAGTGCGACGTTTTGTTGCTCGATCAAGTTAGAGGCATCTTTTATTTCAATCCACGCACTCACGAGGAGTGCGACCGCATATATTTTTTCTTTTTTATTTTCAGATATTTAGAACAAGGTTTTCGCGAATTTTTCTAAAGAACATCAAATCTAAGAGATAAAATAAGTTCAACATATATAAAATACACTGTTAACCAACAAGTGCGAAAACTCGGTAATTTATGTAATACATATGCTTCGCGAACACTATATAATTATGGCATCATTTACATTATAAGATGTTTCTATTCCTAGTACTTCTACTCGTCGGGCAATATTCTTATTGAGATAGTAGAACCTTACACTATCTGTCTGAGTGTCAATTATATCACTAATCATATTCTTTAAAGTACATAATTGCGCCTCAGTAACTTCACATTCAAACACAGAATTTTGTACTCTTTGGCCATAATCCAAACATGCTTTAGCCACACGTCTCAATCTACGGGCGCCTTCATTACATGTTGTATCTACATCATACGTTACTAAAATATACATAACACAATAACTATTTTATTAAAAAGACTGGATAATCATCAATATCTTGCCGTATATACCGAGCCAATAACATAGCCTGTACATAAGGCAATAAACCGATCTCAATCTTTTCATTAAGATAAGGGTGAATTATGGTTTCTCTTTTTCTCGCTTGCCATGCAGTAATAAAAGTCTTTTTTCCCTTTTCTGTCATAACAATCCCATTATCACCTTGTGAAAGAAAATCCTTCACAGTTATTTGGCGCTTGTTTATTAACGATAAAACAAAACGATCCCCCAAATAAGCTCTCAGTTCCTCCATCAAATCCAGTGCTAAAGAAGTGCGTCCAGGACGAAGGGTATGAAGAAATCCAACATAAGGATCCAAACCTACTGTTTCTAATGCAACAGCTACATCATTGGCTATTAATGTATAAGCGAAAGACAACATGGCATTAACGGCATCTTTTGGAGGACGGCGGTTTCGCCCATGAAAAGGAAAATCAGTCTTTTGATTTAGTATCAATACTGATAACACCTCAAAATATGCATTTGAAGCCAAACCTTCATAGCCCATCAATGAAGATTTGTCTGGAGCATCCAAAGCATCTCGCTTTGCTTGTTCCAAAACCCGTACAACCCGACTTATGTCTTCATTTTCTCCATAATCACGCATATACCTTTTCAGAATATTTCGATAATTCTGGATTTTGCCGCCAATCATGATTTGAGCAACATGCAATGACCATGAATCATCATCCGAAAGAAAATATTGCTTTTTACGTAACAACACATTTCCTTTTGTTGCTCCCTGTACTCTACTGATAAATCTGCCATGAGGTGAAAGGAAGGTCAGTGAAATACCATTATCACAGCATAGTTTCATCACTCCTGGACTTGCTCCCATATAACCAAATGTAACGATTCCTTCTATGTTGATAGCCGGAATACGAAACACCTCTTCCTGTTTGACGGACACAACTACGTTCTGCCCATCTTTACTGAGATATGCTTCAGGTGTTGTTACATACAATATATTCAACAGTTTTCTCATGGATACAGATTATTTTTCAGATAAGTACTCGCAGTCGTACAACACTGTTCCATTTTGGGCATACAGATTTCTTTCAGAGAACACTTTTCACAACGCTTTCCATATTCGGCTTTGGGAAGAAGCGTTTTTTCAAAAAGCCGATGCATCTCCCAAGCACAATCACGAACAACTTGCCGCAATTCGTCTGTTATATCTATATATACCCGATGTCGCAGTTCACCATAAAAGAAAGCACCACATGGGATATGAATCCGGTACATCTCTTCCAGACACATTACCTGAGCTGCAAGCTGTACCTCATCTATCTCATTCTTTTTAGGTTTTCCATGTTTATATTCTACAATTACCGGTTGCCATCTTCCTGGATATTTAGGATGCAAAATCGTATCTTCTTCCGAAGATGAAGGATGCAGCTCTATGGCATCCAAGATGCCATAGAGCCCCAATTCATGCGAAGCAATATGTACTGCACGCAAAGTAATCAGGTCACCGCATTTCTGCCGATAAAAAGGATCATCCACATGATGATGCAGAATCTGACCTTCTATAGTAAGCCGATTTTCTTCCCATTGCTGGTCAATATGTATCAAAGCCCATTGGCGGGGACAGAATCTGAAATGCTGTATTCCCGAAAGCATGAGCATATCATCTTCGCTATACATATGCTGAATTAGATTAATTCTTCTATAGTAACATTCACAGGTACATGATCACGATCTATTGTGATAGAATAATCTTTGAAAGAGCGTGGAGCTCCCGAACAAAGTTTTTCTACTTTAACCAAGTCAAACAATTTGTTAGCCGGCGCATTGCCCAACACGGAATCATGTTTAAACACAATCAGTTTTTGCGCACTCATCAATCCGCGGGCTGCAGAACGGTCTACATCAAACATATTTCTCAATGCATCCCATAACAAATTCAGATCATCTTCTGAGAAGCCGGTCTGTTGTGCCAGATTTGCAGAAACAAAACCATGACACACATACAATCCGTAAGGAACAGTTGCCTTGCGTCCCTGAATTCCGACCTGTGCATCATAAGGTTTATCCTCATCACGGGCAGCACATACCGTCAATGCATGCTCTTCGGAAACAATCATATCCAATGAGCGGGCAAAAGTCATCTGAACAGCTCCACGTACCTGCCCGGCATTGGCACCTGTTGAAAGAACAGCCCCGAAAGTTCTCACATCGAAGAATCGTTTGCACATAGCAGCCCTGCCTGCAGCAACTTTATCTGCCGGTGCTTTGTCTTTAACTTTCAGATCCAATCCTAAATCCTCTTTATACATCTTTCGGATTTCTCCGTTTATGAAGACCTCCTCTCCTGAAAATTCTTTAGATTTTACAAGAATGTCATTTCCTTCTTCGCCAGCCTTGGCTACTTGCACATAATTGCGGATTTTGCGTTTCAGGCAAACATCAGTAACCAATCCCATTCCTGTTTCTGCATCTACTCGAGGAAGATTTCCTGCATCGGGATCACCATTAGGATTACCATCCTGCACATCAAAGATATAAATAAAATCTATTCTGTTTTTAATTTCTGCCATAACTATATTTTTTTAAAATGTTTGTTATTACTCTTCTGTTTCTTTGTTCTCTCTATAACATTTTTGATGATAGTATCCCAAAAAGAATCTACCCTGATCTCCCAAATCCAAAGTTGTCGGGAAATCCTGAATCATAGCCATTATTTCTTTCTTCTGATTATCAAAGAAGACAGCCAGTCCTTTATTCTCCTTTGACAACTTTCCATAGTGACTGTTTGACAGCTTCAGAATGGTTGAAAATACAGCAGCCGGTGTAGATGAGGCTGCATTCATGTAACTGGAACGGATAGAATCCTGCTTGTTGGCCGCGTACTGCAGATTCTCTAAAACTGCGAACAGTCGACCACAAAGATAACCTTGATTATTATTCTCTTTGTCTAACATACGCTCAATATTTTTATGGTTATTATCATTCAATCGGTTCAGATAGGCTTTCATAATAGCTGCACGAACAACGTTTATTGACTGCTCTGCACGTACACGGCGGAGGCAAGCCTGAAAAAGTGATATCGGATAAGGCAAGCCCTGAAAAATACTTTTCACTACCGCATCCGGCATATTGGGAATTGCATCACTTGATTTTCCTCCCAAAGTAACACTTCCTAAGATGGAATGCAATCCTACATACGGTTTCTTTTCCTTACGTATGTCAACCATCTCCATATCTTCAAAATGCCTGCTAATCACACCGGCAAAGTCTCGAAGCGGCATTTCATTCCAATATACCACGGCTATTCTGGCAGAATTGGGTGCCAATCCTAATATATAAAATGTATCATCTTTGTCAGCACTTAACTTTCCATTATAGATGGCCATAAAAGTACTACGCACCAACTCTATGCGTCTGTTCGGATCATCATCGTCTGTTTCGGGACGCCCCAATAAGGCAAACAAACTATCCTCAGACTCTTTAGCTGCCTGACTTGCAGAAGAAGCCCAGAAAAGAAATGTACGATTCCCCACCATGAATTTGTTATGTGAATCAGGACGAAGCATATGATTCAATGCTGTGGTATATGCAAACTCCGCATCCTCAGAAATCGGAGCATTGTTTCCTTTTGTCTTACCGTACGAGTCATATCCGGAGTTTACCTGAAAAGCCACCAACTTTGCAGTAGCCTGACTTCCGGGTATCATGGTTGCCGTAGTAACCTCTACTGTTTTCGAATGCTTTCCGGTAACCAGACAAAGCTTTCCTTCTACAGTATCTTCCGGGGTTGCCAGATTCATCAAATCTCTTTTAGAAGCAACAATCTCGGTATCACCATCAATCAAAAACGAAAATGTAGAATATTTCTTGTTCAGATTTTTAGCAATATCATCCCACAGTGCATCTTGCTGCATAGCCTCAACCATAGCGGACGGCTCCTGCTGATAAAACGCGTAAACAGCTTGAATTGCCTTATTCTCGGAATACATTCCATAAATTTCGGCTACTTTAGACTTGAATGTATCAAAGTATTTACGCATACTATCCAAATCTCCCTTATCTGAATAGCCAAAGACGTACTGACTGTTGTCATACAGATAATTGGACACGGGGGCGCTGGATCGTCCCACGCTCTTCATTACCAGAAACTGCTGTGCAGACTTCTTGTCCAAACGTCTGTCTTCGAATCGCAAGAAATGCCCATCCTTATCCAGAACAATGATAAAGCCAATCTGCTTATATTCCAACCCTAAAGGAGCTACTTCTTCCCCACTCCGCTGATAATAATCATACAACGCTTTCAGTATCATCTCATCACCTCCTCACTGTCTTTATCGGGTACAACAATTACTCCCTGCTCCATCTTGGCACGGTAAAACATGGCATCCGGCTTTTTAAGATCCTTGTCGAAATCCATATCATAAAGCATAATGCCCAGATCCCGGTCTTCGGAAAGTGGAGGCACAAGAGTTTCTGAGTCTTCTATCAACCGCCAGTTGGCTGCAAACTCACGACATCCCAAATACGGTTGCGTAAAACATTGTCCCTGTGCTGCACGCCGCTCGAACATCTGATAATATTTCATCGGATTCTCATCATCACCAGGCTTATGTTTGACAAAAGCCTCTTTCGGACGGTCCTTAACCGGTATAAATACCAACTTGGCATAAATGCGATAATGCACATCCTGAAGAAGCAAGGAATTCTTCTGTTGGCGTTTGTCTTCTATAAAAATAGATGACTTACCGGCCACAGCACCGACCTCGTTTCTCCGTATCGTAGTCCATTTAATTGGATTCAGAACCTCTATTCTGGTAATTTGCCAACGCATGGCATAGCGTTTGAAAAGGATTGCTTCAAAAATAGCCCGTGCGGCAGATGGAGTAATCACATCGTAACTGACACGCTCCACCTTTAGCTCCGGACGTGTAAAACACGCCCAGTCGCCCCACACTTCCAAACCGTATTCTTTATCTGTATGTTCCATATCATATTCTTTTGCTTAGATCATTAATATCTCTTCCATCCAATGATTATCCAGTCTGACTCCCGTGTCCTTATCATATTGCTCTCTGTCCGACAAAAGATAGATTCCTTCCAGAATCTCTTCCACTGCTCCATATTGCACCAGCTTCTTAAAGTCCGACTGCCGGATACCAACAGTATACTTTGCGAGTTGTTTCATCAAGGAATAGGTACATCCGGACGTTTTTAATTCGGCAACCAAATCCATACCGTTTCCCCAATTTACGATCAAATTGACTCCATCATCCTCAATCAGTTTAAACGCATCAGATGCTTTTTCGAAACACAGTTCATCAGGTTTATAAAGATAATGACTGATCGTTTTCCGGTCGAATGTCTCGGTACGCGAATAAAGTTGTTTGAAATATGCTTCCATCACAGAAGGAGCAAACCAGTCGCTCGTCGCCGGCAAATTCAGGCGGGCATTGTTCGCCGCGGCCATAGAGCCGTATGGTTTTCTGTTTTCGGTGATCAGGCTGAAAACAAAAGTTTTTCCTTGTGCCAATTTTCCTTCCCGGTTACAACGGCCCGCAGCCTGCAAAACAGAGTCCAACCCGGCTTCTTGTCGGAAAACTACTGGAAAATCTATATCTACACCGGCTTCAACCAACTGTGTGGCAATTACCCGAATAACCGGTACGTCATTGCTTCTCAAAAGTTCTTTTATCCGGTTTATCGTTTCGCAGATATGCTCCGGACACATCATTCGAGACAGATGGAGCTTAACGCCTTCTTCCGGCAGACGATCATAAAGTTCCTTGGCATCTTTTCGTGTATTCACGATGCAAAGTACCTTTTCATATTGTACCAGTCTCCCGGCAATCTCATCATACGTAGAACCGGCATCATCTATCTCCAGACGCACGCGACGCAGTTTGTCGTGCAGAACAAAACCCTCTGGAATGATTTCCGTAATCCGATCTATCCCTTTAAAACTTACTCTTGGATTAGAGCCCTCAATCAAACCACTAAGAACCGGCTGACTGGCTGTAGTAAACAGAACCGACACTCCGAACATCTCTTGATATGCCTTCATTCCATCTACTATCGGTTGCAGAAAATCGGTCGGCAAGGTCTGTGCCTCATCCAATAGAATTACGGAATTTGCCAAATTGTGTAATTTACGGCAAACAGAGGGCTTATTGTTGAACATAGATTCAAACAACTGCACATTTGTGGTCACAATAATCGGATAATCCCAATTTTCTGTTGCCAGCTTTGCTTTTTCACGTAACGCAATGATTTCTTGTTTTGTCTTTCCATTCAGATTCTCATCCTGAATCTCATCCGGATTAAAGCTACTATGATGCTCCAGAACATTTTCTTCTCCGAAAATCCTTTTCAACTGGGCGGCAGTCTGAACAATGATACTGGTATAGGGTATTGCGATAATAATACGGCTCATACCGTTATGAACAGCGTGCTTCATAGCCCATAGCAAAGAAGAAAGAGTCTTGCCGCCGCCAGTAGGTACCGTCAAGCTGTAAAATCCTTTTTCGCCAGTAGACATCTTTATGCACTGCTGCAATATCTGTCTGCGAATCCGGTTTACTTCCGTATCCGGAGCATTCGACTGCAGATGCTGCATATAAGTTTCAAGCCAGGGAAGTAAATCAGCAAGCGTACTGGCACAACCTCGCATTTTCCACGATTCGACATTCATAAAGCGTTCCGTATCGAGTCGATCAGAATCTACCAAACAAGAAAACAGCATGCGCGAAAGATGATGAAAATGTTTCATATCAACCTTTTGTCGGACAAAAGGAGCCTCACGAAGTTCCTTAATCAACTGCACTTTGTCTAATACAATCCTTTTGCAGTCTATTTCTTCCGGCAATCGTTTTTCCTGCAAGATTGACTCGATATCTGGATAATCATGTAATCCGGAATGATGAGAAATAATCTGATTCGCGAGAAGATTAAGGACACTCATACCCATCAGTTCTTTGGCCAATATACCTCCGACAAAGGCGTGATTATGATCCTTGTAAACCTTGTTGTCGGTAACCGATAATCCATTCGCCTTACGGATATATTGCTGAAAAGCGTTACGCTCCTTCCCTTTATCGTGAAGCATTCCCAAAGCATAACCCCAAGAAGAGTATCCGAATTGTGCTGCAAACTCTGCAGCCATCTCAGCAACCCCTTTTTGATGTTCCTCATTGGTTTGTATGATCCATTCTCCACCATCATCTTTATATAGGTGAGATATCACTTGTTTTTCCGTTATCATCGTATAGATTTATCAAGTTATAATTTCTAAATTAGGAAGTTTCAACTGATATTAAAAAAGCCCAAAAACTCACTTATTGCTATCATAAAGTTGCAAACAAACAGGTTGTGACATTTGGATTCTTTTTCCGGTATCCTGCAATTTCCCGGTTTGCAGATCTCGTTGATAAATCTGTACCTCGTTGTCATCCCGGCAAGCCACCAGCAAATAACGTCCATTTGGTGTAATCATAAAGTTACGTGGATGACGGCCTGTATGCTGAAAGGCCACTTTCGTCAGCTCTCCTGTTGCTTCGGATACTGAGAATATAGCAATACCGTCATTCTGTAATCGGTTAGAAGCATACAAGAAACGACCATCGGGCGAAAGATGAATGTCGGCACTTCCCTGTGCTCCTACCTCATCTGCCTGGATGGATTGCTTTTCTTGTAAATGTCCTTCCTGATAAGTAAAGAAGATTACGGCACCCGACAATTCATTGATCAAATAAGCCCATTTCCCATTCGGGTGAAAACACAGATGCCGAGGTCCCGAACCCGGTCGAACAGGATTATCAATTCGTTCAGCCTGCTGAATATATGGAACTTTCTCATGAACAGGGAAACTATATACCTTGTCGGTTCCTAAATCGTCGGCTAATAAATAGTTTCCATCCGGACTAAAGATGGAATAATGAAGATGCGATTTTTCCTGTCTTTCTTTATTCGGACCTTTCCCTTCAAACTTCAAAACCGCTTCCCGGGCATGAATACATCCTTTTGTATCTAACGAAAAAAGACTTAAACTACCGCCCGTATAATTGGCTATTACCAAATATTTTCCCGAAGGAGATAAACGGACATGACAAGGCGACGCGCCCAACGTTAGCAGTGTGTTCAACAGATGCATGGTTCCTGTCTGCTCATCCAAAGATACCGTATGAACCGTTGAGTTGGCATCGGTATCTCCTTCTCCCACAACATACACCAACCCTTTTTCCGGATTAGGAGTCAGAAAAGATGGATTCAAAATACCAGCCAAACCACTGACTCTTTCTACATCTGCTGTTTCTTGATTCAAACGATACAAAGCAAGTCCTTCACGCTCTGCCGGCGCATAACTCCCGACCAATAAGTAATCACTCTCCGACTTTTCAACAGCCTGTAATACTTGCAATCCAGCCAACAGGCAAATGCCCCAAACACACTTCCGTATATTCATAACTTATCTTTTATCCTTATTATTTAGCAAAGATAATTGGAATAATTATTCAAACATTCAAAAAGAGAATCTTATTAAACATCTACAGAAGTTTACAACGAATTATTTATAATAACAACTTTGTGATACTGAGAACATCATACAGATGTAAACCTTCTATCGAAGGTTATCTTCCTTCTCCATAAAACTTCTTCCCTAAACTCCAAAAAAGAAAGGAGATTCCTCAGTGGAAAACATTGCCACCGGAAAATCTCCTTTTATGAAGGGTCTGATTTATAGAATCAGATTATTTAGCTTGTTCCAACTGTAATGTCTTAGTCGGCTGGTCGCATACTTCAGTCGGACCGAAGTACTGGATCGGACCCGGATAAACATAGCTGGTTGTCAAAGCCCATTCATCACGCTGTGCAGCGAATGCCTTGAATGGAGCACCGTCTAATTTAACCAAAGCCTTCTGGATAACTGGTTTCATTTCACCATGACGACGTTCCATGTTCATCATCATCGTTACAGGAATACCACCAGCAATCCACTGGTCAGCCGGAGCTGTTGTGTTGCGAACAGAAGACATATAACCTGTCTTACCAGCAGCGATCAGGCAAGATGCAGTGTAACCTAATGAATAGCAGTAGTCAGCATCGTAGTTTGACGGAGCAGCGCAACGACCTTCGTAACCGAAGAAGTGATGCTGTGCAGCGAATTTACCTACGTATTTGCCTTCAGCTTTCCATTCAGCCAATTTCTTACCTACCATTTCAGACAACAGCTTTTCAGTTTCGATCAATGAAACCTGTACGTTTCCGTGCGGGTCACGATCCAAAGACAACTGACGAGCTACGCCTTCCGGCAGAGAAGCATACAGTTCTGAGTTTTCTTTTGTCAGCTTGCTGATGATGTAAGCACGCTGTTCGCTCTTCTTGATCATCTTGAATTCAGCATCGTGCTTAGCCAAGAAGTCGTTCAATTCAGCGATCAGACGTTTCATAGCCGGTACGAACTCGATCAAACCTTCCGGAATCAATACTGTACCGAAGTTATGACCTTCTGCAGCACGCTTAGCTACGATGTCAGCGATATAAGTTACGATATCGTCCAATGACATATCTTTTGCTTCTACCTCTTCAGAGATGATACAGATGTTCGGCTGAGTCTGCAAAGCACATTCCAATGCAATGTGAGAAGCTGAACGACCCATCAATTTGATGAAGTGCCAGTATTTCTGAGCAGAGTTACAGTCGCGCTGGATGTTACCGATAACTTCTGAATATACTTTACAAGCTGTATCGAAACCGAAAGAAGTTTCAATCTGAGCGTTCTTCAAGTCGCCGTCGATTGTTTTCGGACAACCGATTACCTGAACGCCAGCACCGATAGCCTTGTAATATTCAGCCAATACACAAGCGTTTGTATTTGAATCGTCACCACCGATAATAACCAGTGCCTTGATATTTAATTCGTTCAAGATTTCCAAACCTTTGTCGAACTGTTCTTTTGTTTCCAGTTTAGTACGACCAGAACCGATCATATCAAAACCACCTGTATTACGATATTCATCAATAATATCGGCAGTCAGTTCCATATATTTGTGATCGATCAAACCACCAGGACCCAAGATAAATCCATACAGACGAGAAGCTGCATTGTGAGCTTTGATACCATCGAACAAACCGGCTATAACATTATGTCCACCAGGAGCCTGTCCGCCAGACAAAATAACACCTACGTTCATAGCAGGGAATTCTTTCACGTCATTTGTCTTTTCGAAAGTGATCACCGGCATACCGTATGTATTCGGGAACAATTTCTTGATTTCTTCCTGATCAGCTACAGACTGAGTGTATTCTCCATCAACAGCCTTTACTGCACCTTTCAAAGCAGCAGGAACCTTTGGCTGGTAAGCTGCTCTTGCAATTTGTAATGCACTTTTTACCATTTCTACTTATGTTTTACAGTTTGCTTTAATATCTCTGCAAAGATAATACTATTTCTTCTAATACGACAAATGCTCTCCCTGCATTTTTTCAGAATTCGTAGCCGATCCGAATGGCTAAACCATTCATATTAACATGTTCTACAAACGTTCCTAACCAAGGAATACTGACAGAAGCCTCTCCTTGCTGAACTGCATATCCCAATTCAAAACGGACAGCATTCCGGGAACGGACGGCACATCGCACGCCCACCGTAGGCGAAGCAAACAATCCCATCCCTGCTACTCCATCCATTACATCCAAGGTATATCCCAGTTTCAAACCCACAGTAGGTGAAATTTTCCGTCCCGGCAACAAAGTACTACGAAAGTCGGCATAGATCGGAATCATGAAACTCTCGGGTAACGTATAATATTGAAATCCGGTTCCGGCACCGGCAAAGAAATACGGAGAGAATTCATAACCATGGCTCGTCAATACTTCCACACGGTGTAAGCTCCAATTTCCTAATCCGGCCGTAAAGCCGCCTTCTACAAAACCTTTATAACCTTTTTGGGCATGGGCCAGACCCAAACTGCCTGCCAAAAGTGCCAACACTAACTTTTTCTTCATACAATATTCCACTCTTTTATGAATTAAACATATATCAATTTGCAGTCTTTCTTCCGGTTATTCCGTCGGAAAGACTTATTTCTGCCATTTTTGCTAACACGTCTTTTCAAAGAAACGAAAGAAAAACGCTTCTTTTTCGGCTTCAAATACCGTTTTTTACCCTTCCAAGAGGCATTTTATCCCTATTTTTCCTCCATTTCATGCCTATCTTTTCCGAAAAAGGTCGTTATGTTTTACCCAAAATACGCCGGCTTTTCATGCATTGCCCGTATATTTTGCCCACAAACCTCGTTTCTTTTGCTTCAAGAAGCCATTATGAGCGGCTTCAGTACCCGTTTCCGCTGTTTTCGTCTCTATTTTTGCTTCGGAACAGCGTTCTTTTTCGACTGACAAAAAGCACATTCAAACGAGATATTGCTAACGGCCTTTCCCAAAAGATACAAGAGTTGCTCAAATCCCCTATCAGTTAGACGCAGATTTTTTCTTTTTAACTTTCCTTTCGTCAATGCTGAACTCCGTCAGAATCGCATCAAACAAAATGTACCTGAACTTTGGTCCGTACAGACGAAAATTCAGGTACATTCATTGACATTTTGACAAAATGACTTTTTGATAGTTTTATCTCGTCTTTTATTCCATCATTCGTTTGATGATACTATAAGCATTGATAATACCCAACTCTCCAGCCTTACTTAAATCGGCAATACCTTGACTGGTATTTCCTTGCGAGAGTCGTGCCAAACCCCGATTGAAGTAGGCTTCGGCGAACTCAGGATCGCGGCGGATGGCTTCCGAATAATCTTCAATCGCTGCCCAGTAATCTCGCAAAGCGCAACGCAGGTTACCTCGGTTGAAATAAGCATACACGAAATCCGGATGCAACTTGATGGCCATGTCATAATCGCGGGTAATCTGTTCGTGCTGATAAGAACGTTTTTCTTCCTTGATGGCATTCAAATCATCCTTCGAAGGCATTACCGCCGAATGAACCGTCTGTTTTCCGCCCATATTGAAGTTCATGGTCAGATCCGAACGGATATCCATAATCTCGGCCTCTTCGTTTGAATCCTGGTATTGCATCTGTTTGTAACGGACAACCGCCCGGTTGAAGAATGCAATCATCGAATTCGGATCCAGCTCAATGACCTTATCATAATCCTTGATGGCTGAAGCAAAGTCCTGTACCAGCATATAATCAAGAGCACGTCCCAAATACGAATTAACGTCTGAAGGATTTCTGGCTATCCGGGCCGAATAATCATCAATCGAAGCAAAGTGGGCAGCTATCTGATCTTCCGTCAAGGCAGCCTCCTCGTTCGTAATCAGCAACTTCATCTTCAACACCATCTGCTGGTTGAAGTCGTCGATCAACTTACTATAATATAACTGTTTCTTCACCGGATCCGGCTTCTCATAGAAAGTAAGGATGAACTGAGGTTCCAGATCTACCCGGACATTCCGATCCTGAACACGGCCGCGCACATCGCTATTGAACTTATTCCGGCGTTCTTCTTCCTTATCATATACCACCAGACGGTTGAACTTATCGATATTCTTATCCGACTGTTCGCGAGTATTGTTATCGGTTGCATTGCCACTTGTCGATGTTCCTGTCGTAGCTGTACCCGACGATGCCGAAGCAGTTGTCTTTCCGGCAGCCCGGTCTTTCTTCATCTGCTCTTCCTTTTTGAAGGCAGTCCAAACATCCCGGTCGGCACCAGCCAGATCGTTCATCTTTTTCTTGGCTTCCGCCCGGCTATAATATCCCGGCAAGAAGTCCGGATATTCGGTCAGCACCACATTGAAATCGGATACAGATCCCGGATAGTCCCCTGTTTCATACCGAAGCAAAGCCCGGTTATAATAAGCCATATAGTTGTCCGGCTCCAATTGCAGTACCACATCAAAGTCTTCAATCGCCCGGTTATTGTCGCCTACCTGGAAACGCAACAATCCGCGGTTGAAACGGGCAATCAGGTTATCATGATCCATACTGATGACCTGATCGTAATCGGCCATCGCTCCTTTCAGATTGTTTTTCTGATAGCTGACCAGACCACGGTTGATGTAATATCCGCTTTCTCTCGGATCCAAATGAATCGCTTCATTCAAGTCGGCAAGCGCTTTATCGAAGTCTTGTAACTGATAATAGACAATGGCACGGTTTCCGTAAGCCGGCGGATAATACGGATCCAGCTCGATAGCCTTATCATAATCAGCCAGTGCCTTGGTCGTATCTCCTTTTTCTATATACATAGCTCCGCGAGACAGATAAGCCATCGAATAACGCGGATGAGCAACCATCAGGCGTTCGAACATCTTTTCTGCTCCATCATAATCTTTCTTCTGGATATAAGCCACAGCCTCGTTTACCATCATCTGGCGGTCTTCCCGTTTAAACTCCAAACCTTTTTCGTAATCGGCAATGGCTCCGTCAAAGTCTTCCATACTCTGCCGGGCAATACCTCTGGCATAATAGGCCTGAGCCAGAAAAGGATTCCGTTCAAGGCAAGCCGTACAATCTTCTTCCGCTCCCTTGAAATCATCCAGACTGATTTTAGCGACAGCACGGAAGAAATAAGGCTCAGCCAACCATGGTTTGGAACGAATCACCTGATTGAAATATTGGATAGAAAGTACATAATCTTCGAAATACAAAGCATTGCGCCCGATAGCTAATACCCGATCCGTATTAATCTGCGCCCATACGGAAACCGAGCACAGGTAAAACACAAGGCCAAAAATCAACTTCTTCATTCGTAATATTCTCTATATATAATATTGTGTCTGCAAATTCATTATGCTTTCAAGTCCTTTTACTTTTAAATCAAAAGGCTTATTCCTCACCATAAACAAGAACCATAAGCCGAGAAAAAACTCAGAGACTAGAAAACTGTTCTATTTTTCAGGCAACAAATGTAGTAAAAAATTTAAGTTTCGGCGTCTGCGTTCCGTTTTGATTACTGAGTTTATGAGTTTTTAAGTTGTTTATGCCCGATTCGTCTGCCGGATAAACTGGCCATCTTAATTTGCCATTTGAAAAATAAAGCCTATTTTTGTGTTGATTGAAAAGCAAAATGTAACGATTAATCGTAAAAAAACAGGATAAAATGGAAGAAAAGAAAGAACAGATGAGCGGTTTGCCCGAAAATGCGTACCGCGAACTTAAAGAAGGAGAAGAATACCAACCCATGATGCGTCCGGATAAAACCTATCGGGAAGTAACGCCTTGGTCGGTTGGTTGGGGATTGGTTATGGCTGTCGTATTCAGTGCCGCCGCAGCCTTTTTAGGATTGAAAGTCGGACAGGTATTCGAAGCTGCCATTCCGATTGCCATCATTGCCGTCGGACTTTCCAGTGGATTCAAGCGGAAGAATGCTTTGGGCGAGAATGTCATCATCCAATCTATCGGAGCCAGCAGTGGTGTTATCGTGGCAGGAGCCATTTTTACGCTTCCGGCTCTTTACATTCTTCAAGACAAATATCCGGAAATCACGGTCAACTTCTTCGAAGTATTCATGAGTTCGTTGCTTGGTGGTATTTTAGGCATCTTGTTATTGATCCCTTTCCGCAAGTATTTCGTTTCGACCATGCACGGAAAATATCCTTTCCCGGAAGCAACAGCTACCACGCAGGTGTTGGTTTCGGGTGAAAAAGGCGGTAACCAGGCTAAGCCGTTGATCTTTGCCGGACTGATCGGTGGTTTATACGACTTTATCGTTGCTACATTCGGTGGATGGAGCGAAACTGTCAGTACAACGATAGTCAGTGCCGGAGCGACCTTGGCAGAAAAGGTAAAACTGGTGATGAAGGTCAATACCGGTGCAGCCGTATTGGGATTGGGTTACATCATCGGACTCAAGTATTCCTTGATTATATGTGCCGGTTCCTTCCTGGTTTGGCTCATCATCATCCCGGTGATGTCGGCAGTCTTCAGTACAGACGTTCTGACTTTAGGAAATGACGCTATCACTGCAACGGTAGGTAGTATGAGTGCCGAAGAAATCTTTACCACCTACGCCCGTCACATCGGTATCGGTGGTATTGCCACAGCCGGCGTGATCGGAATCATCAAATCGTGGGGAATCATTAAAGGAGCCGTAGGATTGGCCGTTAAGGAAATGAATAATAAAGGAGAAGCCAATATGGAACGTTTACCACGTACGCAACGGGATATCCCAATGAAGATCATTTCTATGGGAGTTGTCGGAACGTTGATCGTAACAGCCTTCTTCTTTCAGTTTGGTTTGCTGGATAATCCTTTCTATGCCTTCATCGGACTTCTATTGGTAGCCGTCATCGCCTTCCTGTTTACTACGGTAGCAGCCAATGCGATTGCGATTGTCGGTACGAACCCGGTATCCGGAATGACGTTGATGACCCTGATTCTGGCTTCCATCATCTTGGTAGCTTGCGGATTGAAAGGAACAGCCGGAATGGTTTCAGCCCTGATTATCGGAGGTGTTGTTTGTACGGCTTTGTCTATGGCCGGAGGTTTCATTACCGACCTGAAGATCGGATATTGGCTGGGTACTACACCGGCAAAACAAGAGACTTGGAAATTCCTGGGAACGCTGGTTTCGGCAGCTACTGTGGGCGGCGTGATCCTGATCCTAAACCAGACTTACGGATTTACGAGCGGACAGTTGGCAGCTCCGCAAGCCAATGCCATGGCAGCCGTAATCGAACCGTTGATGAGTGGAGCCGGTGCTCCTTGGGCTCTTTACGGTATCGGTGCCGTACTGGCTATTGTGCTTAACTTCATGGGTGTTCCGGCACTGGCATTTGCCTTGGGTATGTTTATTCCGTTGGAACTGAATACACCGTTGTTGATCGGCGGTGCCATTAACTGGTACGTTGGAAGCCGGAGTAAAGACCAGGCATTGAACAATGCTCGTCTGGAAAAAGGTACGTTGCTTTCATCCGGATTCATTGCCGGTGGAGCCTTGATGGGTGTTGTCAGCGCAGCTCTTCGTTTTGCCGGAGTCGATTTATATCAAACCGATTGGGCCGGAAGCAAGGGAGCCGAAGTCTTGGCCATCGTTATGTATCTGGCCTTGATGGCTTATCTGACCTACAGTTCATTGCGGGCTAAGAAAGAAACCAATTCATAATTCCTTCGCCCGAAGGGACGATTACCCTTAGCAGTAAGGGAGACTTTCCCTTACTGTTGAGGGAAGATCTCCCTTAGAACGGAGAGAACATTACCCTTCACACGAAGGGAATGCAATCAAACACCAATAAAAGAAAGAGGAACAAAGAAATCATGCGAGCACCTATTATTTATGTGGGCATTTTGACCCGCAAAGCCATTACGTTTACCTTCAATCAGGAATACGTCATGGTAGAAGATGGAGCTTTTCTGAAAGGCGAACAACGGGCGATACTTATCGACGGGAAAATCGTCTTCAACGGGAAAATGTATAACCAGCTTTTCTTCGAGCCAACTTCGCCGGATGCTACATTCGACTTGCAGGCCGTAACCATCGGCGTGGATTTTCACTGGCAACAGCAGGAAGACCAACGCTTCCAGGGAGCACTCGAAATTACTCCCTCGAAAGAAGGTCTGGTAGCAATCAACCATATAGACCTAGAACAATATCTGACGTGCGTGATTGCTTCTGAGATGAATGCCCGTTCTCCAAGAGAATTTCTGAAAGCCCATGCCGTTATTTCCCGAAGCTGGGTATTAGCACAGATCGAAAAGAAGCGTAAACAGACGGAACATCCGCAGAGTTGTTTCCGGGACAAAGAGAAACTGATCCGCTGGTACGACCGCGAAGACCACACCTTGTTTGATGTCTGCGCCGACGATCATTGCCAACGTTACCAAGGTATGACACGTGCGGCCAAGAATCCGTATATTCAAACCATCATCAAAGCGACGAGGGGAGAAATACTTACTTACGAAGGAGAAATCTGCGACACCCGCTTCTCAAAATGCTGCGGTGGCGTTACCGAAGAGTTTGAACATTGTTGGGAACCGGTTCATCATCCTTACCTGTCGAGTGTGGCCGATCGCCCCGATTCAGCGTCTGTGCCGGACTTAACCCAAGAAGCAGAGGCCGAGAAATGGATCCGTTCTTACCCGCCTGCTTTTTGTCAGACAAACGACACGGATCTGCTCTCAATAATTCTCAACCAATACGATCAGTCCACGAACTTTTACCGTTGGGAAGTCTGTTATTCACAGGATGAACTCAGCGAACTGGTTTACCGGAAAAGCGGTATTCCTTTCGGAAAGATCATCGACTTGCTTCCCCTGAAACGCGGGAAGTCCGGTCGGATAGAAGAATTGAAGATCGTCGGCTCAGAACGTTCCTACATCATCGGAAAGGAATTGGAAATACGCCGGGTCCTATCCGAATCCCATCTGTACAGTTCAGCCTTCGTCGTTGACCGGTTCTTTGAAGAAGATCCGCAGATTCCGGTTCGCTTTGTATTGAAGGGAGCCGGCTGGGGACATGGAGTCGGTCTCTGCCAAATCGGGGCTGCCGTGATGAGTACGCAAGGATATGATTACCGGCAGATATTAAGCCATTACTTTCCCGGATCCAATCTGGACAAACGCTATTAAAGATGAACAGTTACCTGATACTTCTGATTATCGCCCTCTATTTCGGGCTACTGCTATTCATTGCCTGGCTGACCGGACGGAACAGCAGTAACGAAGCCTTTTTCCTGGGGAACCGAAAGTCGCCTTGGTATATCGTTTCCATCGGGATGGTAGGTACGTCGCTTTCGGGTGTAACCTTCGTTTCCGTGCCGGGCATGGTACGTGGCATTGACATGACGTATATGCAGACCGTATTGGGATTTTTTGTCGGTTACATCCTCATCGCACAAGTTCTCTTACCATTATATTATAAGCTGCAACTGACGTCTATCTATTCCTACCTGGAAGAACGGATCGGACGATACAGTTACAAGACGGGAGCTTCCTTTTTCCTTCTCTCCAAGATAGTCGGAGCAGCGGCCCGGCTTTATCTGGTTGTACTGATCTTGCAGCATTACGTATTCAGTACTTGGAATATTCCATTCGGCATAACGGTTGTCATCAGTATCTTTCTGGTATGGTTATACACGTTCCGCAGTGGTATCAAGACAATTATCTGGACCGATACGATTCAGGCTATCTGTCTGGTGGCCATGTTGGTGGTTATTATCTGGCAAGTCAAGGACAAACTGGGACTTGACATGGCAGGCATGGTAGATGCCATCGGTAAAGATTCACATTTCCGGATCTTCGAGTTCTCCGACTGGCATAGCACCCAGCATTTTGCCAAGCAGTTCTTCAGCGGTATCTTCATCACCATTGTAATGACTGGTCTCGATCAGGATATGATGCAGAAGAATCTCTCCTGCAAAAGTCTGAAAGATGCTCAGAAGAATATGTACACATATGGCTTTGCTTTCACGCCGGTCAACTTCCTTTTCCTTTCCCTAGGTGTCTTATTGTTAATCCTGGCCGAGAAAGAACAGATTGCATTACCCGCGATGAGCGATGATATTTTACCCATGTTTTGTACATCAGGTATCTTGGGTAGCAGTATCCTGATCTTTTTTACCATCGGCATTATTGCAGCCGCTTTCAGCAGTGCCGACTCGGCTCTGACAGCTTTAACAACGTCTTTCTGTGTCGATATTCTGGGTGTTACCCATCAGGAACCCAGACAAGCCAAAAGAACACGTCTGAAAGTCCATTTGCTGATCTCCATCCTGTTCGCCCTGATCATTATCATCATCCGGGAAGTGAACGACCGAAGTATTATTGATGCCATTTACATGATCGCCTCATACACATACGGCCCGTTGTTAGGTCTGTTTGTTTTCGGACTTTTCACTCAAAAACATCCAAGAGACAAATTTGTTCCGTATATTTGCATCGCCTCTCCGTTAATCTGCTTTTCCACCAGCTATCTGGTAGAGAAATACATCGGATATACATTTGGATACGAGATGCTCATGCTGAACGGCCTTATAACCTTTACGGGACTTTGGCTGTTATCCTATAAACATCAAACGAAATAATATAAAACATGGAAATAAAAAGCGCAGAATTTGTAATCAGTAACACCGACGTTAGGAAATGTCCGGAAGGAACACGGCCGGAATATGCGTTTATCGGACGAAGTAATGTGGGAAAATCATCCCTTATCAACATGCTGACAGCCCGTAAAGGTTTGGCCATGACTTCCCAGAAACCGGGGAAAACGCTTTTGATCAATCATTTCCTCATCAATAAGGAATGGTTTCTGGTTGACCTTCCTGGATACGGATTTGCCCAACGGGGAAAAGAAGGACGCGAGAATATCCGCCGCATCATCGAAAGCTATGTTTTGCAACGTCCACAGCTGACCTGCCTGTTTGTCTTATTGGACTGTCGCCACGAGCCTCAGAAAATAGATTTGGAATTTATGGAATGGCTGGGCGAATGCGAAGTTCCGTTTGCGATCATCTTTACTAAGATTGACAAGATCAGTCGGGGCAGACTGACAGAAAACCTGAACAAATACAAAGAGCGCCTCTTGGAAACCTGGGAAGAATTGCCTCCTATCCTATTATCATCCTCTGAAACCAAAGACGGACGGGAAGAGATTCTGGATTACATCCAATCCATCAATCGCCAACTGCGGGATGAACGACTGGCAATGGAAAACTAATCAATTGAGAATTGACAATTCAATCCCCATGTGTGTAGAGGCGCAGCGTGCTGCGCCTCCGGCAGGCGGTATTGCATATACGGCGGTTATAAAAAGATTAGGCACGGATTACACGGAAAACACGGTTTTAAATTAATATTTACCGTGTTAATCCGTGAAATCCGTGCCTAATTATTAATTGTCAATCGTCAATTGTCAATCGTCAATTGTCAATCGTCAATTGTCAATTTAATGGAGGCGCAGTTTGTACGCCTTCTCTCCTATTCGTACTACGTAGATGCCCGGTTGCAAGCCGTGATACTGCTTTAACCCTACTTGCTCTTCGTTCTTGACTACTGCGCCGGTCATGCTGACGATGATTACCGCCTCACGTTGCGGGGTTTGGACATACAATGAGCCATCCTTCGTATAGACCTTCACGCCCTCAATCGATTCGATGCCCGTTGGATCTTCCTTCTTTTCCGCGCCTTCGGCTTTGATGTAGATGTGGGTCCAGATGTTTTTAATCGGGTAT